>JAEEGH010006948.1_pt1 | contig 27462 bp, 20 predicted proteins | sample 9134181 | NCBI WGS metagenome assembly JAEEGH01 (sample SAMN16246544, study PRJNA631951) | gut metagenome | biome: gut microbiome; feature: rumen; material: DP-attached | host: Bos | place: Iran: Karaj | collected 2018-10 | reverse complement strand
TTCGCTGAGGTTGAATACCGAACCCTCGAGTTCAGCCTTTACTACCTCGTTCTGCTTGCCGGCTTCACGCTCCTCCAGGCTCTCGCCGATGCAGAAGATGACCTTCAGGTCGTTCTTCTGTGCCAGCAGTACCTTCTCCTTCAGGATTTCGGGTGTTTCCTTGTAGTACTCACGACGCTCAGAGTGGCCCAGGATGACGTACTGAGCACCTGTTGACTTTACCATCTCGGCGCTTACCTCACCAGTGAAGGCGCCCTTCTCCTTGTCGGCACAGTTCTCGGCACCCAGACCGATGATGTCCTGGTCCAGGAACTGGGCAATGCTTGCCAGGTGAATAAACGGGGTGCAGATGACTACACCGCAGTTGGGCTTGTCAGCCTTCAGTGTCTCGTTCAGCTCCTTTGCCAGAGCGATACCGTCCTGCAGGTTCATGTTCATTTTCCAGTTGCCTGCAACAATTTTCTTTCTCATTTTCTTACGTTTTAATAAGTTATAAACTGTGTTTGATTCTCTCTTTTTCTTAATCCACCTGCTCCACGCCCATAGTCGGTCGGCGATGGTCAGCAGGAGCAGCGGCAGCACGTACCATAGCAGCATGGTCAGTATCTTCTGCGGTACGGAGTCGGAGGGCATCTTCCCCGTTTCCAGCTGCTCCAGCGGTTTGCTGAGTTCGTATTCGTCGGGCAGCTTGTTGTGGCTCCATTTACGGATAATCTTTCCGTCCTTCAGCAGTACCAGGCCCGGATTGCTCCTGATGATGGTCTTCAGCGTTATGTCGTCAGTCTGGGCGAAGGGGTATTCTGCCCCTGTGATGTCACGCCAACGGCTGATGCCCTTGTCCCCGCTTGCTGTGAGGCAGTAGAACGCATATCCGTTGTCCTCGGCATATTCGTATATCTGGTTGATGAGGTCGAGCTGTGCGTCGTCGGCCTTCTCCAGGTGCGGAGCCACCAGCAGGAACGTATATCCGTCGTCGTCCAGTATGTCCTCCGTCAGGTCCTCGCCGTCCTCCACGCGTTCAATGAAGAACTCGGCATAGGGCGACTCCTTGCCTTCCATCATTTCCTGCCACCCCTCGCGCAGGTCGGTTCCTACGTGGTAGGGCCGGAAGTCGAACTGCGGCAGGTCGTACAGGGCATAGCCTGCAATGACCAGAATGAACAGCCCCGTGTAGTTCATGACAATCCACTGGTTGGTGCGCGATATGAATCGGACCATGTCCAGCGGCTGCCAGGTTACCACGGCGACACAGGCCAGCAGGATGAGGTTCTTCAGAAGCGTCTGCCCGTTTGTCAGCACAAGGGCATCGCCGAAGCATCCGCAGTCTGTCACGGGGTCGGCCCAGTATATCCAGACCGTCAGTCCTGTCATCACCACCATCATCGCCAGTGTGAGCCGTGACACCAGCCTTCGGTGAATGGCAAAGAGCAGGAACACGCCCAGGCAAAACTCCAGGGCTGCCAGCAGCACGGCGCCCGCAATGGTGGCGAAGTCTGGAACCAGTCCACCCAGATGCATGGCTCTGAGGTAGTCGTTCAGCTTGTACTGCGTCCCCATCGGGTCAACCGCCTTCACAAACCCTGACAGTATGAATGTCAAGGCCAGCACAAAGCGGCAGATGTTAACCAGCACTTTCCTCATCACTGCTCACCACTCACTTCTCACCAAGTTTTATCACGCCAAACACGGCATAGTTGATGATGTCCATGTAGTTGGCATCTATACCCTCGCTGACCAGCGTCTGCCCCTCCAGGTTCTCAATCTCCTTGATGCGCTGTATCTTGGTCAGTATCAGGTCGGTGTAGCTGCTCACGCGCATGTCGCGCCACGCCTCGTCGTAGTCATGGTTCTTGCGCTTCATCAGTTCCAGCGCCTCGTTGGCATGCAGGTCGTAGAGTGCCATGGCCTCTTCGTTGCTGATATCGACACTGTCCGAGAAGCCTCGGCTCAGCTGTATCAGTCCTATGATGCCGTAATTGATGAGTGCGATGAACTCAGGACGGATGCCTTCGCCCACCATCGATTCCTTCTTGATTTCCAGCGACCGTATGCGTTTGGCCTTGATGAACAGTTGGTCGGTTAGGGCCGTCGGTCTCAGAATGCGCCACGAAGCTCCGTAGTCATGCAGTTTCTTCTCGAAAAGTGCACGACATTCCTTCACGGCCTGCTCAAACTGAGTGTTAGTAAGTGTCAAGTCTTTTGCCATAACGGGTGCAAAGGTACGAAAAATTTGGTTAAGCAAGAACAAATGGAAAATATTTCTTTTTGTAGAGCGTGAAAATTTATCCAAGAAGCGAGACGGTACGAAATAAAACAGCTGTTTTTCCTTCTTTTACGGCTGCTTTTGTTTCCTGTGGAGATACTTTATCTTTGCCCCTTGCGTGTTCCAGCTTACCTGCAGCGAGTCCACGAGTCGGCGAGCCTCCGTCAGCTCCCGTTCCAGCCGCTTGCTGTACGGGTCTTTCTTGATGGCTTGCTGCAGCTGCTGATGACGCACCTTGGCCACTTCCAGCAGCGAGTCCGTCTGTGCCAGTTCCTGCTGAGCCTTTTGCAGCGCAGAGTCCAGAAACTCCGTACGAGCCTGGTCGCGCAGTACCTGGGCCTGCTGCATCTTCTCGCTCGTCCTGTCCTTGCAGCCCACCACTACCAGTGCTACTGCCAGCAATATCATAATCATCTTTTTCATATCAGTTGCAAAGTTACGAAAAAATCCGGACATATGCAAATTATATCGCAAAAAAACTCGCGAAAAAGCACGCTGGCGGCGAGGGGGGGAGAAAGGTGCCGGATATCTGCCCGATAGGTGCCGGATATCTCCTCGATAGGTGGCATGTATCTCCTCTTCCTTTTTGCGTACTGAAAAGGTTGACTGTCTGTCCTGGAAAGGTTGACACGATGTGCTGCAGTTGCTGCAGTGCTGCAGTTCGATTTCAGGGTACCCTCAGAGCAAAAATTAAGTCTATATTATATATATATTATAATATATATATAATATAGAATAATACTCTCACTTTTTTTGATGGCCTTATTTTTAAACTGCAGCACTGCAACACTGCAACAGCGAGGGCAGAGTTATGTCTTTTCCTGAATAAGGTTGACTCCTTTCCTGAAATAAACTTACGGCACGTGCTTTTTATCACTTTATTTTGTCTGAATGTTTGGAGAATGTGTTAATCATTTTGTGTCTCTGACTTCGTCGAAGATACTCCCGTTCGAAAAAAAATCAAGAATTTTTCTTGTTTTTTTGCTCACTTAATCGTATCTTTGCAGAAGTTAATAACTTAAAACATTTAGAACTATGAATATCAGTCTAAAGAAAGCAGCACTCATTGGACTCGTTGGCGTCGGAGTGCTTATCGTAATTAACCTCCTGAGTCTTGTAACTTTCTTCTTCCGTCTGCTTTTCGAGAGCTATTTCCCGTTCAACTTCCTGAACTTCTGCTCACTCGTCGGACAGTTAATCTGCGTCATCTGCTATGCTGCACTGGGCTTCTTCCTCTATACTTTCTGGCAGAAAACACCAGAAGAATAGCATCGCGAATTATTGGGTGAAGTCAAGAAGATAAACCTGATAATGGTTATTATGGTGATTCCACTATACCTTACGACCCCAAAATGGAATTAGAGAACTACACCAAGTGTTCTTCCATCGTCGCACAGAAGGCATACCTACCGAAAACACAGAATTCTGGAAGAAAGAAAAGCAGCGACTGATTTCTGCTGCCAATAGTGGAGATGTACTGGTCACCCCAGGCATCTCTGAATGTGAGAAGCGGATCAAGAATATGGCGTTGGAACAGAAACTGCGGTTGATTCATGTGCAAGCCGACCCCATCGGCCGATACTGGAAGCCCGAGCGCAGCCGTTTCAAGGCCTGTGCTTACGGTTCGCTGCTTGTCCTCGCGCCGTGGCCCGAGGACATGCCTGCCTTTACCAGCGACTATGAACGCTTTCATTACCTAAACCGTCTGGCAGAGGACGTTTGTGCAATTAGCCACGTTACTCATGTGGCAGTTCAGGGCTTACGCCCTTCCCACGGTGGTTAATACTTTAATCAAGAACCATAAGAAAACGGCAGCTCTCCGCAGGGAGGTGCCGAGTTGAAGGGATGAAAATGATTGTTGGTCAAACCGACTTTAAACCGTCTCCGTCTGTTGGCACTGTGTCATGTAGAACTAAAAAAATGCTGGATTGTTTTGGCGTTAGGAAAGATTTGTGTATCTTTGCAGCCGTCCATTATCAATAACACAGATAGAATATGAACAAGAACGAGAAATTTGTCATCGTCATCAATCGCGAACTGGGTAGTGGCGGACACACCATAGGTCGTCTGTTGGCTGAAAAGCTGGGCGTAAACTATCACGACAAGGCCGTCATCAGCGGCTTGGAAGAGGACTTCAACCTCACCAAAGAGGAAATCGAACGGCTGAAGGGTACCAAAAATGACTGGTGGGACATTGTCTGCCGTTTCATGCAGATAGGTCCTGGCATGAGCGGAGAGCTTGGCATCACGTATAAGCCCGACGGGTCAGGAGTGCTGACGGCTGATGATATTTTTGCTGCCGAGACGGAAATCCTGAAGAACCTCGGTTCTGGGGAGTCGTGTGTCATAGCCGGACGCCTGGGGTTCCACGTGTTTCGCGAGCATCCCAACCACATGAGCATCTTCATTCAGGCCTCAATGCCTTTCCGCATAAAGCGCCTCATGAGTAAACAGAACATGACAGAGGAGGAGGCCCGCACCGTCATCGAGAAGATTGACGAGATGCGTGAGACCTACGTGAAGAAGTACGCAAAGACTTCACGCTACGACACACGTAACTACGACTTGGTCATCACTGCAGACGGCAAGAAGGAGGAGGAAATTGCCGAGTACATCCTGCAGTTCCTCGAATAACGGCCCATAGGTGAGCATAAGTGCCACTTATGCTCACTCTATGCAGCTCATCAGGAAGTCCACGGCACCATTGATGCCGAAGTTGCGGACGTCCAGCGAAACGTCGTAGTTGCGGGCGTCGCTCCAGTCGCGGCCTGTGAACGTCTTTGTGTAGAGCTCTCGGCTGAAGTCGTTATCCACAATCATTACTGCCGCGTCAACCTCGCTGATGTCATACTTCTCGGCAATGCGGCGCTTCCTGCAATCCACGCTGGAGTGGACAAAGATTTTCAGCGCGTTGGGGTGGTCGGCAAAGATGTCGAAGCCGCAGCGTCCGATGACCACGCACGACTCTTCCTCAGCGATGTGGCGGATGATGTCTGCCTGTGCGCGGAATAGCTCGTGGCTTGTCTTGTCCTTCTCCTGACCGTTGTATTCGGCATTTGCCATGTAGGTGCGGTAGAAGTCCGTGAAGTCGTCGCGCCACAAGGGGTTACGGAGCTCAATCTTCTCCATTGCGTCCTCGACGGTTCTCATTCGTGCGGCAACCTCATTGAGTATCTGCTTGTCCAGCACTTTCACTCCGAGCCGGCGAGCCAGCTCTGCTCCAATCTCGTGACCGCCTGTTCCGAACTGGCGGCTGATGGTAATTACAAATTTCTCCTTGCTATTCATAGTCTTAGTAATTTTGATAACAATTCCTTTCAATATGGCATAGTTACGAAGTAGCATCGCCATCTTGATGGCAAAGTTACGAAAATCTTCTGAGAAATGCAAATCTTTTTACATTTTTTACTATCATGTTTTTTTCATGCTCAGACCTCTGAAAATATTTGGTCGTTTGAGAAAAAAGATGTAACTTTGCACATCGATTATTGTATGAAGTGACGAACAGGCAACATGAAACTATACAGCGACGAGGAACTGGCCGGAATTCTTGACCAGAAGATTTTCCACCTGATCAGCGAGGCTGCCGACCGACAAGGCATGGAATGCTACGTGGTGGGCGGCTATGTCCGTGACATCTTCCTGGAACGGCCGTCGGATGACATTGACGTCGTAGTGGTCGGCAAGCCTCACCCCCTATCCCCCTCTCCAAAGGGCGAGGGGGGGAATACTGTCAGTGTGGGTATTCTCGTGGCCGAGGAGCTGAAGCGTATGCTGGGTCGCAGGGCACACCTCAGCGTGTTTAGAAACTTCGGAACGGCACAGGTGAAAATAGCCTCCCCTAATGGGGGAAGGTCGGAGCGGGTTCTTGAAGTGGAGTTCGTGGGCGCCCGCCGTGAGAGCTACAGCCACGACTCGCGGAAACCCGTCGTGGAGGACGGGACGCTGGAGGACGACCAGAACCGACGTGACTTCACCATCAATGCCATGGCCATCTGCCTGAACAAGGAGAGGTTCGGCGAACTGGTCGATCCGTTTAACGGACTGGCTGACCTGGAGGACGGCATCATTGCCACGCCGCTGGAGCCTGGCATCACCTTCTCGGACGACCCCCTGCGCATGCTGCGCTGCATCCGCTTTGCCACGCAGCTGAACTTCCAGATTGAGGACGAGACGTTTGAGGCGCTGGAGCGCATGGCAGACCGCATCAAGATTGTGAGCGCCGAGCGCATCGGTGTGGAGATGAACAAAATCATGATGGCTCCACACCCCAGCATAGGCTTCGACTACCTGCAACGCTCAGGCCTTCTGCAGATTATCCTGCCCGAACTGGCTGCCCTCGACATCGTGGAGAAGAAGAACGGACGTGCCCACAAGAATAATTTCTACCATACGCTGGAGGTACTGGAGAATGTCATTCGTAGTTTTGAGTTTAGAGTTGAGAGTGTAGAGTTTGCTTCCGCCCACCATGAACCCGTTGTCCAACGTAGTGACAGTTCTGCTGAAGAAAGCCCGAAACAGGTGGGCGGAAGCAAACTCAACACTCAGGGCTCTACCCTCTGGCTCCGCTGGGCTGCCCTGCTGCATGACGTGGGAAAGACGAAGACGAAACGGTGGGACCCGGCTGTCGGCTGGACGTTCCATAACCATAACTTCGTGGGGTCGAAGATGGTGCCGCAGATATTCCGCAGGATGGCTCTGCCGCAGGATGCGAAGATGAAATACGTGCAGAAACTCGTTGACCTGCACATGCGTCCCATTGCCATTGCCGACGACGAGGTGACTGACTCGGCCGTACGTCGCCTGCTGAACGATGCGGGCGAGGACATCGACGACCTGATGACGCTCTGCGAGGCCGACATTACGAGTAAGAACGAAGTGAGGAAAAAGATTTTCCTCGAGAATTTCCGCATGGTGCGTGAGAAACTGGCTGACTTGAAGCAGAAGGACTACGTCAGGCTGCTACAGCCTGTGATTGATGGCAACGAAATCATGGAGATGTTCCACCTGCCGCCTTGTCGTGAAGTGGGTGTGCTGAAGCAGGCACTGAAGGATGCCGTGCTCGACAACCGAGTGCCGAACGAGCGGGAACCGCTGATGCAGCTGCTCATGGAGAAAGCCAGGGAAATGGGGCTGGAGCAAAACGGGGAAATGATAAAGAGCTGAACGCTCGAAACAAATGAATAGAAATACTAACCTAAGAAGAAAATGAATATCTTAAATTGCAAATGGTCAAATGGTAAAGTGCTGATGGCTTTGTCATTTGTGGCTTGTCTTTTGCCATTGAGCCAGGCAACGGCGCAAATCAGAGTAAATCAGGTGGCTTTCTACCCGCAACAGGAGAAGGTGGCCGTAGTAGAGAATGTCAGTAAGAAAGTGACGCTGACCGTGAGGAATGCCGAAACGGGCAAGGTGGTCGGAAGGACACGCTTTGTGCGCACAAGCCAGTCGCCGTGGTCGAAGAAACGTCGTGCCATCGTGGACTTCAGCAGAGTGACGGCTCCAGGGCACTACGTGCTGGAGTACAAGGACTGCAAGATGCCGATTGAAATCAGGGAACATGCGCTGACGGGCCTGGCAGCAGGTGCCATCAAGTCGTTCTTCCTGAACCGTTCTGGCATGGCTATTGACGCAAAGTATGCCGGACAGTGGGCACGCCCGCTGGGACATCCTGACACGCAGGTGATGATTCACCCCTCGGCAGCTTCGCCAGGACGTCCTGCAGGGACGATTATCTCATCGCCCTATGGATGGTATGATGCAGGTGACTATAATAAGTATATTGTGAACTCTGCCTACTCCTTGAGTCTGATGCTTTTTGCTTACGAGCAGAACAAGGCGTACTTCGATGCCTTGAAGGTAAGCATTCCTGAAGAAGGCAATCAGACTGCCGACCTGTTGGATGAGCTGATGTATAACCTGAAATGGATGCTGACCATGCAGGATCCGTACGACGGTGGCGTCTATCATAAGCTGACCACGCCAAACTTCGAGGGAATGGTGATGCCGACGGATTGCCACCAGCAGCGCTATGTGGTACAAAAAAGTGTGACGGCCAGCTACGACTTCGCAGCGGTCATGGCGCAGGCAGCACGCATCTATAAAGGGAACAAGGACTATCCCTGCTTCTCCGAGCAGGCAAGTCGTGCGGCACTGGCTGCCTACCACTGGGCTGAACAGCACCCAAGGGCTTTCTACAACCAGCGTGAGCTGAGCAAGAACTTCCAGCCTGCCGTGTCCACTGGAGAGTATGGCGACGGACATGCCGGCGATGAGCGCTATTGGGCTGCTACCGAACTGTTCCTGATGACGGAGGATCCGCTGTTCCGTGAGGTGGCAGTGCAGATGCAACCCCAGGAGTTCCGTGTGCCGTCATGGGGTGGGGTGGCCTCGTTGGGAAGTTTCTCCTGGCTGTCGTGCCCAGAGGATGAACTTGGACAGAAGAACCGCGAGTTGCTGATAGCCTACTGCGACGGACAGCTGGCAACCATGGCGACCAGCGGCTTCCAGACACCGTCAGGCAATAAGCCTACTGACTTTGCCTGGGGCTGTCTGGCAGAGACTTTCTGTGTGAACGGCATGGTACAGCTATATGCCTACCGCCTGACGGGAGATGCGAAGTATTTGAAGGCTGCCCAGCAGAACATGGACTATATCTTGGGCCGTAATGCCACGGGTTACTGCTATGTGACTGGCTTTGGCACGAAGAGTCCGATGCATCCGCACCACCGTCTCTCGACGGCTGACGGTGTCGAGGCTCCGCTGCCAGGCATGCTGGTGGGCGGACCGAATCCAGGTCAGCAGGACAGCCATGAGATAGGAGTTGACTATGCGTCGAAAGAACCCGATGAGTCGTATGCCGACGTCATGCCATCGTATGCATCGAACGAGATAGCCATCAATTGGAACGCTGCGCTTGTAGCACTGGTCGGATGGCTGGATGGGGAGATGAATAAGTGAAGGAAAGATAACTTTGGACGAATTGGAGGTGAATGTTAATAATATGGATATAAAGAGTGTATATTTAGCTGACGAGCATCGGTATGACCTTGCAGATCAGCTGTTTGTGCGCTGCGGACGCAGTGGTGTGATGTTGCCGAAGGTCAGCTTGGGCTTCTGGCATAACTTTGGGAGTGTTGACCCCTATGAGCGTAGTCGTGCTATTACGCATTTCGCTTTCGACCATGGTATTACGCACTTTGACCTGGCCAATAACTACGGCCCTGTGTATGGCTCTGCCGAGGAGACCATGGGACGGCTGATGGACGACGATTTCCGTCCCTATCGTGATGAGCTGTTCATCTCGACGAAGGCTGGCTACGACATGTGGCCTGGTCCCTATGGCGACCACGGCTCCAGGAAGTACCTGATGGCCAGCCTGGACCAGAGTCTGAAGCGCATGCATCTGGATTATGTGGATTTGTTCTATAGCCACCGCTTCGACCCTGAAACACCAGTAGAGGAGACGTTGCAGGCGCTGGTCGATATTGTCCGTGCAGGCAAGGCGCTCTATGTGGGTATCAGCAATTGGCCCTTGGAACCCCTGAAGCAGGCCGACAAGTATCTGCGAGAGCGTGACGTGCCGCTGCTCATCTATCAGGGAAAGCTGAACCGACTGGACCGTGAACCTATGGACGAGGGTATTCTGTCGTATTGCCATGAACACGGCATCGGGTTTATTGCCTTCTCGCCCTTGGCACAGGGACTGCTGACCAACCGCTATCTGGAAGGCATTCCTGCCGACTCGCGTATGGCGAAGGGGAAATTCCTGAAGTCGGACCGTCTGACGCCCGAAATGATGGACTACCTGCAGGGGCTGAAGGCTGAGGCAGAAGCAGAAGGGCACACCATCGCAGAAAACGCCCTGCGCTGGATATTGCAGCAACAGGGCGTTACGTCTGTTCTTGTCGGAGCCAGTTCCGTGGAGCAGCTGAAGACGAACCTGATGGTGATTTCAAGACGTTCCTAAGAGGTCCTGGAGGTCATGGTTTCTACTATGAATCCCTAAGACTGTCAGTTGTCGAGGCCTTGCGTAGTTTGCGCAGGGCTTTGTCGCGTATTTGGCGGACTCGCTCACGCTTCAGGTCCAATGACCGGCCTGCATCGGCCATTGTCATTTGGGTGGTTCCAATACCGTAAAGGCGGATAATGACTGCTCGCTCGCGTTCGTCGAGAATGTCAATGGCATTCAGCATCTCTTCCGACAGTGATGCCTGTTCCATGGTGACGTCGGCCTGCACAGCATCTTTGTTCTCAATGACGTTGAGCAGTGTGAAGTTGTTTTTGGAACCAATGGGCAACGACTCGTCTGTGCTGTAAAGCTTGCCGTGCTCCTGTCCTGTCATCCGTGTCCCTTGTTCCATGAACCGCTCTATGCTCTCACGGATATAGGGTGCTGCAAAGGTTACGAAACGCTTGTGGGCCTGGTCCTTTTTGCCGGCTTCCTGTACTTTGTATTTCTGGGCGGCCTTCAGCAGTCCGATGTTACCTTCGCTGATGAGGTCGTCGGCTGTGAAATCAGCATTGGCATATTGGTGGGCAATGGTAACCACGTAACGTAGGTTGGCAGTAGCCAGTTTGTCGGCAGCACGGCGGTCGCCTTGTTGAATGCGTAAGGCCAGTTCCTGTTCCTCTGCATCAGACAGGAGCGGTGTTTCGCTGATTTCGTCTAAATAACGCTGTATGGCATCACGGCCTGGTTGGAGTCTTTTCTTGTTAATCATAAGCCTTTTGTGTTTTGTTTGGTGCAAAAGTAATGAAAGTTTTGCATAATTGTAGAAACAACAGACTAATTTTTGTTAAATCTCTCTTATATAGTATATATGTATAGGGTATTTTTAGTAATTTTGCAAATTGAAAACCATGTAAAGGTTTTGGAGTTTTCAAGATAAGTTAAGAAGATTATTCGAATAATAATAGTAAAAGTATGAAAAAGAAACAAATGTTACTTATTGCGGCAGCTGCCGCAATGATGATGTCGTGTGGAGGCGGTGGCCGTCCTACTTTTGGCGACAATGAGTATCCTGTAGTGGCTGTCGGTACGTCGAGTGCAGACATGCAGACGTCTTATCCTGCAACCATCAAGGGTGTGCAGGATGTGGAAATACGCCCGAAAGTACAGGGATTTTTGGTTCAAATTAATGTAAAGGAAGGTCAGATGGTCAGTGCTGGCCAGACGTTGTTCGTGATTGACAATGCAACCTACCAGGCACAGGTGCGTCAGGCACAGGCTGCAGTGAATGCTGCCCAGCAGCAGGTGAACACAGCCAAGCTGACATACGAGAATTCCCAGAAACTGCATGAGAACCACGTGATTGGTGACTATGAGCTGCAGACTTCAAAAAATACCTACGAGTCGGCACAGGCTCAGTTGTCGCAGGCACAGGCCTCGCTGGCATCGGCAAAGGAAACGCTTAGCTTCTGCTATGTCAAGAGTCCGGCTGCCGGTATTGTAGGCACGCTGCCCTTTAAGAAGGGCGCACTGGTCAGTGGCTCCAATGCGCTGACCACGGTGAGTAATATCTCCTCTATGGAGGCATATTTCTCTGTCACTGAAAAGGATGCTATGACGATTTCTGCTGCCGGCCTGCAGTCGCTGCCGCCCGTGAAGCTGCAGTTGTCTGACGGTAGTATCTATGGCAACGAGGGCCACGTGACGAAGATGAGTGGTGTCATTGACCAGGCTACGGGCTCAGTACAGCTCATTGCGACGTTTGCCAATCCGGAGAAGAAACTGAAGAGCGGCGGTGCTGGAACTATTATCATTCCGCGTCAGGCTACATCGGCCATCATCATTCCGCAGAGTTGTGTCTCTGAGGTGCAGAATAAGAAGTTTGTTTATCTGCTGGCTGAGGGTAACAAGGTGAAATACACCGAGATCAAGGTTGACCCGCAGAACGATGGAAATAACTACATTGTCACAGACGGTTTGAAACCTGGCGACAAGTATGTGACCAACGGTATCACAAAGCTGTCGGACGGTATGGAGATTGTCCCCATCACCCCTGAACGTTACGAGGAGAAGATCAAGGAGCAGGCCAAGGCCATGTCCGCTGGTGACATTGTGGGAGCAATGAATAAATAATTGTAAATGGTAAATTGTCAAATTGTAAATTTTTATGACTTTTACGAACTTTATTAAACGCCCGGTGCTTTCGACGGTGATTTCTATTCTCATCGTTTTGCTGGGTATTATTGGATTGGTGTCGCTGCCAATTGAGCAGTACCCCAACATAGCGCCACCTACCGTTGCGGTATGGACCAGCTATCCGGGTGCTGATGCTGAGACAGTGAAGAACTCCGTTATCACGCCGTTGGAAGAGAGTATCAATGGTGTGGAAGGCATGGACTATATATCATCGACGGCTGGTGCAGGATCGGCACAAATCAGTGTGCTGTTCCGTCAGGGTATGAATGCCGATATGTGTGCCGTGAACGTACAGAACCGCGTACAGCAAGCGTTGGCATTGCTGCCGGCCGAGGTGACGCGTATCGGTGTGACGGTGACAAAACGACAGACATCACAAGTCTTGATGTTCACCCTGACGTCGGACGGCCGTTATGACGATGAATTCCTGACGAACTACAACAATATCAATATTATTCCTGCTATCAAGCGTATTCAAGGCGTGGGTGACGTGCAGTCGCCTGGTCTGAAAACCTACTCTATGCGTATCTGGCTGAAGCCTGACGTGATGAAGCAGCACAACCTGATGCCGTCAGACATCAGTGCTGCGCTGGCAGAACAGAACATTGAGGCAGCTCCAGGTGCATTCGGCGAGCAGTCGGATGTGGCCTACGAATATTCTATGCGCTATACGGGCCGATTGAAAACTGCTGAGGAGTTTGGTGACATCATTATCTCAAGCGATGCTGAGGGTCAGACCTTGAAACTCAAAGACGTTGCAAAGATAGAACTCGGTGGACAGCAGTACAGTGTCTCGATGAGAAACAACAACTTGCCGTCAGTACTGGGTATGGTGCAGCAGATTGCAGGTTCCAATGCTAATGAGATTGCCAAACAGGTGAAGGCCGAGTTGGAAGAGCAGGCCAAACTGTTCCCTCCAGGCATGGAGTATAAGATTAACTATGACGTTACGGAGTTCCTGTATGCCTCTATCGAGGAGGTGGTGTTCACGCTTGTGTTCACCCTCATTCTGGTGTTCCTCGTGATTTACGTCTTCCTACAAGACTGGCGTTCTACGTTGATCCCGCTGATTGCCGTACCAGTATCACTTGTAGGTACGTTCTTCTTCCTGAGCGTCTTCGGATTTTCCATCAACCTGCTGACGCTGTCGGCCTTGCTCTTGGCTATTGCCATTGTGGTCGATGACGCCATCGTGGTGGTTGAGGCGGTCCATGCCAAGTTGGACCAGGGCTATAAATCGACGCTGACGGCTTCGATTGATGCCATGAACGAAATTTCGGGCGCTATTATCTCCATCACGCTGGTGATGGCGTCAGTGTTCGTCCCCGTATCGTTCATCGGTGGTACGTCAGGTTCGTTCTACCGTGAGTTCGGTGTGACGATGGCCGTGAGTATCTTCATCTCGGCGCTGAACGCTCTGACGCTGTCGCCTGCCCTGTGTGCTATCTTCCTGAAACCGCATGATGAGGAAGGACATGAGCGCAAGATGTCGATGGTGGACCGTTTGCATACGTCGTTCAACACGGCATACGATAAGATATTGGGCAAGTATAAGAAGACGGTGGAGAAAACAGTGCACAGGCCTGTGCTCATCATCGCTATGGTACTGATTGGTATCGTGGCCCTGAGCGTGAGCATGTTTACGACGAAGACTGGTCTGGTGCCCGACGAGGATACCGGTACGCTCTTCTGCACTATCTCCATGCCCCCTGCAACGTCAGTGGCCCGCACACGTCAGATTATCAATCAGGTTGATTCTATTCTGGCTGCCGACCCTGCTATTCAAAGCCGTGAGCAGATTCAGGGTTATAACTTTATTGCAGGTTCAGGTTCCGACCAGGCTACGTTCATCATCAAACTCAAGCCGTTTGCCGAGCGTCAAAAAGGACTGTGGTGGAAGATTAGCGGACTCTGGGAGGGTGACGGTATCTATCGTTTCTTCCTCAATCCGTATGAATCGACGGGTGTCATCGCACAGATATTCCTGAAGACAGCCCATATCAAGGATGCTCAGATTCTGGCCTTTGCACCGCCAATGATTCCTGGCTTCTCAGCCAACAGCGGTGTGTCGTTGGTGATGCAGGACCGTACTGGTGGTTCGCTCGACAAGTTCTATGGTATTGTCAAGGACTTCCTGGTAGAACTGAACAAGCGTCCTGAGTTCCAGGCAGCACAAACGTCTTACAACCCCAACTATCCGCAGTACATGCTCCACATGGACGTGGCCAAGTGTAAGCAGGCTGGTATCTCGCCTTCGACGGTGCTCAGCACGCTGCAGGGCTACTATGGTGGTCTGTATGCCTCAAACTTCAATGCCTATGGTAAGCTGTATCGTGTGATGATACAGGGTTTGCCCGAGACAAGAATGACGACGGAGTCACTCAACAGTATTTATGTGCGCACACCAAAGGGTATGGCTCCCGTCAATGAGTTCTGCCGCATGGAGCGCGTCTATGGTCCTGCTAACATTAACCGTTTCAACCTGTTTACGTCTATCAATGTAACGGGAACAGTGGCCAGCGGCTATTCTACTGGTGAGGCCATTAAGGCAGCCCAGAAAGTGGCTGCAGACATACTGCCTGCTGGATACACTTATGATTATCAGGGACTTACCCGTGAGGAGGCAAAGTCCTCGAATACAACGGCTGTCATCTTCGTGCTGTGCTTCATCTTCATCTACCTGATCCTGTCAGCACAGTACGAGTCGTACATCCTTCCGTTGGCAGTTGTACTCTCCGTACCTTTCGGACTGGCAGGCTGCTTCCTGTTTACCATGATGTTCGGCCATGCTAACGACATCTACATGCAGATTTCACTCATCATGCTGATTGGTCTGTTGGCAAAGAACGCTATCCTGATTGTGCAGTTCGCACTGGAGCGCCGTGAGACGGGTATGGCCATTACGTGGTCGGCCATCCTGGGTGCTGCTGCTCGTCTGCGTCCTATTCTGATGACGTCACTGGCAATGGTCATTGGTCTGCTGCCGATGATGTTTGCCTCGGGTGTAGGTAAGAATGGTAACCAGACACTGGGTGCTGCTGCCGTAGGCGGTATGTTGGTTGGTACGCTGCTGCAGATCTTCGTCGTTCCTACCTTGTTTGTAATCTTCCAGAGCTTGCAGGAGAAGTTCCGTCCGATGAAGTTCGAGGATGACGACAATGAGGATGTAACGACAGAGCTGACACAGTATGCACATCGTCCTGTTGACTATGTTCCTGAGAATTAAAAAATTTAAGAATCTGAAAAATGTAAGAATTATGAAGCGAAGATATTTTTTATTTTTTAATTGTTTAAATTTTTTAATTGCAGCGTTACTGTTCACAGGTTGTGGACTATATAATAAGTACGAGCGTCCCGAGGTTGATGCGCAGGGACTGATACGTGATGCCATTAGCGATATCGACACGCTGGCTGTGCAGGATACTGCTTCCTTCGGCAACCTGCCCTGGCGCGAGGTATTCACTGACCCGGTGTTGCAGACGCTCATTGAGCAGGGACTGGAGAAAAATGCCGATTTGCAGAACGCAGCCCTCAACGTGCAGATGTATGAGGCGATGCTGAAAGCTGCTAAGCTGGCTTTCTTGCCAGCCATACAGTTCGGATCGGCAAGTGGTTCCATCTCTACCCTCTATACGGATCCGTCGGTAACTACGAAGGCCTATTCTCTGCCGATTACGGCTAGTTGGACGTTGGATCTCTTTGGTAATGTCCTTTCACAGAAGCGTTCTACGCAGATGAAGATGCTTGGCATGAAGGACTACCAGATGGCCGTCCGTGCCCAGGTTATCAGTGGCATCGCCAACAGCTACTATACGCTGCTCATGCTCGACAAGCAGGTAGAGATTGTTGACGAGATGAGCCGTATGTCGAAGGAGACATGGGAGATGATGAAACTGCAGCATCAGTTAGGTCGTGTACGTTCTACGGGTGTGCAGAGTGCCGAAGCTGCCTATCTCAGCATGCAGACACGTGCCAACGACTTTAAACGTCAGATACGTGCAACGGAGAATGCCCTCTCACTGCTCATCGGTCAGGCTGGTCAGCAGATTCCCCGCACCACACTGGAGGCTCAGTCATTGCCTTCCGAGTTTGCTACGGGTGTCGGCATACAGCTGCTTGCAAACCGTCCTGACGTGCACAATGCTGAGATGCAGTTGGCTGCTTGTTTCCACGACGTGCAGACTGCCCGCTCGCAGTTCTATCCCACTATTAGCATTGGTGCTACGGGTGCGTTTACCAACAGCAATGGAGCGGTTAATCCAGGTAAGTGGTTGCTTAATCTCTTTGGAAACCTGACGCAGCCCATCTTCATGCGTGGTGCACTAACGGCAAACTTAAAGGTGAACCAGCTCAAGTATGAGCAGGCCTTCAATACTTGGCAGAAGAGCATCCTCTCGGCAGGCAACGAGGTATCGAACGCCCTTGTCAACTACAATGCCTACGATGCAAACAGCAAGATTGAGGCCGAGCGCATCAAGGTTCTCGCCAAGAGCGTGGAGGACACGAAAGCCCTCTACAGTAGCAGTGGCTCCAGTTATTTGGAGGTGCTTACGGCAGAGCAGAACTTGCTGAATGCTCAGCTCAACAAGATCTCTAATGACTTCAACAAGATGCAGGCTGTTGTCAGTCTATACACAGCACTTGGTGGAGGTGGTAAATAACAGGCTTTTGGCCGTTGGCTTTTAGCAGTTAGCTCTGAGCCAATAGCCAATAGCTAATAGCTAACAGCAAAAATATATAATATGGCAAGCGAAATAAGTCCCAAAGCCGAGATTGACCCCAGAGCGAAAATCGGCGACAACTGTAAGATATTCCCCTTCGTCTATATTGAGGGTGACGTGGAAATTGGTGATGGCTGCATCATCTTCCCCTTCGTGAGCATCCTGAATGGCACTCGCATGGGCAAGAAGAACAAGATTCATCAGGGGGCAGTCATCGGTGCCCTGCCGCAGGACTTCGAGTTCCGTGGCGAGAAGTCGGAGTGTATCATTGGCGATAACAACATCATCCGTGAGAATGTGGTCATCAACCGCGCCACGCATACTGGTGGCCAGACGGTCATCGGCAATGACAATGTGCTGATGGAAGGTGCTCATATCTCCCATGACACGAAGGTTGGCAACGGCTGTGTCTTCGGCTACGGCACAAAGATTGCCGGCGACTGCGTGATTGATGATTTCGCCGTGTTCTCTTCTAGCGTCATTGCTAATGCCAAGACACGTGTTGGTCGAGGCACAATGATACAGGCAGGTTGTACCTTCTCAAAGGATGTCCCGCCTTACATCATCTGCACCAAACGAGCAGAGTTTGGTGGTGTCAATACCTTTGTCGGACGTCAGCATGGCACTGACGAGAAAGTGCTCAAGCATATTGCTAATGCCTATCGTCTTGTGTTCCGCAGCAATACCTCACTTTTCGATGCACTTAACCAGATCAAGGAACAGGTGCCTGATAGTCCCGAGATACGTAACTTGCTCGACTTCATGGGAGAGACGAAACTCGGACTCATCGGAAAGAAAGTCAATGGGTAACGGTAAAACCTAATGAAAAAGCCTCCATGCGGAGGCTTTTTTCATTCCCTATAAGGCATGTTGATAGTGGGACACGGCTGAATGTGCTCCTCCAGGAGCGGTGGTTCGTAGCTGCCGCGCGTAATGTTGCCTGTGGTGTTGAAGAGGATGAGCTTCGGACCAGGAACCAGCGGTGCATACTGCATGACGTGGCGGGTGCGCTGTCGCTGTTGCTCAGTGAACTCACTGTTGTGACAGTAGGAATAGTCCATGACGTTCTTGGCAATGAAATCCTCCAGCGTCTTGCAATCCTTGCGACGTGCCAGGTCATCAATGCTGAAAGTCTTAACTCCGGCTGCCACCTGTTGTTCTATATAAGCCTGGATGTATGTAGTGTAATTCTTGTAATCGCTAACGGGCGTGTCATCGCAGGCATCGTCCATTTCACATTCAACGGCAGAGAACGTGTGCAGCAGTCCCAGGTAGTGCCCCAACTCATGGGCAACCGTGGAGACGATGTAGTTGGGATTGACGGTGTTTTTCTCCTGCCATTCGTAGATGTATTCATTGTTGATGACACACCCCCAGGGTGCGGCAGTGTAGGCATAGTCATTGGCGGCATTGGTGGCCTGTAGGCTGTCCAGCGGATGGTCCAGGGGAACCACGGGCAGGTTGGAGATGCCCATCGCAAACTGGTCTTCGCTGTCCTGCTTGAAACGGAATATATAGACGTTGATGTATTTCTTCATGTTTTGGGCGAACTTGGCATACTGGCGGTTGTCCGTGTTCTTGCTGGAAAGGAACTCATGAGGGCTGTACTCGTCAAATGTCACTTCATGGCGCACTATGCCGGGCTCTTCCAGTTCCTCGCCTTTGTCATTGTATTTTGCCAGTTCAAACACGATGTCCATCCCGTTGTTGGCATACAGTTTGTTGACTTCGGTCAGTATTTTCTCCATGTGCCCTTTTTTTATATACTGCTGTTCGTCAGTCTTGTCCTTGTAAAGAATGTGGAACACGACGGGCAGGTGATACTCATAGCTGTCCAGACTGCCGGAGAAGGCTGGCTGCGACACACGGATGGTACGCATCTGGCTGCCCTGTGTAATGGTGATTGTCCCCTGTCGCGCTTCTTTCGTCAGGTTCGGACTCACCCAGATGGGCAGTTCCATATCGCCCTCTCCGCTTTTCTTGATGGGGGCACACCAATACACATCGCTTTTGGCTCCCCATTTACCGTTGGCACGTACCTGTACGGTCTGTAGCCGTACGTTGCTGTCCCATGTAAACGATTCGCTGCCAACTGACAGCTCTTTCGTGGCATCGTCGCTCTTTGAACAACCGAAAAAAGTAAGCCAACAACCAATTGCCAATATCCAAGTAATTTGTTTCATGCCGCGAAGATACGAACTTTTTTTATGTTCTCCAATAATTCTCTGTTAAAATAAGCAAGCATTCACGCGCGTACCATATATTTATATATAATTGTTGAAATCTTAATTATTTTTGGAAAGTAAGGTGTATAATCATCCAAAGTCAATGTTTTTAACACCAAAAAGGGTGTCAAAAGGGGCGTAATTTGGCTTTTTAATACTCTTTTTGTTAATTTTTTAAGGTAAAATGAATCTTTTTTTTGTTTTTATTTGTTAATTCCAAAACTTATGCTACCTTTGCAAATTATATGAAGTCCGAAGACTGTTTCTACGGTCAAAAGAGTTACATTAAATAGTGAGACTCCAATGGGTTGACAATCTGAGCGACAAAATACATATTTTAATTTAAATAACTAACTAGAGAGAATTTATGAAAAAAAGATTAACGATGTTTTTCGCCGCGCTGTTCCTGAGTGTAGGAATGGCCATGGCACAAACTACTGTTAAGGGTACAGTGCTCTCACAGGACGACGGTCTGCCTATCATTGGCGCCGCTGTTCAGGTAGTTGGCACCAAGACCGGTTTGCTGACAGACATGGACGGACAGTTCACGATCACGTTGCCAGCCGGCAAAACCCAGTTGCAAATCTCCTATCTTGGCATGGAGTCTCAGACAGTAACCGCCAAGAATGGTATGCGCGTGTTCCTGAAGAGTGATGCTCGCTCGGTTGACGAGGTGCTTGTCGTTGCATACGGCACACAGAAGAAATCATCATTCACGGGTTCTGCGTCAACAGTTAAATCAGAAAAGCTTGAAAAGCTTCAAGTGTCCAACTTGAGTAATGCCTTGTCAGGCCAAGTGGCTGGTGTTCAGTCATTCTCGGGAAGCGGTACTCCTGGCTCGGGTTCTTCAATTCTGATTCGTGGTATTGGTTCTATTTCAGCTTCTACATCTCCTCTGATTGTTGTCGATGGTGTACCTTATGAGGGTAGCTTGAACTCCATTCCTGCACAGGATGTTGAGTCAATGACGGTACTGAAGGATGCTGCTGCTAACTCTATGTATGGTGCCCGTGGTTCTAATGGTGTCATCCTGATTACGACAAAGGCTGCCCAGCGCGGTCGTGCTAAGATTAATTTCGAGGCTCGTTGGGGTTTCAATACCCGTTCCGTTGGCAACTATGATATTGTAAGAGATGCAGGTGAGTACTACGAGATGATGTGGGAAGCCCTCCGCAATAGTAAGGTTGAAGAGTTGGGTATGCCTGGCGCAAATCTCTATGCTTCACAGAATCTTATTGATATTTTGAAGTATAACAAGTTCAGTGGTATTGCAGATACTGAGATCATTGATCCGATGACAGGTAAGTTGAATCCTAATGCAAAAACCTACAAGTGGAATGATGACTGGACCAAGGATCCGTTCAGAAATGGCTTCCGCCAGGAATATAATGCAAATGTAAGCGGTGGCTCTGAGACTACAAAAGCCTATCTCTCACTGGGTTATCTTGGTGATGAGGGTTATATGGCAGGTTCGGACTTCAAACGCTATTCTGCACGTCTGAAGATTGATCAGCAGGTAGGTAAAACGGTTCGTATTGGTGCCAATATGTTCTATTCGAACACGGTTCAGAAGCAGTTTGGTGATACAGGATCAAACTTCTCTAACATCTTTATGTTCTCGCAGAACATTGCACCTATTTATTCTATATATATGTATGACGACGCAGGTAAACCCATCCTCGACGATGCCGGCAACCATCGCTACGACTTTGGTGTTGAGCGCAACCGTCCCTATGCAGGTACCGGCGGTGGTTCTAACCCGCTGGCTGTAGCCTTGGAGAATGAAAATATCTATACCCGCGATAATCTAAGCACACGTGGCTACTTTGAGTGGACTTTCTTGAAAGACTTCAAGTTCACTGTAAATATGGCATATGACCTCTTTAATATCCATTCTTCAGAGTTCCAAACTCCCATTGGTGGTGATGCCCTTAACGTTGGAGGCCGTGGTGAAAAGTCGGCTCAGCGTTATTATGCATTGAATATCAACCAGTTGTTGGATTGGAATCATACTTTTGGTGATCATGGTGTTCATATCCTTCTTGGTCATGAGACCAAGAATGACCATTCAAAGTATCTATATGGTCACATGACGAACTTTGCTGATCCTAACAATCATGACTTCTCAAACTCAACTTTGTATCAGGACCTGACCAGCTACTCTACTGAGTATGCATTGGAAGGTTACTTTGCTAAGGGAGAGTACAATTACTTGGATCGTTACTACTTCACTGCTAGTATTCGTCGTGACGGAAGTTCACGTTTCCATCAGGACAATCGCTGGGGTACATTCTGGGCTATCGGTGGTGCATGGCGCATCAATGAGGAGCCGTTCATGAAGGATGTGAAGTGGTTGGATAATCTGAAGCTGAAAGCCAGCTATGGTACTCAGGGTAATGACAACGCTGGCTATGTACACAACTACTCTGACCTCTATTCGGTTGACCGCGTATCCGGAAATGCTGCGCTGACAAAAGTCCTTCGTGGTAATAAGGAACTGACATGGGAGAAGAGCCGTAATTTCAACCTTGGTATTGAGAGTACATTCTGGGGTCGTTTGAACTTCAGTTTTGACTTCTTTATTAAGGAAACGCTCGATATGCTCTATTTCAGCCCGATGGCTCCGTCTGAAGGTTCTCCGAATGGTATCTATCGTAACGAGATGGACATGAAGAATACTGGTTTCGAAATTGAGATTGGAGGTGACATTATCAAGACCAAGGATGTTATTTGGAATGCTTCTTTGAACCTGACTCACTACAAGAACGAACTGACTCGTCTGCCGGTTTCCAAACCTGCTTCATTGTATCCTAACGGCTACAACACGGGTACATTCTGGAGACGTTTGGGTGGCTCAATCTATGATTACTACTATTATGAGTATGCTGGTGTTGATCCTACTAATGGTCTGCCTCAGTATAACCACTATACCTACAAGACTGACGAGACTACTGGTGAAATACTCCGCGATTCCAACGGCGATGAAATAGTTGAGAGTGTAGAACTCGTAAACTCTATTACGGAGGCAACTCAGCGTCGCATTGGTAAGTCTGCCTTCCCTGACCTGACAGGTGGTTTCAGCACCAGCGTACAGGCTTTTGGATTCGACTTGTCAGTTCAGACAGCTTTCTCTCTGGGTGGCTATGTATTTGACTCATTCTACTCATCTTTGATGGGTGCTGGTGGTTCAAGCGGTGACAACTTCCATAAGGATTTGTTTAACCGTTGGACAGCAGCTAACACAAACACTAATATCCCACGTCTGTTTATGGACGGACAGAATGAGGGTATCAGTGGCAACTCTGATTTCTACCTGACTAACGCTTCCTACCTTACCGTTCGTAATATCACGCTCGGCTATAGCTTGCCTAAGTCGTTGGTTAACAAATGGGGTATTGATGGTATTCGCGTGTCTCTGATTGCTGACAATGTATTGAATCTCACCAAGCGTAAGGGTCTTGCTCCTAGCCAGGCATACGATGGTTCTACCGGTTATATTTACTCTCCGATGAGCTCATATTCTATTGGCCTGAACCTGTCATTCTAATCATCAACAATTTAAAAGTATAATAATATGAAAGTATTGAAATATTTTTTAGGAAGTATGCTTGCACTGATGATGTTCAATTCGTGCAGCAAGGACTTTCTGAATACTGAATATACAAGCTATTTGGGCGAGGAAGAAGCGGCTTCGGCTGCCGGTCAGAATCCTGACGTTTTCCTGAATGGTGCATGGTCTTGGATGGTCCGTTACGAAGGACGTCATGACTCTTACGGCATCTTCACTATCTTTATGGATACGCAAGTCATGGGTGAGGATATTGCTTTCTCTACCTCCAGCTGGTACAACTTCGACTATCAGCTCGACTATCGTGAAGAGCCTTATGTTCGTACAAGTTCATTCTGGTCAACCCTTTATACACTGGTTGCCAAGGCTAACGAAATTATCAGTCTATATCCTAATGGTGCTGAGACGGTAACCGAGAAGGGACTTCTGGGTCAGGCTTATGCTTTCCGTGGAATGTCCTATTACTATCTGATTCAGATTTATCAAGACTATCTGAATGAAGACGGAACTATCAATAATGAAGCTCCTGGTGTGCCCATTATTTTTAATGCTGCTGATGGAAAGTCTGCAGAAGAGATGGAAGAAGCTAAAGGTCGTAACACTGTAGGTGAAGTGCTGGCTGTCTGCCAGTCTGACTTGGAAAAGGCTGTTGAGTTGTTGTCTGCTGGTTATGAGCGTCCCAGCAAAAACTATATTGACGTAAGTGTTGCACGCGGTCTGCTGGCTCGCTATTATCTGTTGACTCAGCAGTGGCAGAAGGCTGCCGAGACTGCCAATGCTGCTCGTCAGGGTTATAAGCTGATGGACAATGCTCGTCTTCATAGCGGATTTAATGACATCAATGACGCAGAGTGGATGTGGGGATTTGAGCACACTACAGAGACAACTACTAGCTATGCTTCGCTGTTCTCTCACTTGAGCACCACAGGTACAGGTTATGGATCTTCATATCCTTTCCTTATCGATGCTAAGTTATATAGCCAAATTCCCGAGTCTGATTATCGTAAGACATTGTGGAATGGTCCTGCCGGTGATCCTTCACAGAGCTCTGCAGGTGCAAAGAAACCCTATGCAAACCTGAAGTTCACGGGTAGAGCTAATTGGTTGGGTGACTATATGTACATGCGTGCAGCTGAGATGTATCTGATTGAGGCTGAGGCATACGCTCACCTGAACAACAATGCCAAGGCTTCTGAGGTTTTGGGTGAGTTCATGAAAAACCGTCAACCCGGCTGGAGCAAGGCTATTGTTAATGTAGAAGACGTTTATCTGCAGCGTCGTATTGAACTGTGGGGTGAAGGTTTTACATTCTTCGACTTGAAACGTCTGAACAAGGGTATTGACCGTAACTATGATGGTAGCAACCATAATTACAAACTGACATACCCTGCTCATGATGTAGTTTGGACTTTCCAAATCCCGCGAGCCGAGATGCAAGAGAATACTCATATTGACAGAAGTGAGCAGAATCCATAATTTAAACAATAGGAGAATATACTTATGAAGAATATATTTAAGTTTATCATTCCGTGCATGGCCTTGGCTTTAAGCTTCACTAGCTGTAACGAAACCATGGACGAAAAAGCTGTGATTGATGCACAGCATGAGAGTGCATTCAGCACTCCGACTGTTACCATTACATCGGCTACAGCACCTGCTTACAATTGTTTAACTGTTAATGTGTCAGTTGCTGATCCCAACAATGTTGCAGAACAGGGTATCCAGTTCTCTGAGACCAACAGTTTTACGATGGATGACTGTATTCCTAATGAGACAGTAGATGCAAGTTTCTCAATAGATGTCAAAGACCTTGAAGAGGTAAGTACATACTATGTACGCGCCTATGCAGTAGGAAAAAATGGCAAGGTTGTCTATACTGAAACACAATCTGTTACAACTCCTGAAGCTCCTCCTGTTCCACTTGAAGGAACCTATACCGCCTCAGAATATAGTATCCAAGAGACAGGTATTGTCCTTGAAGGTACCTATAAAGTTTCAGTTGCTTTTGACGAAGGTAGTACTGAAATCGTAAACATCACCAATATCTGGGATGCCGGCACCACAGTCAAGGGCCTCTATGATGCGGAGACAAATACGATTATGGTTCCATCTCAGCAGCTGATTTACACCGATCCGACTTATGGACCATTATGGCTGATGGGATTGACAGACGACCTGACAAGCTTTGCTTCTGCCGTGACCTTCACCTTCAAGCCTCGTGGAGGTGCCATGAAGTCAAGCTATTGGGCTTGCCTGATTACCACAGGCGCTTATGCTGGTTATACATATAACTATGAGTCATATTTGGAAATGCAACATGAGTAACAGAGTCAAGCAGTTTTTTATCTGCTGCATCTGCTTTCTAACAGCTAATACATCTCTCGCCGGTGACCGCACCGAGCGAGAGATGCTTTCTATTGCTGAGAGACAGTTGATTCACTTGTCTGGAGTTCGTAGGGCTAATGCTCAAGTGACAATAGAGAAATTGGTTGACGAGCGTGCATACTGTATCTATGGCGCCGCACAGGGTGGCTTTGTCGTGGTTAGCCGTAATGACAACAGGATGCCTGTTTTGGGCTATTCAGAAAGTAAGTATGATGCTGACCAACTACCATGTGGATTGAAATGGTGGCTGAATACAGTTTCTGCATCAGAAAACTCTTCACGACGTGCTCAGGCAGCAAGGTTTTCCTTTACTGAGGTTGAGCCTCTTCTGAAGACTGTATGGGGACAGGGTGATCCATATAATTACCTGACACCCATTATCAACGAGAAACGCACCCCTACAGGCTGTGTTGCTACGGCCATGGCTCAGGTAATGAAATATTTCGGTTATCCTGCGCATGGAAAAGGGGATGGGTATTACACTAAGTTAGGAGAGGTGAACCGTTATAATAACCCCATAAAGAATCAATATGAATGGGGCAAAATGCTGGATGATTATACGAATGTGGAACTAAACGAACAGATACGTCTGCCCATTGCCAGACTGATGCAAGACGCTGGTCTGGCATCGCACATGAACTATGGAACTGACGGAAGTGGAACCCATTCGCAGGATGCGGCTTTAGGTTTTGCATACAATTTTGAGTATGATTCGCTTGCCATTCATTGCTATACTCGAGACTTTTTCGATGATGATGCGTGGATGCAGATGATTTATAATGAACTGGCCCAGCATAAACCAATCATGTATGCTGCAACCGATGGCTCTGGAGGACACGAATTTGTTTTTGATGGTGTGGACTCAGAAGGTCGTATTCATGTCAACTGGGGATGGAATGGAACAGCTAATGGATTTTTCGAATTCTCGGACTTGTGTCCTGAAGTGAATTTTAACATTCATCATTATAATTACAATCAAGACATGATTGTTGGATTCCGCTGTAATCCCACCCCTCTTGCAGATGCATCGTACCAGTCACTTTGGTGTACTCGTGAAGACTATTCAGTAAGCCTCCGCAGTGACAAGAATGCGTTGTCAGTATCATTAACAGCAGGTGGAACATATAATTATCATTTTCTAACCTTTTATGGATCATTAGGTGTGGCTATTGAAAGTACTGATGGCCATAAGGAGAACGACAAGTATATTCCGGTTACAGACTTTAGTTTTGGACCACAGGCAACGTTCTGGGGGAAAAATAATTTTAGTTTTAATAAATCATACTACTACTTTATGAATCCGGAATACAAACTGGTGGCTGGTAATTATCGCGTTTTCTTTGCCAGTAAGGCGATTCAGGATGAAACGCCTCAGCCCGTAAGGTGTTTAAAGGGACCTGTTTGTTATCAAATGACAGTTAATGAAGATGGATCCCTTTCCCTTTCAGAAACGAAGGAGCCTTATACTACTGCCATCAGCGATGTTCGCATGTACGACAGTTCTTCCCCCGTCCGCTACTATGACCTGCAGGGACGTGAGGTGGACGCCTCCACTCGTGGCCTTGTTATTATGAAACAAGGAAACAGTGTGAAGAAAGTGGTAAGATAATACAAAGAAAAAAGCGAAGCCGAAATGACTTCGCTTTTTTATATTTCTTTTTTCCTATCCTCGTTTTTGGCGAAAGAAGTCTTGCATCAGTTGTCGGCATTCCTCCTCAAGGATGCCACCGGTAATTGATGCCTTTGGGTGCATGGCTCTTGGAGCATAGGTGTGGAACCCCCGCTTGTCGTCAGCACAGCCATAAACAATACGGGGAATCTGTGCCCAGCCAATGGCACCGGCACACATGGTGCAGGGCTCTACGGTGACGTAGAGCGTGCAGTCTGTGAGGTATTTGCCTCCTAATAGATTGGCGGCCGATGTAATGGCCTGCATCTCAGCGTGAGCAGTGACGTCGCAGAGTGTTTCTGTCAGGTTGTGTGAACGGGCAATGATACGGTCCTTGCGGACTATGACAGCACCAATGGGTATCTCGCCTTCCTGAAGTGCCAGGCGGGCCTCGTCAAGGGCCCGTTGCATGTATTGTTCGTCTTTGTTTTCCATTTTTTCTGATAGTGGTTATAGATACTATAGTTGCTATAGAAGCTATAGA
>JAEEGH010006947.1_pt1 | contig 27464 bp, 23 predicted proteins | sample 9134181 | NCBI WGS metagenome assembly JAEEGH01 (sample SAMN16246544, study PRJNA631951) | gut metagenome | biome: gut microbiome; feature: rumen; material: DP-attached | host: Bos | place: Iran: Karaj | collected 2018-10 | reverse complement strand
TTTGGTTTTTATGAGCAGGATCTTAAGAACCGTGTTGATCTCGCTTCCTACAGCAGGCTAAAGAATTTGGATGACTTCGGGGGATTGCCGGAATCGGAGATCATAAGCGGTGGCTATGTGGTAACGTCCTTGGAAGCTGCGATCTGGTCTTTACTCCGGACGGAGAGTATTAAGGAGGCTATTTTATGTGCCGTTAATCTGGCAGATGATTCCGACACGATCGGGGCGATCGCGGGGGGATTGGCGGGGCTGTTTTATGGATATGGGAGCATGCCGGAGGAATGGCTGAAGATTATTCCCAAAAGAGACTGGATCGAGGAGCTTTGCAGAAAGCAGCCGATATGATCCGAAAAAGGCAGAAACAGGGAGGAAGGCGGCAATGATCTATATTACCGGTGATACGCACGGGGAGTTTGCCAGACGGTTTAATACAGAAGCTTTTCCGGAGCAAAAGGAAATGACGAAAGATGACTATGTCATTATTTGCGGGGATTTTGGCGGTGTCTGGGACATCGGATGGGAGAGCAAGAACGAGAAATACTGGCTGGACTGGTTCGAAGGCCGTAACTACACGCTGCTCTTTGTGGACGGGAATCATGAGAATTATGACCGGTTGTACGGATATCCGGTAAAGGAGTGGCATGGCGGTAAGGTGCACGAATTACGGGAGCATGTCCTGCATCTGATGCGCGGGCAGGTCTTTGAGATTGACGGGAAGAGGATCTTCGCTTTCGGAGGGGCCAGCAGCCATGATATTACGGGGGGGCTTCTGGATACGGACGATCCGGATTTCAAAAAGAAAAAGAAGGAACTTGACCGGGGGTATCTGCCGTATCGGATCAGGCATCTTTCCTGGTGGGAGCAGGAGCTGGCAAATGAAGAGGAGATGGAAGAGGGAAGAAAGAACCTGCGAGCCTGTGACTATACCGTCGACTACATCGTTACGCATTGCTGCTCGACGGGAACGCAGGCGATGATCGCCGGGAACAGGTGTAAACCGGATCGGGAAACGGATTATCTGGAATTCATTAAGAACTACGCGAACTACAAGAAATGGTTTTTCGGGCATTATCATGACAATCAGAATGTCTCGGAGAAGGAGATCCTGCTCTATGAGCAGCTGATCCGGGTTTCATAGGATATGAGACTTTCGCCGGGAATATCTGTGCCCGCAAGGAGAGATTGATGCGGTTATTTGAGCATGTTTCTTGAAATATGCATATTGATCGCTGCGAGCACCAACGCAGTTACAGAAAGCCTTAATACGGCCAGATTAAAGAGCACATTCTTTTTCTTCATAGCACACCTCGAAATATGAAATCTGCGGGATCATTCCTGCCCGTTGTCAGCAAGCTTATTCAGAGAAGAATTAAGAGCAAGCGCGGCGCAGATCAGGGCAAACAGAGAAATCCACAATACGATCAGGTCTTTTGAGAATAACTTTTTTAACATACGGTAATCTCCTTATGGTTCATAAACGAAAAGGGACATGTTGAAACTTTGTTTATGATATAGCATCCTGCGAACCTCTTTGTCAAGATAAAGCTCGTAATTCCATGTTGCAAGCGATATTTGAAGGCCCTATAATGAAATAGGCACTGATAAGTACAGAAAAGGAGAAAAGCGAATGGATATTGAGTATTTACTTGCGCTGCAGTCGTTCCGCGAAGGCGTGGGGGGCGGACTGACGGAATTTCTCTCCAAGATGACATGGTTTGGTGAGATGAACGTGGTTCTGATCATCATGGGCCTCATATACTGGTGCGCGCATAAAGAGACCGGAACCTATCTTTTGATGGGGTGGTCCGGGAACCGTATCGTGAACGGCGTTTTGAAGGTGACGGGCTGCGTCTACCGCCCGTGGATCAGGGATGCGCGGATCGCCCCGGAGGCAAACGCATTGGCAACCGCAACAGGCTATTCCTTTCCGAGCGGGCATTCGATGAACGCGGCTTCTTTGTTCGGCGGCATGGCGATAAGAAAAGGCATTAAAACCGGGTTTAGGGTGGTGCTTTGGATCATGCTGGGACTGGTTGCTTTCAGCCGGAACTTTTTGGGCGTTCATACTCCCCAGGACATTCTGGTCGGTGCGGCAGCAGGGGTTCTGGTCATGTTTTTGACAGGGAAGCTTTTGACATGGATCTCTTCCCATCCGGATAAGGACATCCTGATCGCGGTGATCGGTATTGCTATAGCGATCGCAACCGCAATTTTTGCTGCGCTGAAGCCCTATCCGGCGGATTATGACGCAAACGGAAATCTTCTGGTGGACGGGATGAAGATGGCGAATGATACGTTTAAGGCAGTCGGCTGGATGAGCGCGTTTATGATCGGCTGGATTTTGGAACGCCGCTTTGTAAAGTTTACAACAGAGGTGCCCATGCAACAGAGGTTTTTTCGTCTGACAGCAGGGCTGCTGGGATATTATGTGCTTTCGCTGATCCTGAACCCGGTGATCAAATCGGCGGCTGCCGGATTTGCGGGAACCGTGATCACCTGTTTCATTCAGATGTTTTATATCGTATTCCTGTTCCCGCTGGTCATAAAGGTATTTGAAAAACAGAGGGCGAAAGCGGGGGAATAAAAGGAGATGAATATGGAAAATATATTCCAAACAGATGAGGTCTGGGTAGACCGGGGATTGATGGAACGGACGAACCCGGGGCTGAATACCGCGAAAATGACCCTGTTCATGCTGGCAGCCGCAGGGGATGCTGAAGCCAGGCAGCTCGTTCAAAAGCTGGAGCTGACAAGGGAGGAAACACAGAATTCCGATACGGTTCTTGCGGATGACGACCTGATCCTCGGAGGAACTCTTGTTGTCGAAACCAGGTATCGCGTTATGGAACGCCTGGCGGAAGAAAGCGGGTGTGATACGATCGTGGACCTTCCTTGCGGCTATACGCCGAGAGCCCTTCATTTTGCCGAAAAAGAGGTTCCGTATATCGGGCTGGATCTGCCGGCTGTCGTGCTGGAGGGCGGGTCTGTCATCATGTCGATGATCGAAGCGGACAAAAAACGCTTCGCCTGTTTCCGCGGAGTGGATGCGACAAACTATGAAGCGCTGGAAGAAGCGCTGAAGGATGCAGAGGGAAAGCTCTGCATCATGACGGAAGGCCTGATGCTCTATCTCACGGATTCCGAGCTCGCCGCCATGTGCGATAGTATCCGTAAGGTCCTTAAGAAGCATGGTGGCTGCTGGATCACAGCTGACCCCGAGGAGGTCGCGCAATACATTGTCACGATGCAATCGATCATCGGGACGAAATTTGCGGCGGAGATGGCGAAAGGCAAGAAGGTTACCGAAGATAAATCCGGCGTTACCGTTGGGAACGGGACACTCATTATCCACCCGAGGCAGGCGCTGGAGAGCATGGTAAGGGCGATGCAGTTCCTTGCCGACCATGGGCTGAAAGCGGAGCGGATCAATGTCGGAGACCACCTTCCGGAGCTGGACAGCATGGATAAGCTTACCGAAGACCAGCGTGCTGCTCTGCAAAAAACCTTAAAGTATATCGCGTATTGGAAGATCACGCTGGCAGATGATATCAAAGTTGAGGAGGACGGCGAATCACAGAAATTTGATATCAAAGCCGCGCTTTCGGGAGAGAAGCTTCTTTTAAGGCTGGCCGGCAGAATGGACAGCATGACCGCGCCAAAGCTCCTGGCATTTTATGAGCAGACCACGATGACGGAAACCATAAAGGAAGTGCTTGTAGACTGCAAAGACCTGGATTATATTTCCTCAGCCGGGATCCGTGTCCTTTTGTTCATGGAAAAGAAATGCGAAAGATCCGTAACGCTGCGGGCCGCCAAACAGGCGGTGATGGAGATCCTCAGGCAGACCGGCTTTGTCCACATTTTCCGTTTTGAGGATTAAAGATTTTGAGGATTAAAGATTTTTGTCTAAATATTCACGGCCCCGGGCGGCCGTGAGTATTAGATTACGCGTCTCTTGTTTTTCCTTGGCGAATAGTATATGATATAAAACTATGAAGATACCACAACATGTTGCGATAATTTTAGACGGGAACGGCAGATGGGCGGCCGCGCAGAAGAAACCAAGGTCTTACGGACATAAGGCCGGAGCGGAAAATGTCGAGGTGATCTGCCGGGCGGCGGATAAGATCGGGATCAAATATCTGACGATGTACGCCTTTTCCACGGAGAACTGGAAACGGCCGGAGATGGAAGTAAAGATTCTGATGAAACTGATCACGGAGTATATGCGCTATTGCGAGAAAAACGCTGTGGCGGATCATATGCGCATCCGCGTGATCGGGGACAGGACGATCCTGCCGAAGGACCTTCTGGAAGCGATCGAGAGCGCGGAGGAGACGACGAAGGAGTTTACAGGCCTTCAGTTTACGATCGCGATCAACTACGGCAGCCGGGATGAGATGATCCGCGGGATCCGGAAAATGAGCGCGGATCTTAAGCCGGAGGAGATGACGGAGGAAACGCTGTCGAAATACCTTGATACGGCGGATCTCCCGGATCCTGATCTTTGTATCCGCACGTCGGGGGAGCAGCGGCTTTCGAACTTCATGCTCTGGCAGCTTGGCTACGCGGAGTTGTATTTTACGGAAGTGCCGTGGCCGGCCTTTACGCCGGAGGAACTGATGAAGGCAGTGGAGGAATACGACAGGAGAGATCGGAGGTACGGAGGTGTTTAAGACCAGGCTTATCAGCGGGATCATTTTGGTGGCGCTGGCGATTCTTTTTATCTGGCTCGGCGGGCCGGTGCTGCTCATCGTGCTGGGAGCGCTTTCTCTGATCGGAGAAATGGAACTCCTGCGGATCCGCAAAATCCATAAGACCAGGCTGGCGGGCATTGTGTATGGGATGACGGCAGCGTTATATACAGGGCTTTATTTCCTGCCGCTGGCGCGCGATTTCTTTTTGATCGTGATGATCACGGCAGCGTTTCTTCTGCTGGCATCGGTCTTTGTTTTCTCATGGAACAAGTTTTCGGCGCAGGATCTGATGATCGCTTTTCTTGCCTTTTTTTATGTGGCGGTGCTGTTTTCCTTCATGTACCGCACGCGGGACGGCATGAAGGGAGAACTTCTGGTCTGGCTGATCTTTCTGACGTCCTGGGGAGCGGATACCACGGCTTACTGCGCAGGGAAGCTCTTCGGAAAGCATAAGATGGCGCCGGTCCTGTCGCCGAAGAAGACCTGGGAAGGAGCAATCGGCGGGACCGTCGGAGCGGCTGCGTTGACGGCGATATTCTGCGCTGTCTTCAGGGAACGCCTGGGGCTTATGCCTTTGGATATTCTTTTCTATGCCGGGTTCGGCGCGCTGGCGAGCATCGTTTCCATCGTGGGCGATCTTTTTGCGTCGGCGATCAAGAGGTCTTATGAGGTGAAGGATTACGGGAAGCTGATCCCGGGACACGGAGGAGTGCTGGACCGTTTTGACTCGGTGCTCTTTACCGCGCCGGTGATCTATTACGCTACCGTTGTGCTTGGAATGTTGGGGAGAGTATGAGGAAAATTGCAGTCCTGGGTTCCACGGGATCGATCGGAACGCAGGCGTTGTCTGTGATAAGAGAACATGGAGATCTGCAGGTAGAGGCACTGACATGCCGTGGGAACCTTTCCCTTCTGGAAGAGCAGATCCGGGAGTTTCGCCCGAAGACGGTCTGCGTCGGGGATGAAAAAGCCGCGATGGAGCTTAAAGGCCGGATCGGAGATCTCTCCGGCATGAAGATCTGTTTTGGCAGGGAGGGCCTTATTGAAGCGGCTGCGGAGACGGACGCTGATCTGGTGCTGACGGCGATCGTCGGGATGGTCGGCGTAGAGCCCACGATCCATGCGATCGAGGCGGGGAAGGATATCGCGCTGGCGAATAAGGAAACCCTTGTGACCGCGGGCCATATCATCATGCCGCTGGCGAAGGAAAAGGGAGTGAAGATCCTTCCGGTGGATTCGGAGCATTCCGCTATCTTTCAGTGCCTGCAGGGGAATGAGGGCAACCGGATCAAAAAGATCCTGCTGACGGCTTCCGGCGGTCCTTTTTTCGGGAAAACAAGGAAGGAATTGGAGCGCGTGACGCTCGAAGACGCCTTAAAGCACCCGAACTGGTCCATGGGAAAGAAGATCACGGTGGACTCGTCTACGATGGTAAATAAAGGGCTGGAGGTGCTGGAGGCGACGCATCTTTTCGGAGTGACACTGCGTGAGATCCAGGTCGTGATCCAGCCGAAGAGCATCATCCATTCGATGGTGGAGTATGAGGACGGCGCCGTGATGGCGCAGCTCGGCACGCCGGACATGCGGCTGCCGATCCAGTATGCTTTGTATTATCCGGCGCGGCTTTCGCTTTCGGGAGATCGGCTGGATTTTCGCGTTTTGAAAGAGATCACGTTTGATGAGCCGGATGAAGAGACCTTCCCGGGGCTTTCCTTTGCAAGGGAAGCCGGAGAAAAGGGCGGAAACATGCCGACCATCTTTAACGCGGCCAATGAATATGCGGTCGGAAGATTTCTGGAGGGCAGGATCTCGTTCCTGCAGATCTATGAGATGATCAGAAGCGCGATGGACAACGTGCCCTTCAAAAATGAAGCCGCGCTTAACGATATTTTGGAGACAGAACAGGAAACATATGAATATCTTCGGAATGCAAAAGTTTCCTGAAAGAAGGAGAAAACAATGGGAATCGTGATCGCCATTTTGATCTTCGGCATTATCGTGGTCTGGCATGAGTTCGGACATTTTATTGTGGCGAAGAAATGCGATGTGCAGGTGAATGAATTTATGATCGGCCTCGGGCCGAAGCTGGTGGGTGTCCAGAAGGGGGAGACCCTGTTTTCGATCCACCTCCTGCCGTTTGGCGGAGCCTGCGTGATGGAGGGCGAGGACGGCAACAGCGACAATGAGAGAGCGTATACGCATAAAAAGATCTGGCAGCGGCTTCTGATCGTTTTTGCGGGGCCGTTTTTTAATCTGCTCATGGCGTTTGTGCTGTCGATCGTTTTGCTGGGAATTGCAGGAGTGGATAAGCCTATCGTCGCGGGCGTTATGGAAGGGTATCCGGCCGAAGCGGCGGGAATGCAGGCAGGAGATGAGATCATTAAGCTGAACTCGAAAAATATTCATTTCTACCGGGAAGTGCCGGTCTATCTGATGCTGCATTCCGATGAGGAGATCGATGTGACCTATCTTCGTGACGGAGAGAAGATAGAAACGACGCTTGTGCCGCAGGAAAACCCGGAAAGCGGCCGGTCCCTGATCGGGATCTATTATGAGCCCAATAACGAATCGCTGGGGCCCCTGCAGACGCTGCAATACTCGTTTTATGAGGTGGAGTATCAGATCTGGACCGTGCTGTCGAGCATACGGATGCTGATCCAGGGCAAGTTTTCGTTTAACGATCTATCGGGCCCCGTCGGCATCGTGAAGGTCGTCGGGGATACCTATAACGAGAGCATGCAGAACGGCGGCATCGGGGAAGCGCTGCTCAATATGCTGAATATGATCGTGCTCCTGTCGGCCAACCTGTGTGTGATGAACCTGCTTCCGATCCCCGGACTGGATGGCGGAAGGCTTTTATTCATTCTGATCGAGGCCATTACAAGAAAACGCATACCGCCGGAAAAGGAGGGGATGATCCATGTGATCGGCGTGGTGATCCTGCTTGGTCTGATGGCGGTGATCCTGTTCAATGATATCCGAAAGATCGTTACGGGAGGACTTTGATGGCAGCGTTTGAACGGAAAAAAACAAGAAGGGTGCTGATCGGAAACGTGGCGATCGGCATGGACGAACCCATTCGGATCCAGTCCATGACCAATACGAAAACAGCGGATGTCAAGGCGACGGTGGAGCAGATCCTGGCGCTTGAAAAAGCGGGGTGTGAGCTGATCCGGTCCACGGTCAATACTAAAGAGGCGGCGGCTGCGTTTTCGGAGATCAAAAAGGAGATCCATATCCCGTTGATCGCGGACATTCATTTCGACTATCGGCTCGCGATCAAAGCGATCGAAAACGGCGCGGACAAGATCCGGATCAATCCGGGCAACATCGGAGACAGGAAGAGGGTGCAGGAAGTCGTTTCGGCGGCGAAGGAACGGCAGGTGGCGATCCGTGTCGGCGTGAACTTGGGTTCCCTTGAAAAGGAGCTTCGGGAAACGAAAGGGGCAACGCCGGAAGCGCTCGTGGAATCGGCGCTTAAGAACGCCGGAATGATCGAGGATATGGGGTATGATAACCTCGTGATCAGCATCAAGGCGTCGGACATTCCAACCGCGGTAAAAGCGCACGAACTCCTTTCCGAGAAGACGGATCATCCCTTGCACGTCGGGATCACCGAGGCGGGAACCGCGCTCTACGGCAGCATCAAATCCGCGATCGGACTGACGCAGATATTAACCCGCGGAATAGGCGATACGATCCGTGTTTCCTTAAGTGCGGATCCGGTATTGGAGGTCAGGGCGGCCCGGCAGATCTTACGGACTCTCGGCCTTCGGAAGGAGGGCGTGGAAGTGGTCAGCTGCCCGACCTGCGGGCGGACGGACATCGATCTTATCGCGCTCGCGGAGGAAGTGACGAGGAGAACCGAAGACATTGCGCTCCCGATCAAAGTGGCCTGCATGGGCTGTGTGGTGAACGGGCCGGGAGAGGCGAAGGACGCGGATCTTGCGATCTGCGGAGGAAAAGGAGAGGGCCTGCTTCTGAAAAAAGGAGAGGTCGTCAGGAAGGTTAAAGAAGAGGAACTGGTAGAAGCGCTGCTTACGGAGATCAATATACTGCAAAATGAACAGACACTTTTTTGAAGTATTCCCAAACCTCCCGTGGAAGGAGGACATAAAGACAAACTTTTCGGATGTGATGGTGGAGAAGGTTTCTCTGAACAGGGAGAAGCGGCATTTAAAGGTCTATGCTGTTTCCGACCATCAGATCTCCGCGCGGAAAACCGCCAGCGCGGAAGAGGTTTTGCGTACGCATCTTTTTACGGATCAGCCGGTGACGGTGGACCTCATCCTCACGTTTTCCCTCGGCGAAACGCTTTCGCTGGAGCAGATCTTTTCGAGGTTTACAGACAACATTGAGTGGAAACTCCGGGAAAAAAGCATGCTGCTTTTTGAAGTGTTCCGTTCGGCAAAATGGTCGTTTACGGATGAGAATTCCCTGCGGCTGGAGCTGCCGGATTCTTTCCTTGCAAGGGCGTATGAAGCGGATCTTGTTGAAACGATAAAGGCGATCGCTTCGGAACAGTACCGTGTCAACGCTGCGGTGGAGAGCATGTTTGTCGAACCGCAGAAGAAGGAACGCCGGGTTCGTGATGACCGTGTGTTTCTGCCGGCTCCACAGGAAAAAGCGGAGCCTGTGGCCGAAGAAAAGAAACCGGAAGCACCGCAAAAGAAGGGGACGCGTTCCAAAAAACCGAAGAACCCGGAGCTCCTTTACGGGCGTGATTTTGACGAGGCTCCGGTTGCGCTTGAAACGCTTGTGGACAGCCAGGAATATGTGGTGGTCCGTGGTAAGGTTCTGGATGCGCATGTGATCGAAACAAAGAAACCGGAAGACAAAAACCTCTGCGTATTTCGGATCACGGATAAGACGGATACGATCGAGGGAAAGGTGTTCCTGAAGATCGACGAATGCAAGCCGTTTACGGATGAGCTGAAGAACACGGGATTTATTACACTAAGGTCCATGGCGCAGATCGATCAGCGGTCCAGAGAACTCATGCTTTTCGGGATCACCGGGATCAAAAAATGCGCTCCGTTCTTTGAAAAGAGAATGGACAACGCCGTTGAAAAACGCGTGGAGCTCCATCTGCATACCAAGATGAGCGACATGGACGCGGTCAGTGATATCAAGGATATCATCGCGCAGGCGGTGGCCTGGGGGCATAAGGCACTGGCCATTACGGATCACGGTGTGGTGCAGGCGTTTACGGACGGCTTCCTCCATGGTATCCCGAAGGGTGCGGATATCAAGCTGATCTACGGCTGTGAAGGTTATCTTATTGATGACGAAGAGGACCCGCTGACGTTTGAAACCGCAACGCCGGCAAGGCTCAAACAATATAAGCGACGTCACATTATTTTGTTGGCAAAGAACGATATCGGACGGGTAAATCTCTACCGCCTTGTGTCGATGTCGCATCTTCACTATTTTTACCGTAAACCGCTGATCCCGAAGACAGAGCTTTCGCGCCTTCGGGAAGGGATCATCATCGGTTCCGCCTGCGAAGCGGGAGAGCTTTATCGCGCCTTACTTCGGAAGGAGCCGGAGGACGTGATCGAACGCATTGTGTCCTTTTATGATTACCTTGAGATCCAGCCCATCGGAAATAACCGCTTCCTCATTCATGACGAGAATTCGTTCGTTCAGGATGAGGAGGATCTGAGGGACTTAAACCGCCGGATCGTATCGCTTGGGGAGAAATATGATAAACCCGTGGCAGCGACCTGCGACGTTCATTTCCTGAACCCGGAGGACGAGATCTACCGCGCGATCATTCAGTCCGGCAACGGCTATCAGGACGCGGAAAACCAGCCGCCGCTGTTCCTCCATACAACGGAAGAGATGCTGGAGGAGTTTTCCTATCTCGGCGCGAATAAGGCGTTCGAAGTCGTGGTGGAAACGCCGAACAGGATCGCGGATATGTGTGAACGGATCGAACCGGTGCGGCCGGATAAGTGCCCGCCCGTGATCGAAAATTCCGACGTGGAGCTGCGCAGGATCTGTGAAACGAGAGCGAAGGAGATCTACGGAGATCCGCTGCCGGCGCCGGTCAGGGAACGCTTGGACCGGGAGCTGAATTCCATTATCGGAAACGGGTACGCCGTGATGTATATCATCGCGCAGAAGCTCGTATGGAAGTCGAACGAGGACGGGTATCTGGTCGGTTCCCGCGGATCGGTCGGTTCCTCCCTTGCGGCCACCATGGCCGGGATCACGGAGGTGAATCCGCTCCATGCGCATTATTACTGTCCGGACTGCCATTATTCGGATTTTGACTCGGACGAGGTCAAAGCCTTTGCCGGACGAAGCGGCTGCGATATGCCTGATAAAGACTGCCCGGTCTGCGGTAAGAAGCTGATCAAGGAAGGACATGACATTCCCTTCGAAACGTTCCTTGGATTTAAGGGAAATAAGGAACCCGATATCGACCTCAATTTCTCCGGGGATTATCAGTCCAAGGCGCACGCCTATACCGAAGTTATCTTCGGCCGCGGGCAGACCTACCGCGCCGGCACGATCACCGGTGTGGCGGATAAAACGGCGTTTGGTTACGTCAAAAACTATTACGAGGAACATGGCGTAGTCAAGAGGAAGTGCGAGATCGAAAGAGTCCTGCAGGGGTGTGTCGGGATCCGTAAATCCACGGGGCAGCATCCGGGCGGGATCATCGTTCTGCCGATGGGGGAGGAGATCGAAACCTTCACGCCGATCCAGCGTCCCGCGAACAAGATGGACGCCGATTCCATCACGACGCATTTCGATTACCATTCGATCGAGCATAACCTTCTGAAACTGGATATTCTCGGACACGACGATCCGACCATGATCAAGCGTTTGGAAGAACTGACCGGCGTGAACGCGCGGGAGATCCCGCTGGACGATCCGGTGGTCATGTCGCTCTTTAAGAATACAGAAGCTCTGAAAATCTCTCCCGAGGACATCGGCGGAGTGAAGCTCGGCGCGCTTGGCATCCCTGAATTCGGCACGGATTTCGCCATGCAGATGTTGATCGACGCCAAACCGCAGGAGTTCTCCGACCTGATCCGTATCTCCGGCCTTTCCCACGGCACGGACGTGTGGCTCGGCAACGCAAAGGACCTGATCCTGGGCGGGCAGGCGACGATCTCAACAGCGATCTGTACGCGTGATGATATCATGATGTATCTGATCAGTAAGGGGATCGAAAGCGAGACGGCCTTCAAGATCATGGAAAGCGTGCGAAAAGGAAAGGTGGCGAAGGGCAAATGCGTTGAATGGGAGGAATGGAAGAAGGAGATCCTGGATCACGACGTTCCCGAGTGGTACGTCAAGTCCTGCGAAAAGATCCAGTACATGTTCCCGAAAGCACACGCCGCGGCCTATGTCATGATGGCCTGGCGCATCGCCTGGTGCAAGGTCTACCATCCGCTCGCGTATTACGCCGCGTACTTCTCGATCCGCGCGGACGCGTTTTCCTATGAGCTCATGTGTCAGGGCCCGGAAAAGATGAAACAGGAACTGGCAGCGTTTCGAGCGAGGGAGGAGGCTGAAAAGAAGAAGGATAAGAACGTCGTCAAGCTCTCGGCCAAAGAAAAGGATACATACTACGTCCTTCGCCTTGTTGAGGAAATGTATGCCCGCGGTTATTCCTTCATGCCGATCGATCTCTACCAGGCCGACCAGCGGTTCTTCAAGATCATCGACGGAAAGATCATGCCGTCGTTTTCGTCCATCGACAAGATGGGAGGCGAGGCTGCGGCCTCGATCCCGATGGCGCTCCGTGACGGTCCGTTCCTCTCCAGACAGGACTTCAAGAACCGGACGAAGGTCACGCAGACCGTTATCGACAAGATGCATGAGATGGGATTGTTTAAGGATCTGCCGGAAACGAACCAGATGAGTTTGATGGATTTTATGTAAGTTGTAAAATAATAAGGACCTGCTTTCGCAGGTCCTTTGTTTTGGCTGAATATCTACTCTTACTTCTTTACTACTCTGACCCCGGGATGGAAGGTGCCAATGTAGCTAAGGTTCAGGACGTCTGTGTGATAGACCGTGGTGTCTTCGTCGAAGGGGCGGAAGTAAAGCTCGCTCCCGATGAGGTTTAAGTGGCGGAAGTTGCCGTCGGCGATGACCTCGCGGCCGGTGCCGTCGGAGTTGACACGCATCAGCGCGGGTTCCTTTCGGTCGTTCTTCTGGTAGATGCAGATGTCTCCGTAGACAGTGAAACAGTCGACACGGTCGTTCGTGATGACGGTGAGCTCCTGCGTGGAGATATTCTGGGAGACAAGGCGGTAGTTGTGGTCGGCGTCCATGTAGTAGGCAATGCCGTCTTTGACGATCGGCATCCAGGCGTTTGCGGTGAGGAGCTGGACGCGGGTGCCGGTTTCCGTGTCGTAGCGGTAGATGTTATGATCGGATTCGAGGCCGTTAAAGTAGATGAACCGGTTCTCGGTGCAGCAGCAATAATAGGGCGTGCGATCGATCTGCTCTTTCTCCTTGCCGTCGATCTTTACACGGTAGAGCGTGGTTGCGGTTTTGGTATCGTAGTGAAGATAGTAGATATAGTTCCCGACGATGGAGCAGTAGATCGAAGGGTCGGGATCGAGGATCTTGGGCTTGCCCCCTTCCTTCGGGAGCCGGCACAGCGCGTTTGTGTTGACGTGGAGAAAGGAGAAGCTGTCGGCCTTGCTCGTGTTGTTGCGGACGTAGTAGATGTAGTGCTCGTCGGTGTTGATGTAGCTTACGGTGTCGTCACTGAGCTTTTTTACATCGCCGCCGCTGCGGCTCATGGAATACAGGCGGTAATTGTCGTCAGGGTTTGCGAAATAGATCACGTTTTCGTCTTCGCAGAAGAGTCCGGCATTGTAGAGGTTGCCCCCGGTGTTGCCGTCGGGATAGCCGGTGTTGTACAGTGTTCGCGTGCGCAGGTACTGCCAGATCGCAATGCCGGAAACCAAAGCTGCGATCACTGCGATGATGAGGATCGTTTTAACTTTCCTTGCCATAACGCCACCTCCCTTCCTTACTTTTCATATATTTACTACTACTCTTATTTTATCGCACTTTCCCGTTATTGCAAGATGCTTACTTTATGCGTTATAATGTTAAATTATGAAAGATTTAGCAGAATACAGAAAAGAGATCGATGAGATCGACCATAAGATCGTGGAGCTTTATGAAAAGCGCATGCAGATCTCGGAAGAGATCGCGGGAGTGAAGATCGAGCAGGGGATGCAGGTGCTTGATAAAAAGCGGGAGATGGAGAAGATCCGCGCGGCGGAGGAACTCGCGCATACCGATTTCACGCGGCATGGCGTCCGGGCTCTTTTTGACCAGATCATGACCATGAGCCGGATGCGGCAATATCAGGTCCTGACGAAGGCCGGGCAGACGGTCGACCAGGAATATACGCCGGTGGATTCGCTGTTTCATGACGGCATGAAGGTGGTGTATCAGGGAACCGAAGGGGCGTATGCGGAGATGGCGCTTCACCGCTTTTTCGGGGAGCACGGGAACTTCTATAACGTCTATTCCTGGCGGGATGCGATGCGTGAGATCGCTTCAAACCGTGCGGATTACGCGGTGCTGCCGTTTGAAAATTCCACGGCAGGGATCGTGTCGGAAAACTATGACCTTCTGGTGGAGTATGACGCTTCGATCGTGGGAGAGGTGATCCTTCCCGTGGAGCATTGCCTTCTCGCGCTGCCGGAGGCGAAGTTTGAGGATATTACCAAGGTGTATTCCCATGCACAGGCCCTGATGCAGTGCAGCCGTTTTCTGGATAAGAACAGACAGATGGAGAGGGTCGGCGTGCCGAACACCGCCTTTGCCGCGAAGAAGATCAAGGAAGACGGGGATGTGCATCAGGCGGCCATCGCGTCGGAATTGACGGCAGAGCTCTATGGGCTCCAGTTTTTATATCATGGGATACAGAATTCGAAGAGCAATTCCACGCGGTTTTTGATCGTGTCGCATAAGAAGATCTATCTGCAGGACGCGAACAAGATCACGATATGCTTTGAGCTGCCGGATCAGGGCAGTGTCGTCAGCGGTTCGCTTTATCATGAGCTGTCGCACTTCATCTTTAACGGGCTGAACATGAACCATATCGAGTCGCGCCCGATCCCGGGGAGAAACTGGGAATACCGGTTCTTTATCGACATGGACGGGAACCTGATGGACAGCGGCGTGATCAATGCCTTAAAGGGGCTTTCGGAGGAGACGAAGAACTTACGGATCCTGGGGAACTATTCGTAAAGAGGTCGGATATGAAGGAGCTGGTTTTATTTCGCAAACTGATGGAGAAGGATGCGTTTTTTACGATCACGTCCTGGATCAAAGAGGGGAAGAAAGAACCTTTTCCCGCGGAAGGGGTGTATTCGCTTTTGAAGTTTGCTTCGGGCCTTTCCCTTGACGGGAATCTGTGGCAGGAATACCTTACCTGGTCCCTTTGCATGGAGGAAAATCCGTATACACTTGCCGTGGAAAGAAAGCCCGTAAAGGACGGGACGATTAGGGACCTTGCGGCGAGAGATATGGAGCTTTTATGGGAATACTTTTTCGCCGGGGGGCTTGATCCCGCGATCGTTTCGTTCCGGAGCGAAGGGGAGAAAAGCCATTTTGCGAAGACGATAGAGAAGCTTTCAGAGGAGCTTGCGAAGACGAAAAACGCAGCAGAATTTGCCCGCGTCATGGAAGAGTTTTACGCGACGAAGGGCTGCGGGGAACTGGCGCTGCACCGCGCTTTCCGCGTGAAGGAGAATAAAAAAGGCGAGGTTGTTTTCGTGCCCGTGCGCGGAATGGAGAGGATCGTCCTCGGCGACCTCGTGGGATATGAAAACGCGAAGCAGAAGCTGGTGGAAAACACCGAGTGTTTTCTTAACGGCCTGCCCGCGAATAACTGCATGCTCTACGGGGATGCGGGGACCGGGAAATCCTCCAGCATCAAGGCATTGGCGAACCAGTATTTTGACCGTGGGCTGCGGCTCATTGAGCTCTATAAACATCAGATCATGCTGCTGCCGCGGGTCATGGAGCTGATCAAGAAACGGAATTACCGCTTCATCATCTACATGGATGATCTTTCGTTTGAGGATTTTGAAACGGAGTATAAATACCTGAAGGCAGTCATTGAAGGCGGGCTGGAAGGGAAGAGTGATAACCTTCTGATCTATGCGACCAGCAACCGCCGCCATCTCATCCGGGAGAGCTTTTCGGACCGGGATGGGGACGATATCCACCACATGGATACGGTACAGGAAAAGCAGAGCCTGTCCGCGCGGTTCGGGCTTGCGATCTATTACGGAGCGCCGGAGCCGTCGGAGTATCGGGAGATCGTTCTGACGCTTGCGAAAAGGGCCGGGATCAATATGCCGGAGAAGGAGATCTTATTGGCTGCGAATCAGTGGGAGATCCGCCATGGCGGCAGATCCGGCCGGGTGGCGCAGCAGGTTATAAACCATCTGTCGGGAAAGGGGGAAAAAACGGTTGGCTGAAAAGATCACAATGTTTGCATCCATTTACATCGGAACCTCGGAGATCAGCATGAAGATCTTTGAGCTTTCCAAGAGCCGGAAGCTTCGGATCCTTGATTATCTCAGGAGACGTTTTGACCTTGGCAAGGAAACGCTGCGGCAGGGGGCCATTACAGCGGAAGCCATGGACGAGTTATGCGAATGCCTGCAGGAATACCGTAAGATCATGGAGAGCTACCAGATCTATAATTACAGCGCTTATGCGGGGCCGTTTCTGGAGCTGGCCTGCAACGCCGATTTTGTGCTGGATCAGGTGAGGATCCGTACCGGCCTTGTTGCCACGATCTTAAGCAACACGGAGCAGCGGTTCATCAGCTATAAATCGGCGGCCTGTCTGGATGACTTTGATGAGAAGGTGAAGATCGGAGCGGCTGTCGTGGATATCGGCGGGGACTCGGTGCAGATCACGCTTTTCTCCGAAGGGGAAGTGGTGACGACGCAGCATCTGATCCTCGGAACCCTAAGGATCCGGGAACGGCTGCATGATATCTTAGGTGCGTCGCAGCGGCGGTACCGCCAGCAGATCGTGGAGCTTGTCGACAAGGAGATGGAGGTGTTCCAGAAGCTCTATCTTAAGGACCTTAATATCCAGACCATGATCCTGATCGGGGATTACTGCACGGAGATATTGAAAAAGGTTTCCAAGAAAGGCAGCGAACCCTTTGTCGATACGAAGGAGTTTTTGAAATACGCGGAAAAGCTTTCGGACCGCAGCACGGCGGAGGTGGCGGAGGCTTTAAAGCTCACGAATGATTCGGACCCGAGGCTTCTGCCGACGTTGCTTCTTACGAAACGGATCGCAGAGGTTTTAGAGCCCGGGATCGTCTGGGTGCCCGGAAGTAATATCAGCGATGGGATCGCCTATGATTTTGCGCAGAGCAAAAAGATCTTTTCCATCCGGCATGACTTTGACCGGGATGTGCGGTCCGCAGCGATCCGTATGGCGGAACGGTATGAGAGCTATTCGGAGCATGTGATCGGGCAGGTAAAGATCTGCACCGTCATCTTTGACGCGATGAAAAAGATCCACGGGATGGGGAAGAGGGAACGGCTTCTTCTCGAATGCGCCGCGATCCTTCATGACTGCGGAAAGTACATCAGCTCCGTGGACGCCGCGCGCTGCTCCTATAACATCATCATGGCTTCCGAGATCATGGGGATCTCCGCAAAGGAAAGGGAGGTCGTGGCGGCAAGCGTGAAATACAATGTCCACCCGCTGCCGCCGTTTGATGAGACCGAGGAACGCATGGATTACGAGACCTACATGATGGTGGCAAAGCTGGCGGCGATCCTGCAGCTTTCCAATGCGCTGGACCGGAGTCATAAGCAGAAGATCAAGGAGCTGAGCGCAAGAAGGACCGGAAGGGAACTGATCCTGACGGTGAAGACCGATGAAAACATTCAGCTGGAAAAGAACGTTCTGTCTGCGAAAGCAGAGGCGTTTGAGCAGGTGTATGGGTGCCTTCCGGTCATCCGGGAGCACAGGTTATAGAAGGTAAAAAGGTAAGCGGGGAGCTCCCGCAGTGAGGTGGGTTAATAATGGCAAAAGAGATCGATTATCTGGATAGTAAATACTATGAAAACAGGGAATTGTCCTGGCTGAAATTTGACTACAGGGTGCTTTCCGAGGCGAAGGATAAAAGCATTCCGCTTCTGGAACGGCTGAAGTTTGTCAGCATCACGAGTTCGAACCTGGATGAGTTTTTTATGGTGCGTGTGGCGTCGCTGCGGGACCAGATCTCGGCCGGCTATAAGGGCGTGGATATCGCGGGCATGACGGCGTCGGAGCAGCTGAAGAGGATCTTTCATGATACAAGGGATCTGGTAGCAGGGCAGTACTCCACCTATAACCGCACGCTGGTGCCGCTCATGGCGCAGAAAGGGATCCGGATCATTGACCGGTTTGAGGATCTTTCCGAATCACAGGAGCGGTTTGTGGACCGTTATTTTGATGAGAACGTGTATCCGGTGCTGACGCCCATGGCGGTGGATGCATCGCGCCCGTTCCCGCTGATCCGGAATAAGACGTTGAACATTGTTTCCAGACTTAAGAAGAAGACCGGCGTGAAGCTGAAGATCTCGGGCGAGGGGGAGGCGGAATACGCGACCGTGCAGGTGCCGTCCGTTCTACCGCGGCTTGTAAAGATCCCGTCGGAAGAGGAGGGGGAAAAGGAAGTATTCCTTCTTCTGGAACAGGTCATTGAAAGAAATATCGCAAAGCTCTATCTGAACTATGATGTGGAGGCGTCGCATCCGTATCGGATCATGCGAAACGCCGATCTTTCCATTGATGAGGACGACGCGGACGACCTTTTGAAGGAGATCCAGAAGCAGCTGAAGATGAGGCAGTGGGGCGAGGTGATCCGTCTGGAGGTCGAAGAGACCATTGATAAGAAGCTGCTTAAATTCCTGCGTGAAGAACTCGATATCCGTGATGATGAAGCGATCTATAAGATCAGTGGGCCCATTGACCTTACGTTTCTGATGAAGCTGTACGGGCTCGAAGGGTACGACGAGGACCGCTATGCGCCTTACGTGCCTGCGCAGGTTCCGGAGATCCCGGCGGGGCAGGAGATCTTTGCCAGTATCCGGCGCGGGGATATATTCCTGCATCATCCGTATCAGACGTTTGACCCGGTGGTGGAATTTATCCACAGGGCAGCAGTGGATCCGAAGGTGCTGGCCATCAAGCAGACGCTGTATCGTGTTAGCGGGAATTCGCCGATCATCGCGTCACTCGCGCTGGCGGCGGAAAACGGGAAGCAGGTGACCGTGCTTGTGGAATTAAAGGCGCGGTTTGATGAGGAAAACAATATCGGCTGGGCGAAGATGCTTGAAAAAGCCGGCTGCCACGTGATCTATGGGCTGGTGGGCTTAAAGACGCACAGTAAGATCGCGCTCGTGGTGCGGCGCGAAGAGGATGGGATCCGGCGGTATGTGCATCTTGGGACCGGAAACTATAACGATTCGACAGCAAGGCTCTATTCGGACTGCGGGATCTTTACCTGCTCCGAGGACATCGGCGAGGACGCAACGGCGGTCTTCAACATGCTTTCCGGTTATTCGGAACCGGCCAGCTGGAACCGGCTGGTGGTCGCGCCTATCTGGCTCCGTGATCATTTCCTGAAACTGATCGATCGCGAAAAGGAGTTTGCCGCATCCGGAAAAGAGGGCAGGATCATCGCAAAGATGAATTCGTTATGCGATAAGGCGATCATCAATGCGCTTTATGAAGCCGCGGCGGCAGGCGTGAAGATCGATCTCATCGTGCGGGGGATCTGCTGCTTAAAGACCGGCCTTCCCGGCATCGCGGACCGGATCCGTGTCCGTTCCATCGTCGGCAATTTCCTCGAACACAGCCGGATCTATTACTTCCGCAACAACGGCGACGAAGAGATCTATATGGGCAGTGCCGACTGGATGCCGCGGAATCTGGACCGCCGCGTGGAGATCATTTTCCCCGTGCTGGATGAAGAGGGAAAGGAAAAGGCGAAGCATATCCTTAAGGTGGAATTATCGGATAATGTGAAGGCCAATATATTAAAAGAAGACGGAACCTACCGCAAGGTGGATCGCAGGGGAAAACAGAAGCTGAATTCCCAGGAACGTTTCTGCGAAGAGGCGCAGGCGCTTGTGGCAGCGAAGGAAGCGGAGAGCGAACGCCTTTTTATCCCGATCATGGCGGATGATGAAGAGGGAAGCTGAGGGGAGAGATCGTTGGTTTTTAAGCAGGTACTTCTTATTATTCAATACATTACGATCATCGGACTGTTTCTGGAGATCGTGATCGTGGTCCGGAGATGCACAAGCAGACTGCATATTTACCTTCTTCTGAACTGTCTTGCGACATTGGTGTCAAATATCGGATATCTCTGTGAAATGAACGCTTCGACAGAGGAAGCGTATTATGTCGCGCTGAAGTTTTCCTATGCGGGGCGCGTGTGGGTGGCGCTTACGTTATTTTTGTTTGTCTTGGAGCTTTGTAAGCTCAGGCTGCCGGTTCTTGTGCGGGATGTTCTGGTGGGGGTGCATCTTTTTACTTATGTTCTGGTGCTCACGGTCCAAAAGCATGACCTCTATTATACTGATACAAAATTCCGCTATGTTATCAATGGAATCTTTCCCAAGCTCTTTCATAAAAACGGGATCTGGTACAATATCCACATGGTGATCCAGATCGGATACATTGTGATCGGTCTGATCCTGCTGTTTCGGACATTGTACCGGGAAAAGAACAGGACCGCAAAGAAGCGGATCGTGGGGGTGCTTTGCGCGATCATTGCCGAAAGCTTTTTCTATATCGTGATGATGATCGGCATCCCCAGCCTGACGAATGTGTATGATATCACGATGCTCGGATATTTTATCGGCACCATGTTTATGCTGATCGCCATCATTTCTTTTGATCTTCTCGGAACGAAGGAGATCGCGCAGGAGTTTGTGATCGACAGGATCTCCGAAGGGATCATCGCGGTAGACAGGGACGGTATGGTTCAGTATGCCAATGAACCGGCAAAAGAACTCTTTCCCGTGTTGAAAGTTGAGGGCAGGGAACTGCCGGAAGAAGTCGGGAGCGCTGCGGAGAGCGGCGAGAACATATCGCTGGAAGGCCATATTTACAGGCCGGAAATAAACGAGCTGCTCTATCAGGGAAACAACTACGGCAAACTCTATGCGCTCGTGGACGAGACAGAACATTTCCGGTATATGGAAGAACTGGAAGAACAGCGCCGGATCGCGGACAGCGCGAATGAGGCAAAAAGCCGGTTCCTTGCCAATATGTCCCATGAGATCCGCACGCCCATCAACGCCGTGCTCGGCATGGACGAGATGATCATCCGTGAAACGAGCGAGAAGCCGATCCGCGCCTATGCAAAGGACATCATGTCGGCAGGAAAGACCCTTCTTTCCCTGATCAACGATATCCTTGATCTTTCCAAGGTGGAAGAGGGGAAGATGGAGATCATCCCCGTGCAGTATGATCTTTCTACACTGATCAACGACCTCGTGAACATGATCCGGGACCGCGCGAAAAAGAAGGGGCTTCACTTCGAACTCGAGGTGGATGAAAAGATCCCGCATCTTTTATACGGGGACGAGATCAGGATCCGCCAATGCGTAATGAACCTGCTGACGAACGCAGTGAAGTATACGGAAAAAGGAACGGTCCTTTTGCGCCTCACGTTTTCGAAGGAAGATGAGAAAAAGATAAAGCTCGGCTTCTTCGTACGGGATTCCGGGATCGGCATGAAAGAAGAGGATATGGAAAAACTCTTCTCGCCGTACAAGAGGATCGAGGAAAAGAGAAACAGGAATGTGGAGGGCACGGGCCTAGGCATGAGCATCACAAGGCAGCTCTTAGAGCTCATGGGCACGTCGCTTTCCGTGGAAAGCACCTATGGAGAGGGCTCCGAATTCTATTTCTATGTGGAACAGGAAGTGGTTTCCTGGGAAGAGATCGGGCCGAATGCAGGCGCTGCGGAAACGTCCGCATCGGAAGAGGCAGCCTATCAGGAACTCTTCCATGCGCCGGACGCAAAGATCCTTGTCGTTGACGATACGGAGATGAACCTGACCGTGATCACGGGCCTCCTGAAAAAGACGAAGATCGGGATCGATACCGCGATGTCCGGGAAAGATGCGATCGCGCTTTCTAAGGAGAATTCCTATGACGTGATCTTTATCGATCACATGATGCCGGATATGGACGGGATCGAGACGTTGGAGCACCTGCGTGCAGAGACCATGAACGCCAAGAAGCCCTGTGTGGCGCTGACCGCAAATGCAGTATCGGGCGCCAGGGAGAGGTACTTAAAAGCCGGGTTCAATTCCTATCTTTCCAAGCCCGTGGACGGGAAAAAACTGGAGGAGCTTCTTCGTTCCCTCCTTCCCGTAGAAAAGGTGCTTGAGCCGGAACCGGATGAGGAAACGGCAGAACCTGTCCCGGCAAAAGAAACGTCCATGGAGTGGCTTAAAGATATCCCAGAGATCGACGCCGGCGCCGGGCTTAAAAACTGCGGAACAGAAGAGGGGTACGCTTCCGTCCTGAACGTATTCCACCGCACGGCGGAGGCAAAGGCAGATGAGATCGAAACCCTGTACCAAAAAGGCGATATCGAAAACTATACGATCAAGGTACACGCCCTGAAAAGCTCGGCGCGGATCATAGGCGCGGCCGAACTATCAAAGCTCGCGGAACAATGCGAAGCAGCGGGTAAGAATCAGGATGAGGCGTTCATCGATGAGCATACGGACCGGCTCCTTTTGATGTACCGGTCTCTGGATAAAAAGCTAAGCGTGATGGACAAGGACAGGGAAACGCTCCCCGAGATCAGCCCGGCCGAAATGAAAGAGGCCTGGCAGACGATCCTCGAGATCAGCGATTCGATGGACTACGGCCTGATGGATCAGATCATTAAGGACCTGAAGGGATACCGGCTTGGCGCGGAAGATGAAAAGAACCTTCTTGAAGTAGAGAAAGCACTGACGGAACTGGATTGGGAGAAGATAAGATCGCTGGCCGAAAAGGGCATGAAGTAAGGCATAGACTGGAGGAAATGACATGGTAACATACAACACCGGGAAAGTGGTGATCATCAGCGTGACAGACGGCTTCCTGGCGAAGAGCCTGATGGGAAAGCTGGAGGCAGAACACATCCGTGCGGAGTTTTCACGGGCGGATATCAGGGAGATCAAGTCGCATATCGAGGAAATGGAGTTAGTCGTCCTCTTCATGAGTGAAGAGCTGGCGGCGATGCCGGAGACACTAGTTTATCTCAAGGACTTGATCCAGGATAAACAGCCGGGTGTGATCCTGATCGGGGAAGAGGATCAGTACAATGCGTTCACAAAGCTGATCCCGGAGGAAAGCGTGACGCAGTGGTTTAGGAGGCCGCTTGATATCGACAAGCTATCGAAAACGATCCGGGATTTTATCTCCGCGAACTCGGGAGAAAACCGCAGAAAGACCGTGCTGATCGTGGATGATGACATCACATACATGCACACCGTGTACGAGTGGCTCCGGGACCATTATCGCGTCGGCATGGCTGCAAACGGCGTGCAGGCGATCAGCTACCTCGCGAAGAACAAGGCGGACCTTGTCCTGCTGGACTATGAAATGCCGATCGTGAACGGCCCGCAGGTCTATTCCATGTTAAAGAGCGAATCCGAAACAGGCGAGATCCCGGTCATGTTCCTGACCGGCCATAGCGATCGTGAAAGCGTGATGTCGGCTGTGGACCTAAAGCCCGTGGACTACCTCCTGAAAACGATCGACAAGCCGACGCTTTTGAAGAAGCTGAGTGATTTTTTTGAAAAAGGTTAAGATTTTTGTTGACAGAAACGGATTGGAATGGTAGAGTTTCATGGTAACTGATTTGTTGCACGAAGCAGGGTGACCACTCTCACCTCCGGCGCGATCGGGCGCCTCAGGTAACCGCAGCAGATACCTTTATATGGTATTTATGTGAAGAAGTGGGTTCCCTTGCGGGCATCCATTTTTTTGTGTAATAAATGTTTAGGAGGAAAAAACCATCAGCGATTTAATGATCAATGAACAGATCAGAGACCGCGAGGTCCGTGTGATCGGAGAAAACGGGGAACAGCTGGGCGTGATGCCTATCAAGGAGGCCATGCGCCTTGCGGACGAGGCAGAGCTTGACCTTGTCAAGATCGCTCCCACAGCTAATCCGCCGGTCTGCAAGATCGTGGACTACGGCAAGTTCAAGTACGAGCAGATCCGGAAAGAAAAGGAAGCCAGGAAAAAGCAGAAGACGGTGGAACTGAAAGAGATCCGCATGTCTCCGAACATCGATACGAATGATCTGAACACAAAGATCAATGCGGCCAGAAAGTTTCTTGCCAAGGGGAACAAGGTAAAGATCACGCTTCGTTTCCGAGGAAGGGAAATGGCGCATATGAACGAGCATCGACACATGCTGGATGACTTCGCGGCGGAACTTGCCGAAGAGTCCAATGTGGAAAAAGCGCCGAAGGTGGAAGGCAGAACGGTCAGCCTTGTCCTGGCGCCGAAAAAAAACTGACAGAAAAATAAAGGAGGATAGAGCAATGCCGAAAATGAAAACAAGCAGAGCCGCTGCAAAGCGCTTTAAAGCAACGGGTACCGGAAAGCTGAAGAGGAACAAGGCCTACAAGAGGCACATCCTTACCAAGAAGACCACGAAGACCAAGAGAAATCTTCGTAAGAGTGAGGTTATGGATCAGAGCAATGCAAAGGTAATGAAGAAGATTCTGCCTTATCTGTAAGGCGTTAAGGAGGTGCGAAAAGATGGCTAGAGTAAAAGGCGGTTTAGGCGCCAAAAAGAAACATAACAGAGTATTAAAGCTGGCGAAGGGATATCGCGGAGCCAGATCGAAACAATATCGTGTAGCAAAGCAGTCGGTCATGAGAGCGCTGAAGAGCTCTTATGCCGGAAGAAAAGAGAGAAAGCGCCAGATGCGGTCGTTATGGATCGCGCGGATCAATGCGGCGGCCAGGCTGAACGGCTTATCCTACAGCCGGTTCATGTATGGGCTGAAGCTTGCGGGCGTGGAAATGAACCGGAAGGTGCTTGCGGATCTTGCCGTTACCGATCCCGAAGGGTTCAAGGCGCTTGCAGAGAAGGCGAAAGAGAAAGTTGCATAAGTAAGTGATCAAGAGCGTATGGATTTCGTACGCTCTTTTTTATACGTAGTTATGCGCAGGGCGGCGCAGGGAAATATTTCGGCTTGCGCCGAACGCCGAGCGCGCAGCGAGCAGTGAGGATAAATCCTCCTGCTCGATCGCACAAATTTTTTTAAAGGAGGGTTTTGCAGATGAAGGTATTAGTCACGGGCGGAGCCGGCTTTATCGGGAGCCACACGGTGGTGGAGCTTTTGAATGCCGGACATGAAGTTCTTGTATATGATAATCTTTCCAATTCCAGCGAGAAGTCGCTTTTAAGAGTGGAGGAGATCACGGGAAAGAAAGTCCCCTTTGTGAAGGGAGATATTCTGGACCGGGAGACGCTGGAGAAGCTCTTTTCGGAGAATGAGTTTTCCTGCTGCATCCATTTCGCGGGGCTGAAGGCCGTGGGAGAGTCGGTGGAAAAACCCTGGGAGTATTACCATAACAATATCGCGGGAACATTGGTGCTGACGGATGTGATGAGAAAGCACGGGTGCAAGAACATCATCTTTTCTTCCTCCGCGACTGTATACGGCGAACCGGCGGAGATCCCGATCACGGAGAACTGCCCGAAGGCGCCCTGCACGAATCCCTACGGCTGGACGAAATCCATGCTGGAGCAGATCTTAAGCGACATGCAGAAGGCGGATCCGGAGTGGAACGTGATCCTTCTGCGTTACTTTAATCCGATCGGCGCGCATAAGAGCGGGAAGATCGGAGAGAACCCGAACGGGATCCCGAATAACCTGATGCCTTATATCACGCAGGTGGCGGTCGGGAAACTGAAGGAGCTCGGCGTGTTCGGAGACGACTATGATACGCCGGACGGGACCGGCGTGCGGGACTATATCCATGTGGTGGATCTGGCGGTCGGCCATGTGAAGGCACTGAAGATGATCGAGGAAAAAGCGGGGCTCAAGATCTATAATCTCGGTACCGGCCATGGCTATTCGGTGCTTGATATCGTGAAGAATTTTGAGGAAGCCACCGGCGTAAAGATCCCCTATGTGATCAAACCGCGCCGCGCCGGCGACATTGCCACGAACTACTGCGATCCGGCAAAGGCAAAGGCAGAGCTCGGCTGGGAAGCGCAGAACGGGATCAGGGAAATGTGTGCTGACTCCTGGAACTGGCAGAAGAACAACCCGAACGGGTATGAGGATTAGGATCAAATTCAGGGAAAATGAGTAGGAAAAAAGGATCGAGATTGAAACCTTTACTGGCGGGTCTTGCGGTTCTCTCCTTTGTGATGTGCGGCTGCGGGGCAAACGCCGGACCGAAAGATACGGTCACGGATGATTCCCTGCAGAAGGTGCTCGACGCAAAGCAGCTCATCCTCGGGCTGGACGCCAATTACCCGCCGATGGGCTTTACGGATGAATCGGGGGAGCTTGTCGGCTTCGATATTGACGTGGCACAGGAGGTCTGCAGGCGCCTTGGGATCAACCTTGTGAAACAGCCCATTGAATGGGATGCCAAGGAAGAGGAGCTAAACAGCGGAAACATCGACTGCATTTGGAGCGGCATGTCCGTGACGCCGGAACGAGCGGAATCGATGACGTTGTCGCAGCCGTATCTGAAAAACACGCTGATCTTCGTTGTTGCGGAAAACAGCAACGCGAAGGGGTTAAGGGATCTTAAGGGCTGCTCGATCGGCGTGCAGGCCGGTTCGGCCGTTGTGGATGCGCTGATGGAATCCAGCATTTACCCGGACGTTTCCGTTGTCGAGTATGAGGACAATACGACGCTGATGGGAGACCTCGGAGCCGGGAAGGTGGATGCGATCCTGATCGATTCGATCGCCGCGTATTATTTCATTTTCAACGGCGAAGAGCGTTATTACGTTCTTTCCGACAGCATCAGCGAGGAAGAGATTGCGATCGGCTTTCGCAAAGGGGATTACAGTTTGTGTGATAAAATTCAGGAGATCGTCAGCGATATGAAGGAAGACGGATCGCTGGGAGATATCTCGAAAAAGTGGTTTCAGACAGACATCATGGTCGTGCGGTAAAATCCGAGGGAACGCCCCGCAGAACCGCTGCTCGGCATCGCTTGGAATGTCGGATCTGGAGGCCGGGGACGAGTCCTTTGAACCCGTATTGAAACGCGCCGACCGGGCGATGTACGGGTCAAAAAAAGCATTCAAGGCAGAACATGGAAGCTATCGGTAAAGAATAAACCTTGCAATTCTCATTCGTTCGTGATAAAATTTGTTTTGTTATGAGAGTGGGCATTGCCCACTCTTTCATTATGATTGAACAGGAGAGCGTTTAATCCGTGAAAAAAAGAGAAGATATCGAAGAAACAGTCACGGCGCTGGCGCTGCCGATCCTTGAAAGATACGGGCTGGAGCTTTACGACACCGAATTTGTCAAGGAGGGGAGCGAAAAGTATTTAAGGGTATTCATTGATAAGGAGGGCGGCGTTACTGTCGGAGACTGCGAAGCAGTCACGCGGGAGCTGAACCCGATCCTCGATGAAAAGGATCCGATCGACGAGCCGTATATCTTTGAGGTCAGCTCGCCGGGCTTGACCAGAAGCCTGAAAAAAGACCGGCATTTCGAAAAGAGCCTTGGGGAA
>JAEEGH010006946.1_pt1 | contig 27464 bp, 25 predicted proteins | sample 9134181 | NCBI WGS metagenome assembly JAEEGH01 (sample SAMN16246544, study PRJNA631951) | gut metagenome | biome: gut microbiome; feature: rumen; material: DP-attached | host: Bos | place: Iran: Karaj | collected 2018-10 | reverse complement strand
CCGTTTCGGCAATATACCGCTTAACGTCCGGATATGCCGCAAGATAGTCGTCTATATATTTTCTTGCCTGTTTTCTCGATACAGAGATATCCTGTGAAAGAGTGTAATCTCCTATTCCGTACATTATGCCGAAATTGATCGCTTTTGCCCTGCGGCGCATATCATCCGTTATCAGTTCCTTCGGCAGCCCGAATATTTCTGAGGCGGTTCGTGCGTGCACATCTTCGCCGGTGATAAATGACTCTTTCAGAACTTTGTCTCCCGAAATATGCGCCATCAACCGAAGCTCGATCTGCGAATAGTCCGCGTCTATCAAACATTTTCCGTCTTCTGCCTTAAAAGCCTTCCGCATTTCTCTGCCTAGCGCTGTCCTTACCGGAATATTCTGTAAATTCGGCTCTATTGAGCTTATTCTTCCGGTTTGCGTTACCGTTTGTGTAAAAACGGTATGTATCCGTCCGTCCTTATCAACTGCTTTAAGCAGCCCGTCCACATATGTTGATTTGAGTTTTGTCAGTTTTCTGTATGAAATAATAAGCTCTATTATCGGGTGATAATCGATCAGGGCTTCAAGAACATCGTTATCTGTGGAATATCCGGTTTTCGTTTTCTTTTTTGCAGGCAGCAAAAGATCGTCAAAAAGAACGGCGCCGAGCTGTTTTGTGGAGTTTATATTGAATTCTTTGCCCGCAAGTCTGTATATCTCATTTTTCAAATCTTCCGTTTCCGCGTCAAGTCTGACGCCGAAAGATTCAAGAAAATCGCAGTCTACCAGCACTCCCTTAACCTCCATTTCCGCAAGGACGGTTGAAAGAGGAAGCTCGATTTTTGAGTAAAGGTCATACGAACCGTCTTCCTTCATTTTTTCAGCCAGGTTTTTTTCGAGCGACGGCAGTAAAACAGCCCATGAAGCGGGATCATCTGTTTCTGCTCCGAGCATTTCAAGGCAGACTGTTTTGAGACCGTATGAGCTTCTGGACGGATTGACCACATATGCCCCAAGCATCGTGTCAAAATCAGCAGCAGGCGCGAGTGAACGCTGTAATGAATACCTGAGAAGTGATTTGAAGTCGTGGGTGACGATCTTTTTTCCGTCAACAGAGGGCAGAATCGTATCGATATCTGAAACTACTGCTTCGTTTCCGTTTTTTATGTATACCTTTTTGTCCGGGAGTGTATGAATGATATATATCGGCTCACTATCAAAAATCTGACTGTGTTTGCTTGCCGAATATTCCGAGAAATCAGCCTTTTTTTCTTCTTTTGCAGACGGTTTATCGTCGGTTTTCAGCCTTTCGAGCATTTTTGTCATTTCAAGCTCTGAAAAAATCTTTTTCAGCTCTTCTGTATCGGGGCAGTAGGGGCGTGGAGTGGGGAACATTTCTTCTTTTGGCAGCGAGGTGGTGATGGTTCCCAGCTTTTTGCTCATATACGCGCTTTCTTTGCCGGCAACGAGCTTTTCGTGAAGGGATTTTTTCGTGATTTTATCAATATTTTCATAAACTTCGTCAAGTGAGCCGAATTCCTTCAGCAGTTCTGCGGCGGTCTTTTCTCCTACTCCGGGAACTCCGGGTATATTATCTGAGGAGTCGCCCATAAGCGCCTTAAGATCGATAAGTTTATCAGGCGTAAGTCCGTATTTTTCTTTGACAGCTGCGGGGGTGTAAATATCGTCTGAGGGGTATCCGTTTTTTGTGACGGCAAGCTTTACTGTGATATTTTCGTCCACAAGCTGCAGCTCATCCCTGTCTCCCGTGATTATGATGCACTTATTGTTTTTTGCGCTTTGATTTTTTGATATTATCCCTATTATATCGTCCGCTTCAAGCCCTTCCCTTTCATATATCGAAAAGCCCATTGCTGCAAGCGTTTTCTTTATCCAGGGCAGCTGAGCGGCAAGCTCGTCGGGCATCCCTTTCCTTCCCGCTTTGTATCCCTCATACATCATGTGACGGAAAGTTTTTGCTTTCATGTCGAACGCTATCCCAACACCGTCCGGCTTGTCTTCGTCAAGATGACGAAAAAGTATCGTCAGAAAACCGTATACGGCGTTTGTGGGTATGCCGGTTGATGTCGTCAGCGGGCGCACGCCGTAAAATGCTCTGTTTAATATGCTGTTTCCGTCAATCATCATAACGGTCGTCTGGTTGTTTTCCGCCATAAAAGGCCTCCGATTGCCTATATATTCTCTATATTTCTTAAAGTATATCATACAGAACGTCAAAAATCAATATGTAAAATCGCATTTTCACCGCTAATAATTGTTTTTGGCTGTTTTTTTGTGCAAAATGACGAAAAAATTCTTTTTGCGTGATAAAAGATTTACACTTTTTTTAGGATTTATTTCAGGATTTATATTGACAAAAAAACCTCAATATAGTATAATGATGACACTGAAGTGGTGGACAGCGGTTTATTGGGGTTTATTTGCCCACGATTTTGAGAGAAAATAAGAGGAAGGAGCGTCGGAAGAATGGACAACGAAGAAAAAATAATTGCGGCAGAAAATACGGCAGAAGACGATTTATTTTCCGGCGCGATGAATCTTATAGGCAATTACCGCCATACGATGGATGCGAAGGGAAGAGTATTTATTCCCGCAAAATTCCGTGAAACCGTAGGCAATGCCGTATATATGACAAAAGGCTCCGATCACTGCGTTTTCGTATTTTCAGAAAAAAGATGGTATGATTTCGCAAGAGAAATAGCGATGAAGTCCATCAGCAAAGGTATCGTATCTCAGCGTCAGGTCATCGGTAATGCGTTCCGTTCGGATATCGACATGCAGGGCAGAATAATACTTCCTCCCGGACTTCGTAAATTTGCGGAACTTACAAAGGATGTAGTAGTTGTTGGCGCCATGACCCGAATTGAAATATGGGATGCCGCGAGATGGGATGTTTATGACGAAGAAAACGGTCAGGATATTCTCTCCGCATTTGAGGAGCTGGGCATCTGATGGGAACATTTTCCCATATCCCCGTTCTTCTGAACGAAACGCTGGCAAATCTGTCGATCAAGCCTGATGGCATTTACGCTGACGGAACTGCGGGCGGAGGCGGACATTCTTTCGAAATCGGTTCGCGTCTTTCAAAAAACGGCATGCTTATCTGCACAGACAGAGATACCGAAGCTGTGGCGGCCTGCAAAAAACGCCTTTCATCGCTTGAATGCAAAACTGAAATAATCCATTCCGAATTCAGCAGTCTCCCGCTCATACTCGATGAGCGCGGAATAAAACTTGACGGACTTCTTCTTGATCTCGGCGTTTCTTCTTATCAGCTTGATTCTGCTGAACGAGGCTTTTCGTATATGCAGAACGCGCCTCTTGATATGAGAATGAATAAAGATGATGCAGTGACTGCTGCGGATATAATAAATACATATTCCGAAAACGAGCTTTCGCGTATTTTTTTTGAATACGGCGAAGAGAGATGGTCGAAACAGATCGCAAGAAAAATCGTTGCAAAACGGCAGGAAAAACCATTTGAAACAACATTTGAACTTGTTGACGCAATAAGATCCGCAATGCCCGCAAAAGCGCTCAGCGAAGCGCAGCATCCGGCAAAACGTGTTTTTCAGGCCGTCAGAATAGCCGTTAACGGCGAGCTTTCGCAGATAAGCGACATCCTTTCGGCAATAATGCCGTATATGAATCATGGCGGCAGGATATGCGTGATCACCTTTCACTCGCTTGAAGACAGAATCGTGAAAACATCGTTTGCAACGGCCGAACATCCCTGCACATGCCCTCCGGATTTTCCGATCTGCGTTTGCGGAAAAAAGAGTCTCGGAAAAGTAATAACAAAAAAACCTGTTGTTCCGTCTGAAGAGGAAATAAAAGTAAACCCGAGAGCGAGAAGCTCAAAACTCAGAGTATTTGAAGTGAAATAGATCATATTATATAATAAAGGAAGGATCGAAATGGAAAAAACAGCAAAATCAAAAAATATCGACATACTCACAGCGATCCTTATTTTTATTATCGTTGCTGTCGGCGCAATGAGCGTAATGTGCTGCATAACGCAGTATGAAAAGATCGCAGAGCTTAAATCGCTGAACAGTCAGCTTGCCGATGTGCAGAACGAAGGCGAACTTCTTAAAATAAAGTATGAAGAACGCACAAATTACCGTGCTGTTGAAGAATATGCGATAAACCGCCTGGGCATGGTTAAAATCAATAATTACCAAATTGAATATATCGTCAGCAAAAACTCAAACCAAACACTCTTGATCGCCGCAGAGGAGGAAGATGCGGGGATACTCCCGAGAATTTCGAGAGCATTTTCCGTTGCAATGGAATACTTCAAATAATGACGGCTCTGTATAGAAGTCCCCGCATAAAGTTCCATCCAATCACTCCTCTGCATAGGATCACACTTACTCAGTTACTTATGATTTGATTTTTCATACAGTATCTCCAAAACTCTTAAGGGTCACGCAAGTGACCCTTGATTTCTCAAAAAACCGATTGATATATAAAATACGGCAACACGCGAAGTGTTTTCGGGAAAGGACATTTACAAGATGGCTACCGCATCCTCACGTCCCTCAAAAAGCAATATAATATCGTTTATTGCGGTCGGATGTTTTTTTTCTGTATGCCTTATTGCGCTTATAGGCAGATTTTTCTATTTACAGATCATAAAGCACGATGATTATGAAAGGCTTGCTATTTCACAGCAAACAAGCGATACGGCAATACAGGCAAAAAGAGGATCGATCGTTGACAGAAACGGCAACGAACTTGCGGTTTCAGCAACAGCGTATCTTGTTACAATGTCTCCTGCGTCGATAAAGACCGATGCAGATAGGGAGCTTCTTGCTTCCGGCCTTTCCGAAATTCTGGAAATAGATTACGCCACTCTTCTCGAAAAAGCTAAAAGAGACGTTCGATACGTAGAAATTATTCGAGGTATAAACAAGGAAAAAGAAGAAGAGGTCCAGAAGTTTCTAAAGGCAAACAAAAGCATATATAATATTGTAACCGTAACAGAGATCCCAAAAAGATTTTATCCGCACGGTAATCTGCTTTCAACGGTCCTCGGTTTTGTCGGCACCGATAATAACGGACTTGAAGGCGTTGAATATCTTTACGATAATTATCTTAAGGGAACAAACGGCAAGATCATCACTTCAAACAACGCTCGCGGCACTTCCATGCCGTTTGAATATGAGCAGTATATCAGCGCGCATGACGGCTGCACAATAAAACTGACCGTTGACCTTGAAATGCAGTATTTTCTTGAAAAACATATTCAGGAAACAAGGATCAATGAAAATGTTCAGAATCGTGTTGCCGCATGCATAATGGATGTAAAAACCGGAGAAATTCTCGGAATGTCCACAAAACCGGATTACGATCCTAACGAGCCGTTCAAAATAACAGACAGTCTTATTCTTGATTCTCTGTCAAAATATCTTGATCCTTCGGGTGCGATGACAGATGAATATATAAAAGAATACAATAAAACCATGGCTGAACTGAGAACGAATAAAATGGTCGTTGATCAGTATGACCCGGGTTCAACATTTAAAATATTTACTTCAGCAATGGCACTTGAAGAAAAACTGCCTATCCTGAACGAAACATTTTACTGCTCAGGCAATATAACAAAGGGCGTTATCACATATCACTGCCACGAGCGAAGCGGCCACGGGTATGAAAACTTTCAGGATGCGCTCGCAAATTCATGCAACCCGGTTTTTATCCAGATCGCCGAAAAAATAGGGATAGAACGATTTTATAACTATATAACGATATTCGGTCTGCGCGAAAAAACCGGAGTCGGTCTTCCGGGTGAGGTGGCAGGAATCCACCACGCACTTTCTTCCATGACCGATTACAACCTTTATTCGTCGTCATTCGGCCAGACATTTAAAATTACCGGTATGCAGCTCATTGCCGCCGTAAGTGCGATAGCGAACGGAGGAACGTATCTTCAGCCTTATATAATAAAGGAAATAATAGATGCCGACGGCAACATTATCGTATCAAACGAACCTAAAAAGGTAAGACAGATCGTTTCAAAGGAAACTGCCGAAACTCTCTGGAAACTGCTTGAAGAAGTAGTGGCAAGAAGCAGAACAAGCCGTCTTGAAGGATACAAAATGGCGGGCAAAACAGGTACTTCTCAGAAAGTATCCAACGGTACTTATGAAAACAATAAAAAAATTGCGTCGTTCGTATGCTTTGCGCCCGCAGACGACCCGCAGATATGCGTTCTTGTAATTGTTGACGAACCGGACGGCGCACAGATATACGGTTCTGCGATCGCTGCGCCTCTCGGAAGAGCAATAATGGCAGACTGCCTGAAGTATCGCAATATCGAGCCTGTTTATTCTGACGGATCTACAAGTGTAGTGAAAGAAGTTCCGGATGTACTCGGTTATGATTCTTCGGATGCAGTATCGGAACTTGCCTCTTCATCGTTCTCAACAAAAATTGTCGGCGGACAGGGACTTGTTACCGCTCAGTTCCCGTCTGCAAAAAGTAAAATTCCTGAAGGCGGAACGGTTATTCTTTACACTAACGATACTCCATACGATCGTAAAACCGAAGTTCCCGATCTTATAGGCAAAACCTCCGCAGAATGCAACGAAACGCTTTTGGCGGCAGACCTTAATATCGCAGTCAAAGGCACCAATATAAATTACCCTGATGTCGTGGCTGTTTCACAGTCACCCGCGGCGGGGTCAAGTGTTGACAGGGGAACGGTAATTACGGTAACGTTCGAATAAAAAAACAGAAGCCGCCAGTCGGTTTGAAAGAGGATAAAATGAAACTTTCTCAGTTACAGTCTGTCGTCGGAGGAGAAATATACGGCGGAGATACAGAATTTAACGGGGCAGCATACGATTCAAGAGATGCTTTTCCGGGCTGCCTTTTTGTCTGTCTGCAAGGTGAAAGAACAGACGGACATAACTATATAAACAGCGCAGCAGAGAAAGGCGCCGTTGCTGCCATATGCACTCATAAAACAGAAAGCCGTATACCGTATATCGTTGTTGAAGACTCTTTGAAGGCATTTCAGGAGGCTGCGCGTATTTATGCCGATACTATCCGTATTCCCAAGGTAGCAGTCACGGGCAGCGTGGGCAAAACAACAACAAAAGAATTTATTGCGGCAGTTCTTTCTCAGGGATATGAAATATACAAAACAGAGGGCAACAAAAACAGCACCATCGGTCTCCCCGCAACAATCCTCAATATGCCGAAAACGAGCACAGCGTGCGTTTTTGAAATGGGAATGAGCGGATTCGGTGAAATAAGCGCTCTTTCACGCATTGCCTGTCCGGATATCGCCGTGATATCAAATATAGGCTTTTCGCATATCGAGTTTCTCGGCAGCCGGGAAAATATTATGAAGGCAAAGCTCGAAATACTTGACGGCATGAATGAAAACGGAATCCTTATTCTGAACGGCGACGACGAATTGCTCTCAAAAATCGACATCGGCTCAATAAAACAGCGCGTGATCTTTTACGGTATCGGCAACAGAAACGCAGAATTCAGGGCAGAGGATATTCTGGGCGCGGACGGTGCCTGCAGATTTTTTGCTGAAACTCCGAACGGTGTTATCGAGGCAAAAATCCCGACGGAAGGCGTTCATAACGTTTACAACGCACTTTCGGCTATTGCTGTCGGTCAATGTCTCGGTCTTAGTAATGAACAGATAAAAAACGGCCTCCTGAAATTCAAAAACGCTCCTTTGAGGCAGAATATCTACGAGATGAACTCGATGACTGTCATTGAGGACTGTTATAACGCCAGCCCGGACTCCGTAGTAGCCGCAGTGAATGTTTTAAGAACAAAAAACGGCAGAAAGATCGCGGTTCTCGGAGATATGCTCGAACTCGGTTCTCATTCCGAGGAACTGCATGAAATGACAGGCGAAAGGATCCACGGCGCAGATATACTTATCGCGTTCGGAGATTATGCCGAAAGCTATAAAAAGGGTGCTGTAAAGGCGGGACTTGATTCTGCTGACATATATACATGTAAAAATACCGCCGAAGCATCAGATATCCTTCGCAGCGTCGTCCGCAAAGGCGATGTTATCCTCTTTAAAGCAAGCAGAGGGATGCATGCCGAAGAAATTATAGAGAATTTAAAAAAATAAAGCCTTAATCAAGAAAGGAAATCGCCATGACGATACCTCTTCAGGCAATAATCGCATTTTTTGCGTCGCTGATCCTCGTTTTGATTTTTACGCCGATCCTCATTCCGTTTCTGAGAAAACTTAAAGCCGGACAGCAGATCATTACGGATATGGGTCCGACCTGGCATAAATCTAAGCAGGGCACACCTACAATGGGCGGCATTATTTTCATGTTTGCCGTTATTATCTGTTATCTTGTTTTTGCTTTCACTTATTATACCGGTGAAGGAACAGGAATTCCCTCCGCAGGAATCATATGCCTTATAACGTCGTTCGTTTTTGCACTTATGGGCTTTTGCGATGATTTTCTTAAGATCAAAAAGAAAAACAACGCAGGGCTTTCGGAGCTTCAAAAAATAATTCTTCAGTTCGTTATTTCTCTCGCATTCATCATTTTCAATGCGATACGCACAGGCGGTTCGACCGTTATACATTTCGATTTTCCGTTCTTTGTTGATGCGATCGGCGGTTTCAGCATCGATCTCGGTATTTTCTGGTATGTGCTTGCTATGATAATCATGGTAGGATTCAACAATGCCGTAAATATTACCGACGGTCTTGACGGACTATGCACGAGCGTGACTATACCGGTTGCAATATTTTTTGTAGTTATCTCCGCCGCGCGTGGTTCATACGATATCACGGTCCTTTCTCTCGCCCTTACCGGTGCGCTGATAGGCTTTCTTGTTTTCAACTGGCATCCGTGCAAGATCATGATGGGCGATACCGGTTCGATGTTCCTCGGAGGAATGGTCGTAACGATAGCGTTTTCGCTTGATATGCCGCTTGTCCTGCTTCTTGTGGGAATAATTTATCTTATAGAAACATTTTCGGTCATTATCCAGCGCGTTTACTTCAAGATCACGCACGGCAAACGTCTTTTTAAAATGACACCGATACACCACAGCTTTGAAATGTCCGGATGGAGCGAAGAAAAGATCTGTCTGCTGTTTTCCGGTATAACCGTTGTTGCATGCATTCTTGCAGTGCTGCTTCTTATATGAAGGTAAAGTAAAATGACTTCCGTAAAAAACAGAGCCGCTGAGCCTGATACTCCGCTGAAAAAAGAAAAGATACTCAAACCTGTAGATTTCCCGATGCTTCTTATTATCCTTTTGCTTTTGGCTGTAGGGATAATGATGCTTCTTTCCGCAGGTCATGCTGCTTCGCTCGCCAAAACAGGAGACAGTTATTTCTTTATTCGCCGCCAGCTGATATGGGCGGCTTTCGGTGTTGTCGGAATGTTCGTTGCTTCGATGGTCCCGCCCAAGTTTTATTCAAGATTTATCCCTTTTTTTTACGCCGTGAGCGTAGCGTTGCTTGTTCTCGTTCTGATCGTGAGCAAGGATTCCGAAAAACGCTGGCTGTATATCGGTCCCGTGCAGTTTCAGCCGTCCGAATTCGCAAAGCTAGCAGTAATCATGGAGTTAGCGCAGTATATCAAAAAAAACAGGGACGAAATGAAAAAATTTATAAAAGGCTTTGTCATTCCGTTTCTTATATTTACCGTTCCGGCAGGACTTGTTGCTGTTGAAACGCATCTTTCAGGTGCGATACTCATTTTCGGAGTAGGTTTTATTATGCTCGTTGTAGGCGGCAGCAACAGACTGTATTGCGGTGCGGCTGTTATTATAGGTCTTCTCGGGGCGATCATTCTTGTTTTAAATGTAAACTATATGATGGAGCGCGTTCTTGTATGGCTCGACCCCACAAGAGATCTTCTCGGAAACGGACATCAGCCGTATCAATCGCTTATCACTATCGGATCCGGCGGATTATTCGGGCTCGGATACGGAAAAAGCAGACAGAAATATCTCTTTTTGCCTGAGCCGCAAAACGACTGCATTTTTTCTATCACCGCCGAAGAGATAGGATTTATAGGCGTTGTGCTTATAATAGTCCTTTTCGCTCTTTTGATCTGGCGCGGTATATATATTAGCATAAAATCGAATAATCTGTTCCTGTCGCTTCTCTCAATGGGAATCGTTTCAAGAGTAGCGCTTCAAACAGTCCTGAATTTAAGCGTTGTTACGAACTCAACTCCCACAACGGGTATTTCACTTCCGTTTTTCAGCTACGGCGGAACCGCGCTTATGGTTTTGCTTGTTGAAATGGGGCTTGTTCTTGGCGTTTCAAGAGATATATCTCCAAAGTAAAGGCAGGTTCGTATGAAAATAATTGTTGCGTGCGGCGGCACATCGGGACATATCAATCCTGCTATTGCGATCGCAAACGAAATGAAACTCCGGCATCCTGATGCTGAAATACTGTTTATCGGTACCGAAAACAACCGTGAGGCGGACCTCGTTCCGAGAGCGGGATATAAAATAAAGTTTGTAAAGGCAAACGGTTTTACAAGGGCAAAGACCTTGAAAGCCGCAAAACATAATATCAAAGCTCTTTTTACATTCGCTTCAACATCATCTAAACTTCGAAAAATAATCAGAGAATTTGCTCCGGACGTTGCGATCGGGACAGGTGGATTTGTCAGCGCCCCGGTAATGTATACGGCAAGCAAAATGCACATACCAACGGTTATTCACGAACAGAATGCTTTTGCGGGCGTAACAACAAAAATGCTTGCGTCTCGGGTAGATAAAATATTTCTGAGTTTTCCTTTAAAAAACAAGCTGAACTGTCCCGAAAACAGGTGTGTTCTGACAGGAAATCCGATCAAACGCGAATTTCTTACAAAAACAAGGGAAGAAGCGAGAAAAGAACTCGAAATCGATGAAAATGTTCCGGTCGTTTTATCGTGCGGCGGAAGTCTGGGTGCAAGAGAAATAAACGATGCATTCTGCAAAATGGCTGTCCTTTCGGCAAAAGAGGGAAAAATAATCCATTACCACGGCGCATCTTCCGATTACGCGCGGGTCATCGAAACTCTCGGCGAAACCGCAAAAGCGTCCAACCTTCATATAATGGAATACATTTATAACATGCCCACTATAATGGCTGCGGCAGATATTGTGATAAACCGCTCAGGGGCAATGACTCTTACGGAAATCGCCGCTCTCGGAAAAGCGTCGATCCTGATCCCTTCACCGAATGTTGCGGAGAACCATCAGTATTACAACGCTAAAACATATTCCGACATAGGCGCAGCGGTGCTTATTGAAGAAAAAGACCTCGACGGGAAAAAACTGTACAGTCTTGTGAAAGATCTGTGCTCAGACCGTGAACGTCTGAAAAAAATGGAAAAGGCAGCCCTTTCTCTGGCAAAAACGGACGCAGCGGAAAAAATATGTGAAGAGACCGAAAAAATTATGTTAAAACACGGCAGATAACATATACCCGAAAGGAATATTATGGCAAGCGAGATAGAAAGAATCAACAAAACACTTCGCCGCAGCCGTATCAGCAAAACTGTTACGGTCCTTATTATCGTTGCTGCTTTTGCGGTGATAGTTTATTTCCTTACACGCATATTTTTGCGGGTAGGTGTGATCGCGGTCGAAAATACGAGCAGATATACTTCAAGCGAACTGCTGGCCAAATGTGATACTCTTCGAGGGGAGCCTATCCTTCAGTTCAACAGAAACAAAGCGAAGGACCGTCTTCAGACGTCTTTGCCTTATATTAAAAACGTTATATTCTCTATCGCTTTTCCGAACAGACTTAATATTTCCGTAGAAGGCGCAACAGCAAGATATTCTGTTTCGGCAAACGGCGTATATATATGCCTCGATGAAGATTTCAAAGTTCTCGAGATCACTCCGTCTCCCGTTCCCGGAATCCTTCAGATCGAAGGACTTACGTTTGAATCAGATATCCTTGACGAAGCATCGAACGGAAGTGAAAATGAGCCTGCCGAAAAGGCGTATATGCTGGGCAAAACGATCGACCTTGATGAAAATATCGAAGTTTCGGTATTGGCAGAGCTTCTTTATATCCTTGAAACAAACGAACTCTTCGATCGCGTGACGTATATTGATTTTTCAAAAAAATACAATCTTGTATTTTATCTTGACGATATTATAGAGGTCGAACTCGGCACAAGCGAAGATCTCGATAAAAAAATAAGTATGCTCATTGAAATACTGTCGCGAAATCCGTCTGACAGGCGTGCCGTGATAAATGTCCGGAATCCGAGTGAGGGCAGATACCGCGCCATAAACTGATTTCCGGCGTTTTCAAAGCAAAATTTGCTTTTATTTTAAAAAAAATTCAATAAAACTCTTGACTATATCGAAAAAATGTGATAATATATAAGAGTATAATTATGTATATACACCTAATCTATTATAAAATATTAAAATGGAATGTTCTGAAAGGATGAACGGTATGGCATTTCGCAGTATAGAGGAACAGGATAATTTCGTAACCATCAAGGTTGTAGGCGTAGGCGGCGGCGGAAACAATGCTGTAAACAGAATGATCAAAGACGAAGTTCTCGGTGTGGAATTCGTTGCGGTCAATACCGATAAGCAGGCGCTCAACCATTCGCAGGCTACTCATAAGGTCCTTATCGGAGAAAATGTTACGCACGGAAGAGGTGCCGGAGCAAATCCCGAAGTAGGACGTAAAGCCGCAGAAGAGAGCAAGGCTCAGATCGAGGAAGTTCTCAAAGGAACCGAAATGGTATTTATTACCGCAGGCATGGGCGGCGGTACAGGCACAGGCGCAGCTCCGTTTGTTGCAAAAGTTGCCAAGGAAATCGGTGTTCTTACCGTAGGTATAGTTACAAAGCCCTTTGCATTTGAAGGCACTCGCAAGATGGCTCAGGCTGAACGCGGTATCGAAGAGCTTCTGCAGGAAGTTGACGCGCTTATAGTTATTCCCAACGAACGCCTTAAACTTGTTACAGACGCTAAAATAACTCTTGCCAATGCATTTGAGATGGCAGACAGCATTCTTAAACAGGGAGTTCAGAGTATTACAGAACTGATCCAGGGTCACGGCTTTATCAACCTCGACTTTGCAGACGTAACTTCAAATATGAAGGACGCAGGCTACGCTCATATGTGCGTTGCTTCCGCAAAAGGCAAAGACAAAGCGGAAACCGCTGCAAGAAATGCTATTACATCTCCGCTTCTCGAAACATCTATTTCAGGTGCGCGTAAAATCCTTATCAACTTCACGGCAGACTCCAATATCGACCTTGAAGATATCTACAGAGCTGCGGATATTATTAAAGAAGAGGCGCATCCGGATGTCGATATTATCTGGGGTGTTATTCTTGACGATACTCTTCAGGACGAGCTGCGTATTGCGGTCATAGCTTCAAACTTTGACGAATCGGTAGTTTCAACTCCCGTAAAGAAGCAGGCTAATCCCACTCCTGTTGATAACTTCTTCAATATCCCCTCTGCTCCCAAAGCAGAACAGACCGCTGAGCAGACATCACCTGCGCCCGCTCAGAATGCCGATACAGACTATGATCCTATGCCCACAAGACAGCCCAGAACCGGCAGCGTTCAGCGTCCGATAGGCACGGAACGTCCTTCAGCAAGAAGAGCTTCATCTTCTGTTGTGGATGACGACGATTCAAACGACAGCTTCCTCAAGCTTTTAAACGATATCACAAAGAGTAAATAATTTAAGAGTTAATAAACAGAACGCAGCTGTATTTTCGGCTGCGTTCTGTTTTGTATATTATTGATTTGATTAATCGATATATCGGAGTATTCTTACAGCGTTTCCGTGATTTTCGGCTTGTTTTTTTTCTTTTTTAAAGCTGAAAAAAGCGCATATATACATATGTAAAAAACAAATACGCATACTCCGCCGAAGAAATCAAGAAGAACATCCGATAAAAGGCTTGTTCTTCCTGTAAACGATTGGATAAATTCATCGATCACAGCAGTAAAAAGCGTTGAAAACAATGGCATAAAAAGCCATGGGGTAAAGATTTTTTTTGATATCATCAGCGTTATCACCGAAAACTCCAGACCAAGCAGGAAATATTCGGCAAAATGCGCTGTTTTCCTAACAATAAACTGCAGCTTTTCTAGCGAAAGCCGTCCTGCGGGGTCGATTATCGGGCGCAGCCATTCAATAACGGAAGCGCTCTCTGCCATCGACATTTCGCCGGATTGCAGTGAGTTTGAAAATATGAATATCGCGGTTGCCGCAGCAAGCACGATCAGAATAATAAATATTATCGTTTTTTTATTCATTTTGGCAATTAGACCTGATGTTTTGCATCATATTTTGAATTATATAACTTATAAATTCATTATATCATCACACTGTTGCGATGTCAAGATTGACCGTGTTTCAAAATTCAAAAAAATTGTAAAAATACTGTCAACCGCAATTTTTGATATTGAAAAAAAGTGTTTTATATGCTACAATAAAGCCAACACACAGTCACACAAAAATATATATTCAAACACAACAAACAGGAGAATAAAATGAGACAAAGAAGCTACGCAAGGGCCTCATCGCGTGCATCTTCATCGTATTACAGTGAAAATGAGCGCAGAGGAAGAAAGGCCGTCAATTTTCTTTTTGCCGTTATTGCTCTTATTGCCATAACGGTAGTTGTAATACTTTTTTTTAAATACCGTGATATCAGCATTAAAAGAGAAGATGCCGCAAGCCGACTCGAAATTGCAAAAAGCGAAACGGAAAGGCTTAACAACGAACGCAGAGCTATGAATACCGAACTTGAAAATCTTTCCTCCGAGCTCGATATGCTGAAAATCGAATATGAGTCTCTTTCCGAATAGGGGGTATCAAAATGAGATTTTTATGCGTTGTTATAACTTTTATCGCAATTGTTTTTTCTGTTATTCTCGGCTTTGGTATGTATAACGATTCTCGTGATATAGAGAGATTCGATAAAGAAGCCGAGGTATTTGAACAGCAAAGCAGTATTTATCAATCGGAAATAGACGAGCTTGCCCCGAAAATATCCGCCGCATCCGAAGAAAAAGCGTCACTTCAGGCGGAGATAACCGCAATTAAAAGAAGAATTATATACAAAACTCAGCCTACCGCATTTCTGACTTTTGATGACGGAACATCATACCATACTCTGGAAATACTTGATATTCTTAAAGAAAATAATATTAAAGGCACATTTTTTGTTGTAGGCACTCAGATAGAAAACGGCGGTACAGCAAGCAAAGAAGCGATTCGCCGCATTGTTGAAGAAGGACACGTTCTTGCAATTCACGCATACGAGCATGAATACAGCAAAATCTATTCCTCTGCAGAAGCATATTTTGATGATTTCAAAAAAATAACAACGCTTCTCCACGATATGACCGGTTTTACCCCGAATATCGTTCGTCTTCCCAGCGGAACGGCAACCGCACGTTCTTTCTGCGAACGTTATGCGGGAAGCAGAGATGTCTATTACGATATCGTAAGCAGGCTTTATGCGGAAGGATATACCGTAATCGACTGGAATGTTGATACTGAAGACTACACTACCGCAACAGGCGTTGACGGAATAGTAAACAACGCTGTATCCGGAGCAAAAAACAGACTTAACAGAGAGTATAAAGCCGCAGTAATTCTTATGCACGATACCGCCGATACCGTAAAAGCGCTTCAGAGAGTTATAGACGGAGTAAAAGAACTTGGTATGGGCTTTGAAGTTCTTGTTCAGGGCGGTTATGTTACACGTCAGATTGCCGAAACAGAAAAGCCGTAAAAAAACAGAGGTAAAAAATGAAAATCGTAATTAAAGTCGGTTCCTCCACACTTACGCATGCAAGCGGAAAACTTGATTTTCGTATGATAGACCGTCTTGTTCGCGTGATTGCGGACATAAAAAACAGCGGAAATCAGGTTGTTCTCGTGTCATCAGGCGCTCAGGTCGCCGGAATGTCAAGACTTCGTCTTGAAAGCAAACCGGAAGAAATAACAAAAAAACAAGCTCTTGCCGCAGTCGGTCAGTGTGAACTGATGGCGATTTACGACCGTTTCTTTACCGATTACGGATATAATGTGGGTCAGATCCTTCTGAACAAACAGGTTATTGATATTCCCGCACTCAAAGAAAACGTAACAAACACATTTAATGCTCTTCTTGAATACGGCTGTGTTCCGATCGTCAATGAAAACGACAGCGTAGAGGTCGAAGAAATAAAAATAGGCGAAAACGATACTCTTTCCGCTATCGTCGCCACTTTTATCGGTGCAGACAAGCTTATTATGCTTACCGACGTAGACGCGTTTTACGACGGAGCTCCCGACGACGAGAATTCCAGACCCATCCCCGTTATCAAAGAGATCGATGAACATATCAGAAGTCTTGCGGGCGGAGCAGGTTCGTCAAAAGGTACTGGAGGCATGGCAACAAAAGTCGCCGCTGCCGAAATTGCTACGGCGGCAGGCATAGATGTTCATATTATTTACGGCAAAGATCCCGGTCTTATATACGATGTCCTTAACGGAAAGCGCGCGGGAACGCTTTTCAAGAGTAATAAACAGGAGAAATAAAATATGACGCTCGAAAAGATCGGTGAATATGCAAAAAAAGCATCGTATTCGCTTGCATGCGCAGGGTCCGAAAAAAAGAATGCCGCCCTTCTTTCTATGGCGAAAGCGATACGAGAAAACAGCGCCTTCATAATCGAAAAAAATGCAGAGGATGTAGCGGCTGCCCGCGGAAATATCAAAGATACTCTTATCGACAGACTGAAGCTTGATGAAAAGCGCATAAACGCAATGGCTGACGGGATCGAAACTGTAGTATCGCTGCCGGATCCGATAGGCGAGGGACTAGGCTCGCATATCCGTCCAAACGGGCTGAAAATAGAAAAAATCAGAGTCCCTTTGGGAGTTATAGCAATTATTTACGAGGCGAGACCCAATGTTACCGCCGATGCCGCCGCGCTTACTCTCAAATCAGGCAACGCAGTGATCCTTCGAGGCGGAAAAGAAGCTATACGGTCAAACAAGGCAATCGTCGATATAATGCGCGGCGCAATCGAAAAACAAGGCATAGATCCGAATGCCGTATCTCTTATCGAAGATACTTCGCGCGAAACAGCAAACGCTTTAATGCGCCTTAACAAATATGTTGATGTGCTTATTCCGAGAGGCGGCGCAGGGCTTATTCGCTCAGTCGTTGAAAACGCTACAGTTCCCGTTATTGAGACCGGTACGGGCAACTGCCATATTTATGTGGACAGTCTTTGCGATCTTGATATGGCTGCAGATATAGTGTATAATGCAAAATGTTCGCGCCCGTCTGTATGCAACGCCGCCGAAAGCCTTCTTGTTCATAAGGACATAGCGGAAGTTTTCCTTCCTTACGTCAAGGAAAAACTTGATGAAAAAAACGTTGAAATACGCGGATGCGAGCGCACTGCAAAAATCATTCCGTGCGTTGCGGCGACGGAAGAAGATTATTATACCGAATATCTTGATTATATTTTGTCTGTAAAAATCGTTGATTCTCTTGACGAGGCAATAACGCATATCAACGAACACGGAACGAAGCACAGCGAATGTATAGTAACGTCAAGTTATGAAAACTCCCGCGAATTCCTGTCGCGTGTTGACGCGGCAGCCGTGTATGTCAATGCGTCTACCCGTTTTACCGACGGCGGAGAGTTCGGCCTCGGCGCGGAAATAGGCATTTCCACCCAGAAACTTCATGCACGAGGACCAATGGGACTGAATGAGCTGACTACCGTAAAATATTGCGTTTACGGCAGCGGACAGATAAGGTAATTGAAGAATACCGAAACGAGGAAAAGGCTTTCTGCTGCTGTTTCCTCGTTTTTTTAGCTAAAATATGCTATTGATTATATCGGAAATTTGTATATTTTAGCATATTGACAATAATATAAGCCTTGATTTATAATAATTACAAAGATAATTACTCTTAATAAACAAAAAAAGGAGTAATTAAAATGAAAAAAGTATTTTCTGTTGCGCTTGCGGCTCTTATGGTAGTTTCCGCTCTGATATTTCCTCTCATTTCCGCTCTGGCGGTAAACACCGTTTCATGGGATGCTTACCCCGAATGGAAAAATCAGTATCAGGTGAGGGGATATGTCGAAATTTTTTCTTATACGGGTATAGAACCTACTGTAATGATCATCGGTGCGACAAACAACGGCAACAGAATTGATACGCAACAAACAGGTATTGGCATCTCCAGAAGTGCATACGTTAGCTGTAACTTACAGGGTGATATGCCGTTTGAAACATACTACACCCTTTGCATACAGGGTTAACAACATTTAATGGCTGTTCTCACCCAGAGGTGATCTCTTTTATTTAGTATTAAATGGAGGACTGTTCAGTGATTCGCAATCTGTGGTGCAATTTCAAAAAAGAGCCCTTTATCTCTTTTCTTTTTATTATTCTGATAGCTGTTACCGCTTTCGTTCTGTTTTCGTCTGGCTTTGAGGTCAAATCCGAATCTGACCAATTGAATTCGGTTAATTTATCTTACAGTAACTATTATTTCTATCGCTTTGAATATAACTATGGCGCTTTCTTTCATGTGGCTGAACCAATTTCCGGTTCAAATAAAAACGGTTTCGTTGAGCAAATGGATTCTACAATAGAAGATCTGAAAAAAATCGATGGTCTTCACCCTGCTGTTAATATCTGCGGTGGGGTCGATCTTTATGTTTATGACACTCTCGACACATGGGACGAAGAAGGGTGCAGCGAATCGGAATTCAGTCTTGTTTACAGGTCTCCCGACGGGAAGAGAACATTCTGGCACCAGGTTTTTGCAGATAAAGCATATTTTGACGTCTTCGGCAAACCGCGTCTTGACTCCGGCCGTTTTTTTACGGATGACGAATTTAAACTTACCTACGAAGAGGGCTCTGTTGTTCCCGTAGTTTTAGGCTACGATTTCAAAAAATACTGCAAAATAGGCGATACTTTTGATGCAAAAGTGATATCGGAAGTTGAAGACCCTGTCAAAATTGAGGTCGTCGGTTTCGTTGATGACGGTGAAGTATACGTTGAAATTAACGGGAACACTTTATATAGCTACAACAGGGTTGTCATTGTTCCTTTTAACGACAGGCATTATTATGAATATAATCCCCGTCAATTGACAGTTGTTGGAAATGGTCTCGACTTGGGAGATTGTTATGATACGTTTGCACTCGGTTATAAAAAAAGATTACTTCTTGTCGAAAAGGAACGGAAGGACGAAGTTCTTGAACAGATGAACGAAGTGTTGAAAAAAAACGGTCTTGAAGAGAAAGTGTATTTCAAGAAGCCAAAAATCGATACCGTATCTATCGCGAACAACTACAAAGAGAATATGAATATCCGTCTCGCTTTAACGTATATAACCGTTCTGTTCGCATTCGTTTCTGTTGTTTTAATGACGGTAAACAGAATATCGTCGAATATACGCAATTATGCGGTTCACCTTATCAGCGGCGGCACATTCGGAAATATTTACAGCTATGTCGTCGGTGAAATATGTATATATACCTTGCTCGGCTTTATCCTCGGTTCAAACGCATACGGAATACGCAATATCATAACGAATTATGTGAACACCATGCCTGCGGAAAGCGAATACGGCTTTTATGCGGGCTGGGGGATATGTCTTGCAATGCTTGTGCTGTTTGCTCTGATAAGTCTCATAATAGTAGTCATACGGCTAAAACATACAGATTTAAGCTCGGTAATAAGAGATAAAACGCAGACAGGCAGCAGCAGGGGAAGGATATATAAGATAATAACCGTAACATCGTTTTCGGTAATAAGCTTCTGCATAATCTTTGCGGTAAGCTATTATGTCCATATAAACAGCGTGGATATGTATTACCGTCATTTCTATACCGAACATACAAAGAAAGTAGACGTATTCAACGACCCGTCACTCGGAGAAGATGTGGAAGTAAAACCGCAATACAAAGGTCTTGCCGAAGATTACGTGATAGATAAATTCGTAACGATAATGTATTCCGATGAAGCGCCGTATATAAGAGGAACGTATTATGAAGGCAACGTCGCGCTCCCCTATATTCTTGAAGGCAGATATTTCAGCGAAGAAGAGCTTTCGGGAGGAAGACGGAAAAAAGTAGTTGTAATGGGCAGACAAGCTTATGAAGACTTTGCGGCGGTAAGAGAAGACGGAGCAGCGTATTTTATGTATTTGGGAACTGCTTATGAAGTAATAGGCATAATGGGAAAAGCAGACGGAACGGTAACAAGACTTGACGAATGGGTATTTATGCCGCTTGATACCGCTCTCGATACATACGGTAAAATGGGAACATATTTCATAGACGGAAAAACGAAGAAAAACGTTGAGGACGCAAACGAAGCGTTCCTTGCCGCGCTCGAAGGAAATGCGCAGGCGGAATCGCACAATCAGAAGCTTACGGAAGTAATAATCGGTCCAACAGATGCGCTCGCATCGCTTGCTGTAATGATAATACTGAACGTTATAATCGTTTGTATATATTATACGGACAGAAGACAGTATGTAACGGCGGTAAAGAAGTTTATCGGATATTCAAAGAGCATGATATTCGGTGAAATATTCGCGGGATTTTTAAAGCTCGCCGCGATCGGCTTTGCAATCGGAGCGCTGATAACGTTGATAATAACTGTAACTCCTGCAAAAGAAATACAGATGTTCGGCGCATTGTCGTTAAATCTTCCCACCGTTCTTTTCTCCGTTGCCGCAACAGCGTGTCTTGCATTCATATTCGCCGTTATCGCCGTAAACAGAACATACTCGCGTGATACGAGCGATGTTATAAGGGAATAAAAGACTGAACTAAATCCATACAGCATTAATTAATACAACATAATACAAAATAAACAGATACGATATAACTCAGTATAACATATATTAATAATATAATAATCCACCCGAAAAAACGGGTGGATTATTGTTTCTTTATTGTATTTTGTGTATTTTTGCTTTTTATTTCGTTCCGAATATCCTGTCTCCCGCATCGCCGAGACCGGGAACGATATATCCGTTTTCATTGAGGCGTTCATCTACGTTTGCGCAAACTATCTCAACGTCCGGATGCGCCTCTGAAAGTGCCTTTATTCCTTCGGGGGCGGCAATGATGCAAAGAAATTTGATGTGCGTTCCGCCGTATTTCTTTATCTGGGTTATTGCGTCAACCGCAGAACCGCCCGTAGCGAGCATAGGGTCAACAACAACGATAAGTCTTTCTTCTATGTCGGTAGGCAGCTTGCAGTAATATTCCACAGGCTTAAGCGTTTTTTCGTCACGGTACATGCCTATATGACCGACCTTTGCGGCAGGAACAAGAGACAAAAGTCCGTTTACCATTCCGAGACCGGCTCTTAAAATAGGCACAACGGCAAGCTTTTTGCCTTTGAGCACCTTCTGCCTCGTTTTGCATATCGGAGTTTCTATATCTTTCTCTTCAAGAGGAAGATCTCTCAGCGCTTCATAGCACATAAGCATTGTGATTTCTTCGATATTCTCACGAAATTCCTTATTCGGGGTTTCTATCTGGCGGAGAATCGTTGTTTTATGTTGAATAAGAGGATGATCAAGAATAGTTACTTTGCCCATTTTGTCTCCTTACTGATTTTCTTTCGAATTTGATACAAGCAGGTTAACGATTATACCAAGAATGAGCGCGCACGCTACGGAAGTGATCGTTATCTGACCGAATGTGAGCGTCAGTCCGCCGATACCTGCAATAAGAATAACGGATGCAACAAACAGATTCTTGTTCTGTTCAAGATCAACATTCTTAAGCATTTTAAGACCTGAAACTGCGATAAATCCGTAAAGAGCCATGCATACGCCGCCCATTACGCATGAGGGGATAGAATTAACGAATGCAACAAACGGAGAAAGGAATGATATGAGTATAGCGCCTACGGCTGCGGCTATGATCGTTACAACCGATGCATTTTTCGTTATCGCTACGCAACCGATCGATTCACCGTATGTTGTATTCGGGCATCCGCCGAATATCGCGCCCGCAAATGAACCGATACCGTCACCGAGAAGCGTTCTGTGAAGACCGGGATCTTCAAGAAGATCTTTTTCGATAATTGAAGAAATATTCTTGTGGTCTGCAACATGTTCGGCAAATACAACAAATGCTACCGGAACGTATGCAACTGCGATCTTTGCTATATATTCGCCGCTTATTTCACTGAAACCGCCGAGAGCAGTGATGAATGTGAAATCAGGCAGCTGAATGAATGTTCCGAGTCCTACGCCGTCTTTAACAAGCCCTGAAAATACGCCGAAATTGATAACTTTAAGCGCATCTATATCAGCAGCGTTACCGATTACGGTAAATATGGCTGCAAGGCAGTATCCCGCAAGAATACCGATAACAAAAGGTATAAGTCTGGCCATTTTCTTGCCGTATGTCGAGCAGAGAATAGTAACAATCAATGTAACAAGACCTACAAGAATGCAAACAAAAACATTTGCAACAGGAACATTTTCCGCAACCTGAGATGCAACGCCTTCATTGTCTACTGTCCATTTGAGAACTTGTTCCGTAACTCCGCCTTTTTGCAGGTCGCCGATCGCATTTCCTGCAAGAGAAAGACCGATTATAGCTACGGTAGGACCGATTACAACAGGGGGCATAAGTTTGTTGAGCCAGTTTACGCCTGCAAATTTAACGGCAATCGCAATGATAACATAAACAAGACCTGCAAACGCCGCGCCGATTATAAGACCGAGATATCCCAGAGCCATGGATACGCCGCCTGCGAATGCGGCTGCCATAGAACCGAGAAATGCGAATGATGAACCGAGAAAAACAGGGCTTTTTCTCTGTGTACAGAGAATATAAACCAATGTGCCGACTCCGGCGCCGAATAAAGCCGCGGCAGGACTCATTTCATGTCCTACAATAACGGGAACAACAAGAGTCGCAGCCATTATCGCAAGCAGCTGCTGAATTGCAAATATCAGCAATTGCCCGAATTTAGGCTTGTCGTTTACGCCATAGATCAATTTCATACATTTACCTCCGCTTTTGGGTGTGATCACCCTGATTTGTTCAGGATCGATTTCTGTATCGATCGTATATATACTTTTTTTATTATACTCAATAGATATTATTTTGTCAATACAAAGATCGCTTAATAAAAAAAATTTCAAAAAAATTTCCCCCATACAGGGGGAATATTGTATTACTTAAGCATCACCGCGTCAGTCAGTGTGCAGTATCTGTATTCATCTTCATAATATGTGCCGAAAATTCCTTCGACCGTTATTTGTTCTCCGACCTCAGGATATTCATCCGGAAAAACTCTCTCTTCCGCAAGCTCAAATTCTATACCCTGCGCGCAGCATGCCGTGGCGTCCGCTATAATACATGCGTAATAATTGCGGTCTGTCCCTTCCGCATACGAAAAAGCCCCGCGCATTTTTACCGTCTTTCCCGTATATTCTTCCGGAGAATTCATCATATTCAGAACTTCCGAATAAACCATCGTTCCGCTCATGACGGTCAGATCGATATAATCAGGATCGTAAGACTGTTCGTTACCGCATGCCATCAGAGACATGCACATTATCGCCGAAAAAAACAAACAAATGATCTTTTTCACTTTCTTATTCCTCCTTTGATTGCGCCCAGAATAAAGAATAAAACGAAAACAATTATATCGACCGCAACGATAGTAGAGCCTACAGGCGTTCCCGCAAGGATCGAAACAATAATTCCCGAGAAGGCACATATTACCGATACGATCGCTGAACAGATCGTAACCGATCTGAAAGTTTTAAACACTCTCATCGCCGAAAGAGCAGGGAATATTACAAGAGCCGAAATAAGCAGAGAACCGACAAGATTCATCGCAAGAACGATAATGACAGCTATTATGACCGCAATAAGCAAGTTGTAAACTCCCGCTTTCGTTCCCGTGGCTCTTGCAAAATTTTCATCAAAAGTTACGGCAAATATCTTGTTGTAAAATACTATGAAAACAGCAACTGTTATAACCGAAAGAACGCCGCATATCCACACTTCCGTCGTTGTAAGCGTTAAAATGGATGTCGATCCGAAAAGTGTGGAGCATACATCCCCCGAGATATTGCTCGACTTGGAAAAAATATTCAGAAGCAGGTAGCCTATTGCAAGCGCTCCGACTGAAATCATCGCTATGGCTGCGTCACCTTTGATTTTCGCGTTCTGTCCTACCTGCAAAAGCAAAATTGCGCTTATGACCGTTACCGCCAGCACAAACGGCATATTGTTGGTAAGATCGAATACCGCCGCAAGAGCCATTGCGCCAAACGCAACATGCGAAAGCCCGTCACCTATAAATGAGAACCTTTTGAGAACAAGTGTCACCCCGAGCAGTGATGAACAAAGCGCAATCAGAACACCTACGATCAGGGCATAAATAACGAACGGATACTGAAAATACAGTATGAGTTTATTGAACAGCTCAGCCATTCGTCTCACCGCCCTTCAAAAACAGACGTGCTTCAACGCTTGAAAGATATTTTTCTTTCGTTCCGCAAAATACCGTTTTTCCTATGTGGATGATTTTTGTCGCATACCTCAGGGCTGCCTCTATATCGTGCGAGATCATCACGACCGTTATTTTGTCATCGCGGTTAAGACTGTATACATTATCGTATATCTCCGCAGTAACAATAGGGTCAAGACCCGTTACCGGTTCATCTAAAAGAAGCATTTTTTTTGTAGCGCAAAGCGCTCTTGCCAGCAAAACACGCTGCTGCTGCCCTCCGGAAAGCTCACGGTAGCATTTGTCCGCATATTCGCTCATACCCATCTTTTCAATATTGCTCGCGGCGCGTTTTTTCTCCTCTTTATTGTAAAAAGGACGCAATCCCATTCCGTTTCCGCAGCCCGAAAGCACGATCTCTTTTACGGATGCCGGAAAATCCTTCTGAACAACGGTCTGCTGCGGAAGATATCCGATCTCCGTCTGCTTAAATCCGTCACTCGCGATCACTTTGCCTTCAAGAGGCGGCTGAAGACCGAGGATCGTTTTCATCAGAGTGCTTTTCCCGGACCCGTTTTCCCCGACTATGCAAACATAATCTCCCGAATTTATATCGAAATTCAGATTTTCAACTATCGGGTGTCCTTCATATCCGAGGGACAGATCTTTACATGTAAGTAATGCCATTAAGTCTCCTTAACTTAAAGCTTCTATGATCGCTTCAAGATTTTTTTCCATAACAGAAATGTAATTCGCTCCTTTTTCACGATCCTTCAGTGTCGTAGCCTGAAGGGAGTCAAGAACGATTATCTTCTGATCCTTTGATTTTGTGTTTTCTTTGATTGTAGTTGCTATTCTGCCGTCTGACGATTCGATATGAATGATCGCATTCAGACCAAGTTCATCCGCTTTGTTTGCAAGAAATACAATAGTTTCAAAGCTTGCTTCGGTTTCAGCGGAACATCCCGCAAAAGCGGCATAATATTCCAGTCCGTAGTCGTCTGTCAGGTATCTGAACGGAAATCTGTCGCCGAACAGAAGAGTGCTCTTTTCCGTTTTGCTCAGTTCTGCCTGATATTTTCCGTCAAGCGTGTTCAGCTTTTTAATATATGTTTCAAGATTTGCTGTGTAAATAGCCTTGTTTTCAGGATCCTTTTCAGAAAGTCTGCCGGCAATTTCGCGGCACAACTTAACTGCGTTTCTTATCGAAAGCCAAACATGCTCGTCGTATTCGGGACCTTCTTCATGTTCCTCTTCGTGTTCATCTTCGTGGTGATCATGTTCCTCTTCCTGCATTCCTTCGACCGTCTCTTCCTCTTTAATATCGTTTCCGAGTAAATCAAGAAGATTGATAACTGTCATATCTTTGTTTACGGCATTTTTCAGAACATCATCGACCCATTTATCCGATTCTCCGCCCACATATATAAACACATCGCATGTCGATATTTTGATGATGTCGTCAGCGGTAGGCTGATAGCTGTGAAGATCAACTCCGTTGTCAAGCAGCATGGTTACTTCCGTATCCTCTGCTTTTTCTCCGAGGATATTCATTACCCAATCATATTCGGGAAAAATAGTTGTCACTACCGTAAGCTTATCATTATCTGCCGAAATGTTTCCGCATCCGGAAATCAGGACTGCAAACATTGAAATAACAATGATGACAATATATAATTTTTTCATTTTTTTCTCTCCGTAAATCAATTGATCTTTATACAATAATCAGCAGGATATTCAGCGCAAAGGCTGTAAATACGGAGAAATCAATTCAGAAGCCTGATCTTAAATAATGATGAATATTTTCTGTATTTATTGCCTGAATAACGGTTATTCCCCGAAGTATCAATAATGCGGAACATTTGAAAAAGTCTGACTGCGCATGCGGTAGCCAAAAAATGAACTGCTGTTTTGCAAATTGAAATCAGTTCGCATATATGACAGTGCGTTCCGCTGCAGTCATGGTCTGATTCGATAACATTTAACGTGACCGATGCAGCGATACACGCAATAACCGTCAGCGCGATACAGAAAGCGACTATTCTTTTTTTTCTCATTGCGCCTCCGGTTTCTTATCGGAATTATCCGTTTTTCTTGCGCATTTATCGCAAAGTCCGTAAAAAACCGTCCTTCCTGCCATCATCGTAAAATTATGCACCTTATACAGATGCGTGCTTATCTCTTTTATTTCTTCGCACTTCAGATGGATAAGCTTTCCGCAATCAACGCATTTGCAGTGAAAACAGGGGGCATTTTCTTCTTCGATACTTTCGTCATATTCAAAACATGCCGGCGAAGTAGAGTCTATCGTGAATTTTTTTACCGTTCCCTCGTCAACAAGCCTCTCAAGCTGCCTGTAAATTGTGGATACTCCGATATTTATACCTATGTTCTTAAAATGCTCATGAATATCTCCTGCCGTAACATGTGTATGCGGCACTGTTTTTAAATAATCGATCAGAAGATCTCTTTGCTTAGTGTTGTATTTTGATTTTTTCTCCATTTTTTCCTCGATTATCATCAATATGAAAACTGTTATCAATTTTAGCACGAAATCGATCGTTTGTCAAGCAATTTGAAAAAAGTTTTCAAATTCATCGCAGAATTTATAAAAACCCGAACGGTTACCGTTCGGGTTAAAAATATTATCTGTTAATGCTATTGTTTTTTTCTGAATCCTTTGGATAAAAATCTGAATGACATGGGCCAGATTCCGCCCGCTATCGCTACCGTGATAAAATAACGTAAAAATGAACCCCACGTGTCGGCGTCCAGCACAGCGTTGATGGGAAACTTCAGAAGTTCTTTTGCAATAAGAAGCAAAGCAAATCCTCCGATTGTTTTTATTATCTGTATGGGGAGAGATGCTTTTGTTTCAAAGTGAATAAAACGGTCGTGGATATAAAACGATACTGTCATGCCCAGAACAGCTCCGAGCAGGGTAAAGCCGTTTTTTACCGCACC
>JAEEGH010006944.1_pt1 | contig 27471 bp, 23 predicted proteins | sample 9134181 | NCBI WGS metagenome assembly JAEEGH01 (sample SAMN16246544, study PRJNA631951) | gut metagenome | biome: gut microbiome; feature: rumen; material: DP-attached | host: Bos | place: Iran: Karaj | collected 2018-10 | reverse complement strand
TTCACTAATCACCAATCACTCATCACTATTAAGAAAAAAAATCGTATCTTTGCAAAATAATTCCGCTGCGTATTTTTATGCGGAAACACAATAAAAACCAACGCCCAATGAGAAAAAAAATACTATTTCTGGCAGCTCTGTTCGCCATTGCGACAAGCCAACTCTACTCACAGGAGAACAACGGAATGCTGTACCGCTCCGATTTCCGTCTCGGCCTCACCGTCGGCACCAATATGAACCTGCAGCGCAATGTGTTTATGTGGCCCGACAAAAACTGCAAACTCACCGAAGAGTTAGGCACCTACAAGGACATCCCCGCCATTCAGGGCGGCTTATATCTGGGCCACGAGCACGATGTGGGCAAAACAGGCAAGATGCGTCTCGGCATCGACGGAAGCATCTGCTACAGCATCGACAACTGGACAGTGGATTTCAAAAACGACACCAACGGCAAGCTTACCAACCTGAAATACAGCGTGGCTTCGCTTGTCATCGACGAAGGTGTATATCTCTCGTACCTCCTTACCGACAAAATTTCGGTGCACGGCGGCATCAACTTCTACGAGATGCTCGTCTTCCCCACCATACCCGTTATCACCAGCGATGAGAAAAAGGAACCTCTGGTGCCTCAAACCACAAAACAGAAAAAGAATCCCGAAGGTATCGGCATCAAAGCCGGAGCTCGTCTGCGTGTGGGCGCCGCCTACAACATCAGCACCCTGCTTTTTGTCGCAGGCAACCTCTACTACTCCGTGCCGTTCTACAACACCACCACAGCCGAACCCTTCCACATCGAGCATGACCTTACAGGTGAAGGCAATATGGGCGTCGTAGGCAAATACCGCGACTATATTCAAAATGTGGGAGTGATGTTCACCTTTGGATTTAAACTGTAGTTAGTGATTGGTGATTAGTGATTGGTGATTAGTGATTGGTGATTAGATTGCCACTTTTCGACTGAAAAACATAACACAAAAAAACGCCATCCTTTCGGGTGGCGTTTTTAGTTTGTATAAGTCTAAGCTACCTTATTTCTTAACGATATAGTCGACCAGGATAGCCTGAGTGCGGATGGCTTCGTGGGCGAGGGAGCCGGTTTTCACCACTTCCTGCGGTTCCACGATAACAAGGTCGGCTGCGGTGGCCATCAGCGGACAGAAGTTCTGCGATGTGCCTTTGTAGATAAGGTTGCCGTCCTCGTCGGAGATATTGGCTCCTATCAGTGCCACGTCGGCGTGGAGGGGTTTCTCGAGCAGGTATTCCTTACCGTCGACGGTAACTTTCTCCTTGCCTTTCTCCACCACGGTGCCAAGGCCCGTCTGTGTGAGAACGCCGCCCAGTCCGGCTCCGCCGCTGCGGATACGTTCGGCCAGTGTGCCCTGCGGGCTGAATTCCACCTCCAGCTCGCCGCTGTTCATCTGGTTTATTGTCTCCTCGTTGGTGCCTATGTGCGACACAATGAGTTTCTTAATCTGGTGGTTAACAATCATTTTGCCGACACCTTTGTTCACGTATGCGGTGTCGTTGCTGATGAGGGTGAGGTTTTTCACACCTTTGGCCACAAGGCCGTCGATGATGGATTCGGGAGTGCCTACGCCCAGAAATCCGCCCACCATAATGGTCATACCGTCGTGGATTTTGTCAACGGCTTCCTGTACTGTTATAAATTTGTTCATATTATCTGTGTATTTAGTTCTGTTGTGTTTTTTCTATTCTTTTTGTACGCACGTGGCGTCGGATGTGAAAGTGATGCCCGACCTGTCGGTGGTGCCGTAGGTGGTGATGTCCTCGCAGTTGCCTTTGTCTATCTTCACCTCGAGCAGGAACGAGTAGGTGTTTTCGTCGTCGGCGTAGGTGCGTGTGTATTTGCACTCGCAAACTTTCTCTTTTTTGCAGGATGTAGCCATCAATCCCACAACCATCATAAATCCGATAATAAATAAAGCTCTTTTCATAACGTTATAGAATTGATTTTCAATTAAATGGTGTCCTCCATACATAAAACGCGCACTTCTTCCACTCCGTTGGCGTCGTTGATATATCTGATGTCGATACACTGGCCGTCGTTGATGTGCATCCTTACAACATCGCCTTTGCCCTCTACCGAGCAAATGCAGTCTTTTTCTTTGTTGCACGAATAAATCACCGCTACAACAAGCGTTACCAACATCGTAAGTATCAGTTTTTTCATAATTATGTTTTTCGTTTGTGATGTTTAAAAACTCTACTTTTGAAACTGCAAAGTTACATTTTTTTTCTTGCATTTCAAAATATTGAAGGCTGTTTTTATCGTTTTTACTCGAAAATTTTAGACAAGCCACATATTATCAGCGCTTTACAATTTCACACACATCATCAGTCCGTCGCGTACAGTAAGCAGTATGTTTTCCACTCGCGGGTCGGTTTGCACACGGTCGTTGAGTTGTTTCAGCACTTCGGTCTCCTTGTCGCCTGCCGACTGCGGATATAGCACTTTTCCGCTCCAAAGCACGTTGTCTATCAGCAACAGCCCTTCGCTGTCGAGCATAGGCACAATGGTTTCGTAGTAGTTGAGGTAGTTCTTTTTGTCGGCGTCGATGAAAACGAGGTCGAATGTTATGCCTTCGATCGTCGGCAATATGCTGGTGGCGTCGCCTATATGCAGGGTGGTTCTGTCGGCTATCCCCGCCTTTTGCAGTGTCTCTTTAATGATGTCCTCGTACTCCTCGTTGGCCTCGATGCAGTGTATTGTGCCTTTCGGGTCGAGACCTTTGCTCAGGCACACGGTGGAATAGCCCACGTAGCTGCCTATTTCGAGTATGTGGTGCGGTTTTTTCAGTCGGCTGACGAACTCCAGCAGCTTGCCCTGATAATGTCCGCTGAGCATCTGCGGATAGGGCATTTTGAGGTGTGTCCAGCGGTCGAGGCGGTGAAGGGTGTCGCTTTCGGGCGAGGTGTGCTCCTCGGCGTACTGCTGGGCGTCGGGGTGCGTTATGTGGTCGAGGAAGTTGTTTTCTGCCATAGCACGTGGCTATATGATGTTTTTCAGTATCTCTTCGAGTTCGGCTTCGGACCGCACAAGCACTTCGCGGGCTTTGCTGCCTTCGGAGGGACCCACGATGCCTGCGGCCTCGAGCTGGTCCATAATCTTGCCGGCACGGTTGTAGCCCAGCTCCAGCTTGCGTTGCAGCAATGACGTGGAACCGTGTTGCGAAAGCACCACCAGACGGGCGGCCTGTTCGAAGAGGGCGTCTTTCTTGCCCGGCTCGAAATCTTTGTTCGGAGCGTCGCTCTCGTCGAGGTATTCTGGCAACTCGAAACATTCGGGATAACCGTTCTGCTGGCTGATGAATTTCACTATCTCCTGAATCTCAGGCGTGTCGATAAGTGCACATTGCAGACGCAGCACGTCGTTGCCGGTGGAGAGTAGCATATCGCCACGACCAATGAGGTGTTCGGCACCGCCGCTGTCGAGAATTGTGCGGGAGTCCACCTGCGACGTCACTCTGAAAGCAATACGGGCGGGGAAGTTGGCCTTGATGGTGCCGGTGATAATCTTCACCGAAGGACGTTGGGTGGCTATTATCAGATGTATGCCTACGGCACGTGCCAGCTGGGCTATACGTGCTATGGGCTGCTCCACCTCGCGTCCGGCCGTCATTATAAGGTCGGCAAACTCATCCACCACCACTACGATGTATGGCAGGAAACGGTGGAAGTTGTTGGGACTCACCTCTTTTTGGGGATTAAGTCGGCGGGCGATAAATTTGGGATTGTATTCCTTAATGTTACGCACCTGCGCGTCCTTGAGCAGGTCGTAGCGGTTGTCCATCTCGATACACAGCGAGTTGAGGGTACGAACCACCTTGCGCACGTCGGTGATGATGGCCTCCTCGCTGTCGGGCAGCTTGGCAAGATAGTGTTTCTCGATGGGGTTGTAGAGCGACAGCTCCACCTTTTTGGGGTCCACCATAATGAATTTCAGCTCGGCGGGGTGTTTCTTGTAAAGCAAGGAGGCTATGATTGCGTTCAAGCCTACCGACTTACCCTGTCCCGTGGCACCGGCCATAAGCAGGTGCGGCATCTTGGCAAGGTCGGTGACGTAGGTCTCGTTGCTAACAGTCTTGCCTATGGCAATGGGCAGCTCGAAGTTGTTGTTCTGGAACTTGTCGGAGTTTATCATGGTAAGCATCGAAACCACCTGCGGCTTGGCGTTCGGCACCTCTATGCCTATGGTACCCTTGCCGGGGATGGGCGCGATGATACGTATGCCGAGGGCGGAGAGGCTCAGCGCTATGTCGTCCTCCAGCACTTTTATCTTGGAGATGCGTATGCCGGGTGCGGGGACAATCTCGTAAAGCGTTACGGTAGGACCGGGCGAGGCGGTGATTTTGGTGATTTCGATGGAGTAGTTCTTGAGGGTTTTTACGATTTTGTCCTTGTTGGCCACCATCTCCTCGCGGGTAACCTCCACGTTTTTGTCCTCGTGGTGTTCGAGCATGTCGGTTGATGGGAACTGGTAGTCGCGCAGGTCAAGCCGCGGGTCGTATGGCTCGTCGATGTTGTAGTGTTCCTTCTCGTATTCCTCGTTGTCCTCTTGCGATTCGTCCTTTTCGGGAGTTTGCTGTGTAGTGGTGTCGATAATCTCGAACTCCTCGTCGCTCTTGTCGTTGTTCGGCTCGGTTTTGAGGGGGGTGGTCGGCGGGGTGGTGTCGGCGGGTTTTTCCAAATCGTCGAAGGTTATGGGGCCTTTAGGCTCGGTTTTATGCTCCGGCTCCACGGTTTTTTCCACCTTGGGCTGCGTGATGTCGGCGGGTTTGTTTTTGTTTTCGGCAATTTCAAGAGCCTTCTGCGCCTTGCGTTTTTCGATATTTTCGTTGATTTTCTCCACAATGCCCTTGAACGACACGTGGTGGATGAGCCACAGTCCCAACACTACGGCAAACAGCAACAAAATTATCAATCCAGGAATGCCGATAAGTTTCTTAATCCACGTAGCTAGGCTGTAGCCCACCACGCCGGCCAAAATGCTTATCCATTCGGGGGTGGTGGCACCCTCGGCTTTTGCCGAAGCGTCGGTAAAAAGGTATATCAAACCGAAAAACAGCGATGTCCACACCATCCAGAAGATGACGATGGTGGCGGTGCGTCCCAATTTCAACGCATTGATATTCAAAAGTTTGAACCCTATCGAAAGGGACAACACGATAAATCCCACCGAGGCCACACCGAAAGTGTTGAATATAAAGAAGTTGGCGAGCTTGAAGCCGAATTTGCCGCCCCAGTTCTCGTATTCTTCCGTTTGTCCGTAGTCGTGGCCCCACGAGAAAAAGTAGGAGACAAAGACCACGGCGAGAAACAATGCGAAAAGTATAAGAAAGCCTCCGCAAATCTTTTGGAATGCGGGACTTTTAAGGAATGCCGCCACGCTGCTTTGGCCTCTCTTTTTGGCGGCGGGCTTTTTCTTTGCTTCGTTCTTTGACATACTGATATTAGTTTTTTCGGTGTGTGGACTAAATTTGCAAAATTACACCTTTTCGCAAAAAAAATCCGTCGTTGTGGCGACGGATTTTAAACTATATATTGTTGAAAAGTGACTATTCGTCCAATTCTCCGCCAAGGTTCTGGAACTGTTGCAGCAGGTTTTGGAGTTCTTCCTGTGTCATCTTCTGGCAGTCCTTGGGGGGAAGGAGGTCGTCGTTGGGCACTTTCTGCTCTTTTATCTCCTTGGCTGTAAGCACTATAGTAATGTTGCCCATTCCGGCGGCAGCCGACTGTATGTCGAACTGCAGGGGCACCATACCTTCCAAACCGGGCATGGTGGGCAGTCCCGACTCGATGGTCAGGTCGCGGGTAACCCACAACTCTACCGAAGCACCTTCTTGCGGAGTAGCGAGTCTTATTTTTTCGGCTTTGTAGCCACAGATGGTCTTTGTCTCGCCAGTAAATTCAATCTTCGACTGCTGGTCGGCGGCGTTGTTCTTAACGGCATCGTAGGGGTTTTCCATGCAGTAGGTGCCCATTCCCAGCATCGACATGTCTATCAGCGAGGTCACCACGCCTTTTTTGGCATCGACAAAGGTTTTCTGTCCCATTATGGACATCATGCTGCGCTGGCCTCTGGTTTTGAACACAGCGGTGAGCATGCTAGGCGGCAGCATGTCCATGCTCGATTCCACCGACGGGTCGCCCGACAAATTGATGGTGTAGGTTATTACCCCTTCGAAAGTCTTGCCTTTCTTGGCCCACAGCGGGTTGCTCGAAACGGCTACCGCAAGCACCAAGGCTATTGCCAATAATCTTTTCATCGTTGGTATGTTTTATGGTTTTTCAAAAAAAACTATTCCGACAACAGTTCCTGTGCCTCCTTTATGTTTTTCATCAGTGCCGAGAAAGCCTCTTCGGTGAGCATGTCGTAACCGTCGGGGAGCATAAAGTCGGTGTCTTTAACTTTGCCTTTGGTAAGCTCGGACACTTTGTACTGCACTGCCTTGCCGTCGCCCGATGACTGCACGAATTCCAGCGGGAATCCCTTGAGGCCGGTGCAGAGAACGAAGTCGTACTCAGGACCAATCTCGGTGGTGTACCACACGTCGAAACCTTTGTCAATACCCTCTTCGTTAAAGATGTGGTATTTGGCTTTCTGAGCCTTGAAACCCTGTATCTCGCGGGTTTCGCCGCCCACATATTCGATGTACATGCCTTTGGTGTCGGGTATGGTGATGCTGTCGAGCTCCTCCTGAGTCATCTCGTGGGTAACTATGATCTTGCCGCTACCTTCGTATTCCGACTCCCAAACATCTTGGGACTGGAAATAGTTGATGTACTGGCTCAAATCCATTGTCACGTACATCTTGCGGCCGTTCACTATCTGTTTCGACTGCTCGTTGCCGAGATAAGCCTTGTCCTGATATACAAATATTTGGAACGATTTGTTCTGCAACGGCACGTCCACTTCGCCAACCGATTCGAGGCTGTAGGTTACTATGCCGACGAACTTATTCTGAGCTGTGAGCATTGTTGCTGTTATGGCCAAAAGTGCCAATAGTGTCAGTGTTTTTTTCATTTTTTATTCTGTTTTGTGATTTGAAAAATTTTTGCAAAGATACTTTTTTTTTCGCAATTAAAACGGTTTTGCGGATAAATTATTGTTTTTTAGTCCGTATTATTAGTAAAAAAAGTGGTCGCCAACATACGGAAAAGCGAAAAAAATGTTTGTTTTTTTGTATTTTTGCAGACGGTTTTTGGAAAAAAACGCACGTTTCAGGAATGCCATAAACCATACATTATCAACGTATTAAAAAATGAAAATACTGCATCGGCCCAACAAGAAGGCATCGACAGACAAAGGCAAAAAACCACGCAAGCCGGTGTCGAAAAAGCGGAAAATCTTCCGCACCACGCTGCTTCTGGCGGTGATTGCGGCCTTTGTTTTCGCGGTAACGGCCAACATCCTTGTGGTGAGCTACGCCTCGTCGCGGTGCTATAGCGACACCGAGGCAATACCGTACAACCGTGTGGGACTGGTGCTCGGCACCTCCGACTCGTTGCGCAACGGCCGCTCCAACCTCTATTTCCGTTTTCGTATGGAGGCTGCCGCCGAGCTGTACCACAGCGGTAAGATAAGCCGGATACTGGTTAGCGGCGACAACCACATAAAAAGCTACAACGAGGCCACGGCCATGCTCAACGCACTCGTCGCCCTCGGTGTGCCCGACACAGCCATAAAATGCGACTACGCCGGTTTCAGCACCTACGACTCCATGATACGTGCAAAAAAGGTGTGGGGATTGGACAATATGACCATCATCTCGCAGCACTGGCACAACCAACGGGCCCTATACATAGCCCGCAGCGCCGGCATCGATGCAGTGGCTTTCGACGCCAACGACTTAAAATCCAGAAAACTGAAATTAAAATACACCGTAAGGGAATGGTTCTCGCGCACCAAAGCCCTTTGGAACATCATTTTCAACAAACAGCCCCATTTTTTGGGACAACACGAAGAAATCTGACTTTTTAAAACAAACGATATGCGTGTAGTAATACAACGGACAAAAAAAGCGGCGGTGGCCGTGGAAGGCAAGGAAATCAGCGCCATAGACGAAGGACTGATGATTCTGCTCGGCATAGAGGACTCCGACACGCCGGACGACATAGCGTGGCTCTGCGCCAAGATTGTGAACCTGCGCATCTTCGACGACGAGCAGGGCGTTATGAACGAATCCATACTGCAAAAGCCCGACCACGATATTATGCTGGTGAGTCAGTTCACCCTCTTCGCCTCCACCAAGAAAGGCAACCGTCCGTCGTACATACGCGCCTCCAAACCCGATTTCGCCGTGCCGATGTACGAGAAATTCATCGCAGAGCTTTCGCGACAGCTGGGCAAAGAGGTGAAAACCGGCATCTTCGGAGCCTATATGCAGGTGTCGCTCGTCAACGACGGGCCCGTAACCATCTGCATCGACACAAAAAACAAAGAATGAACGGCACCAAAAACAATTTTTTCCAAACACACAATTTTATCGAAACAGCTCCGTTATAGGGACGAAAATAAAACGTAAAAGATATGAAAAGAACACTTTTTACCATACTGACCGCGGCCGTGGCCATGCTTTTTGCCAGCTGCATAAGCAGCAACGAGATGGCTTCGGAATATCTCGAAAATCTGCCCAAGGCAAAAGACGGCGAAGCCGCAAAAATTTACGTGTGCCTGCCCATGTCGGTAGTACATACCAATCAGAACCTCAACCAGATAGACAATTTCTTCATGCTCTCGGAAAGGGTGCAGGACTCAATAATCAAGGCCAACACCAAATTCCTCAACTTGGTTGACGACAAAGTGTTTCTGCAACAGTTTACGGACAACCTGCTGTATCACCTGCGCCGCACCGGAATAACGGTGGAGACGGTGGCCACAGCCCAACAGCTGCCCGAAGCGGGTCCGAAGACTTTTATCCTGAACATCCCGCAGATTGAAGCCGAGGAGTTTATCAAAAAATCGCGCTCCGATTTTATGGAAAAGAACGGCACCTACTACCACTACGACTACGACCTCAACGGTTTCAGCACCAACGTATGGTACCTTTTCGGCAAGAACGACTCCACCGGCGATGTGTATTACAAAAACTTCGAAACGATGGACCAGTTCAGTGGTCAGGTGGACAATCTGCAAAACAAGACGGCCACCGTGCATGGTAAATTCAAACGCATCGACATCAACGACGTTTACAGGACCGCCGCCGTTGCAGGACAGAAAAGCGCCATACTCTTTGTAGAAAAGATTGTGAACGAATACCTTGTATCGAAAGGCCGCACCGACAAATACTACATCTACCGTCCCGTTTCCAACGAAATCGACGAATACGGCATCTCCGCACAAAACGGCAAAAAACGCTCGTTCCAAAAGATAGACGCCAAATAAACGTACAAGCGACAATAGCTCAGTTGGTAGAGCGGCGGCTTCCCAAGCCGCAGGTCGCGGGTTCGAGCCCCGTTTGTCGCTCAAAGGAAAAAAATGAGAAACCGCGCCTCGCAACGCGGTTCATCTTTTTTACAAACAAATCACTTTTTTTTCGTACATTTGCACTCCGGCACAAGCCGTGCAACAGCCATATAATAAACATTAGATTAACAATATACGCACAACGGTCATGAAAAAACTTAGCATCTTTGCCATAATACTGTCGCTCACCACCCTGTCGCTGCAGGTTTTCATCTTCGCCACTTCGGTGAACAAAGAATCGGCTCCCGTAAAGGAGAAGAGCCACAGCAGTGTACCCACCTACTACGCCCCCGAAATCCCCGACTCCCTCAACTTTGCCGGCGAAAAGGTGCCCCTCGACGACCTGTTGGTGCGCGAAGCCATCGACCGCGAGATGGTTTCGATAGCCTACCGCCACTCCGCCACCATACTCACCATGAAACGCGCCTACCGTTATTTCCCCGTCATAGAGCCAATTCTCAAGAAAAACGGCGTGCCTCTGGATTTCAAATATCTGTGCGTGATAGAGAGCGAACTCACCAACGCCACCTCGCCCGCTAAGGCACAAGGTTTCTGGCAGTTTATGAAAGCAACCGGCACCAGCTACGGCCTCGAAGTGAACGACGAGATAGACATGCGCAACAACGTAGAAGCGGCAACAGAGGCGGCCTGCAAATACCTCAAGGACCTGAAACGCGGCCTCGGCAGCTGGACCTCGGCGGCGGCAGCCTACAACTGCGGCGAAGGCGGTCTCCGCAAACGTCTCAACGAACAAGGGGTAAAATCATACTACGACACCTATATCTTCACCGAAACCACACGCTACGTACCTCGCATCCTTGCAATGAAAACCATTATGGGCAACCCGCAAAAATACGGTTTCATGCTACGACACTGCGACATGTACCCTCAGCTAACCTACAAAACCGTGGAACTCAAAGGTCAGAAAGTGGACCTCGCCGCCTTTGCTAAGCAGAACAACACCAACCTCAAAGTGCTGCGCAACCTCAACCCGTGGATTACCACCAACACCCTCACCAACAAAGCCAACAAGACATACACCGTAAAAATTCCCGACGCCAACGGTATGAGTTTCAGCAAAATGCAAAAAAGCGAAGACAAAAAGACCGACCTCATCACCAGACTTTAACAATGGACGACTCCACTAATAACGGCAAACTCGAGATACTGGGTGCCCGCGAGCACAACCTGCAAAACATCGACATCGACATACCGCGCGGCAAGCTGGTGGTTTTCACCGGATTGAGCGGCAGCGGCAAGTCGTCGCTCGCTTTCGACACCATATACTCCGAGGGACAACGCCGTTATATGGAGACTTTCTCGGCCTACGCCCGCCAGTTTATCGGCAATATGGAACGCCCCGACGTGGACCGCATCAACGGGCTGAGTCCCGTCATAGCCATAGAGCAGAAAACCACCAACAAAAACCCGCGTTCCACCGTGGGCACCGTCACCGAGATATACGACTTCATCCGTCTGCTCTACGCCCGCGTCGCCGACGCCTACTCCTACCTTTCGGGCAAAAAAATGGTCCGCTACAGCGAGACACAAATCCTCGAGCTTATCAACGAACATTACAACGGAAAGACAATATACATCCTCGCCCCTCTGGTAAAACGCCGCAAAGGACACTACCGCGAGCTGTTCCAGCAGGTGGCCAAAAAAGGATTCCTGCGTGTGCGCGTGGACGGCGAGATAAAGGAGATAACCTACGCCATGCAGCTCGACCGCTACAAAACCCACGACATAGAACTGGTGGTGGACAAAATATTGGTGAGCGGCAAAAAAGAGGACAAACGTCTGCTGGAGTCGGTGCGCACCGCCTTCAAACAAGGCAAAGGCGAGCTTATGGTGCTCGACTGCAACAACGAAGAAATACGTCATTTCAGCAAAATGCTGATGTGTCCCGATACCGGACTCTCCTACCCCGAGCCGGAACCCAACACTTTCTCTTTCAACTCGCCCTACGGCGCCTGCCCCAAATGCAACGGCCTGGGCGAGATTTCGGAGATAGACCTTGCCAAGCTTATCCCCAACCAGAAGAAATCCATCCGCGAAGGCGCTTTCGACGTGCTGGGCAAGTACTCGCCCAACAACTTTTTCTACAAACAGCTGGAGATGCTAGGCCGCATTTACGGTTTCACCATCGACGACCCTGTGGAGAGTTTCTCCGAAAACGCGATGAACGCCATTCTCTACGGCACCACCGAGATGCTTGGCGTAAAAGACTCGTCGGTAAGCAGTTACGATGCCTCGGGATTTCTGGGCGTTATCAACTACATATCGCAGCTTGCCAACGAGGACAGCCCTGCCGGACTACAGAAATGGGCCAACAGCTTTATGAACACCGTCCCCTGTCCCGAATGCGGCGGCGCACGTCTAAAAAAGGAGTCCCTCTATTTCCGTATCGACGGGAAAAACATAGCCGAGCTTGCCAATATGGACCTCGTTACCCTCTACCGCTGGTTCGACGGACTGGAAACACGTCTCGACAATCGTCAACGCGCTGTGGGACACGAGATTATCGAAGAGATAAAGAAACGCATCCGCTTTATGCTCGACGTAGGCATAGGCTACCTTTCGCTCAACCGCAGCTCCAAGTCGCTGTCAGGCGGCGAGTCGCAGCGCATACGCCTAGCCACACAGATAGGCTCGCAGCTGGTCAACGTGCTGTACATCCTCGACGAGCCGAGCATAGGCCTGCACCAGCGCGACAACCACAAACTTATCGACGCATTGAAAAAACTCCGCGACATTGGCAATTCGGTGATAGTGGTGGAACACGACCGCGACATGATCCTCAACGCCGACCACATCATCGACATCGGTCCCGGAGCCGGCATCAACGGCGGCAAGATAATGGCGCAGGGCACCCTCGACGAGATTATGAAATCGCACTCGATGACCTGCGAATACCTCAACGGCACACGCCGCATCGAAATCCCCAAACGCCGCTCCACGGCCGACTGCAAACACCTGATTCTGGAAGGGGCCACCGGCAACAACCTGAAAAACGTAACCATAGACCTTCCGTTAGGTGTATTTATCTGTGTAACAGGAGTTTCGGGTAGTGGAAAGTCGTCCCTCGTAAACGAGACACTACACCCGATACTGAACAAATATTTCTACCGTGCAGCCAAACGTCCGCTGCCATACACCGACATCAAAGGCATCGAAAACATCGACAAGGTGATAGAGGTGGACCAGTCGCCCATTGGCCGCACACCGCGCTCCAATCCAGCCACTTACGTGGGCGTTTTCAACGACATACGTATGCTGTTCGCACAGCTGCCTTCGGCAAAGATACGCGGCTACAAGCCCGGACGCTTCTCGTTCAACGTGTCGGGCGGACGCTGCGAGGCCTGCAAAGGCGCGGGAGTGCGTACCATAGAGATGAATTTCCTGCCCGACGTGTATGTGGACTGCGAGGTATGTCACGGCAAACGCTACAACCGCGAGACCATCGAGATCCGCTACAAAGGCAAGTCGATAAGCGACGTGCTGGATATGAGCATCAACGAGGCGGTGGAGTTTTTCGAGAACATCCCCTCCATTGCCCGCAAGATAGAGACCATCCGCGACGTGGGACTGGGCTACATCACCCTCGGACAGCCTTCCACCACCCTCTCGGGCGGCGAGGCACAACGCATGAAACTGGCCACCGAACTCTCGAAACGCGACACCGGAAGGACTCTATACATCCTCGACGAACCCACCACAGGACTGCATTTCGAGGACGTACGGGTGCTGCTCGGAGTGCTTCAGAAACTTGTGGACAAAGGCAACACCGTGCTGGTGATAGAACATAACATGGATGTGATAAAGGTGGCCGACCATATCATCGACATAGGACCGGAAGGCGGCATGGAGGGCGGCAACATAGTGTGCGCAGGTACTCCCGAAGAGGTGGCACAATGCGCCGAGAGCTACACCGGACAGTTTCTGAAAGAAGAGCTGAACAATTGAAAATTGAAAGTTGAAAATTAAAGTTAGGGGGCAGGGGCCAGTATTCAGGGGGCAGTTGGTAGTTTGGAGTTTTGAGTTGGGAGTTAGTGGCGGCACTTCGACAAGCTCAGTGACCACAAAGCCTACCCTGTGGCTGAGCTCGTTTAAGCCACATCTTCACAACTTAACGTCTTCACATCTTCACTTGTTTGTGCGAGGGAATTGCTACCAGCGTAGGCGTCCGGTTCTTCCAAAAAGCATGTCTAGTAGTGACGGTTTCCCTACTGGCTTTTGAATTTCGAAGTTGCCCGCAGTGTTGATGAAGCCGTGAGTGTCACCGATTCTTGCATAAGCTAGGCCCTCGGAAAAAAGAAACATGTCGTCGAAACGGGTGTCGATGATAAGATTTCCGGCAATGTCGATGGCGCCGTATTTTTCGCCAATTTTCACTATGGAACGGCCTTCGCTCATAGGATAGATATGGTCGAATTTGTCACTGATGATGGCCACAGTGGCCCCAGTGCGGTCGATAAAACGCCATTCGCCATCTTTAAGCACTAGTGCCACTCCTTCGGAGAAATACATAGCATCTTCGTATTCGGGCTGTATTACAAACCGTCCTGCAGTGTCGATATAACCGTATTTGTTTTCGTCGGGAATCTCTACAAGTGCAATTCCGTCCACAAACGGACCTGCATAATCGAATTGTGGTTTTATGACCATTTTGCCAGTGTGGTCGAAAAAGCCCATTCTCCATTCCTCGTCGGAGATGGCAATATCCACAGCGGCAAGTCCGCATGAGAAACAGGAAACATCGGAGAACTCCTCACCGTCGAGAGTTACTACCACATTGCCCTTCTTATCGATGATAACGAAATCGTCGTCGATTGACACTGGCGACAGACCTTCGGTGAAAGCCAGGGCGTAGTCATATTTTGGCTCTATCACTACCCGGCCGCTTTTGTCGATAAAACCATAATGTTTGCCGATTTTCACCGCTGCCAGACCGTCAGAAAATCCCGAAGCATCGGCAAAGCGGGGCTCGATGGCAATATTTCCCTGCCGGTCGATAAACCCCCATTTGTTATTTATAAATACCGCCGAAAGTCCTTCGTAGAAGTACCAGCAGTCACCAAGGTTTATATTATTCATTTTTCAATTATTTTGAATTATTCGTAATAACAGCCTCATGCGACTTTTATTGTCTGTAAAAAGTCTTTTCTCAGCTTTTTTGGTAAAAATGAGAATTGAAATCCTTGATTTTTAATGAATTTGTGGAATCGGGATGTGCTTGCACTAAAAAAAGTGCAGTTTTTGAATATTATTGCACTGAAAAAAGTGCAGAGAGGACTGCCCTTTCGTTCATAAAAATTAGCGAAACGGCAATTGTTCGTTCAATATTTGTAGTTTCGCAAGACTGAAACGAGGAAAATAACGATTCCGGCGACTACCTTGCGTCGTTTGTCCACCACGGGTAGTCCTCGCGGCTTATGGGTTGCCATTCGCCTGTGGACGAGAGCATATAATATCCTTCGTTGAGGGTAGAGGCACTTATTATCATATTGCGGTTGAGCGATTTAAGCGACGCGGTCATTTTGATGAGGTATCCGTCCTTGTTAATCTCGCAGCGTGTAGCTGTGGTGTCGTACAATTCAATTCGGTAAGAGCCACTATTAATTTTATAATCACTGTGATTGCTGTAACTAAGAAACAGCTCCCGTGCCCAGACAGCTATGGAATCGTTCAACACATCGAAATCGAGAGCTTTTTTATCTTTTAAAACAATGGCAGCCAAACCATGTGATATCAGCACTCGCAAATAGGGTGAGTCCAACATATACAACCAACTTTTTGCATCGGGATAATGTTTGGGGTTGAGCACGAATGTAGAATCCGGGAAATTGTCGACTGGGGAATACGATACACCATTGTCAAATTGGATAAACAACCACGGGTTCGGATAAAAAAACGACAAGGGATACAAGTGTTTGAATTCGTCGATTAGCACACGGCAGGTGTCCATCTGTCGCAAAAGCACGGCACTGTCGGAGTGTACCACGGCATAGCAAAGGCTGTCCATTGCCCTTACGGTGCGGCCCGTGCGTGAGTTTTTGCGGGGCGACCAAGTCTCAACTTCATCATTAATGTAAGACAACATATATGTTGTCCCATCAACCCCATCGCTTTCGTGGAAATTATTGGCCGTCTGCACCGCAGTTTTGGCAAGCATCTGGAAAACAGCGGATTGCTCCTTGCTTATGGGTAGTTCGTAGCGTCGGGTTTTAACTTTGGCATCGCGTTTTTTATAATCAACGTTATACCAGATATTGTACTCTGCATGCATATACACAAGTTTATCCTTGGACTGACTCAAACTCAGGGCATATTCGTTGCTGAACGACGGCAGGCAGACAAAAAAGGCCGTACTGTAATCGCAGTCCAAAGCGCGATTTACAAAAGTATGGTAGTCGCATGTAATATGTTTGCACGACGGAATAAATACCTGCTGCGCCGAGGCGGTTGTAATACACAAGGCCAACATCAGCAGGTTCCCCAAACCGAGTTTCTTTGTCATTTTCATTATTGTTGCCATATATCTATAGTTTGTTCAATGATTTCTTGAGCTGAATAAATTATTCTACTTCGCCGTTCTCCCAGAAATCGGCGTTTTTGATATTCATTGCTTTGGGGTCGAAACGAGGCTCCGTGCCTTGCTTTTTCTGCCGTTCGTAGTCCTCGCGGCTTACGGGTTGCCATTCGCCTGTGGGCGAGAGCAGATAAAATCCGTCGCTGAGGGTTGCGGCGTTGAAAATGATGTCGTGTTTGAGCTGTTCCGCAGGCAGGTAAAGAACCCGTGAATTGCCGGGTCTGCTGCTGTACACCTCGCAGCGCGCCACAGTGGTGTCGTTCACATCTATCAGCATCTGTCTGGGCCAGATGTCCTGCACGTGGTTAATATACATTTCGCGGTTCCAGGCTGTAAGCGAGTCGCAGAGTTGGTTCTTGTTCACTTTTTTTGCTGTAAAATCGACTATTTGCACCTGAATACACCGTGTTCCAATATAATAATACCATTTGTCGTTTTTCATTACTTTTGTGGAATCTTGGAAACCTTTGAATAGCAAAGTTATCTGTCGTTCCTCTGGCACATAACCTTTGTCGTAAGGACGGAAAAACGATAGGGGGTAGAGATTTCGGAACTCTTTGGTAAGCGTGCGGCAGGTGTCGAGTTGCCGTTTTAGTACCGCCCTGTCGGAGTGTTCCACGGCATAGCAGAGGCTGTCGAGGGCATGCACGGCACGTTTGGTGCGTGAGCCTTTGCGCGGACTCCACACTTTCACTTGTTTCCCGTACTCGTACAGATAGTAATATACTCCGTCTTTGCCTCTAAAATAGTCGTAAAAGTTCGACGACATTGCAGCCGCATCCATAAAACTGCGGAAGATAGTCCTTTCTTTGGCGTTTATCTCAAGTTCGTAACTTTGAGTCGAAAAAGCCTTTTTCTGGTGCTTTGGGGATTTGTCTTCTACGACTGTTATGTAAACAAAAGTGCTGTCGTTCATACTCAGCGCATACGGGTTTGTGAAAGCGGGGATGCACATATAATAGATATATTCATCGGCAACAAGCGTTTTTCTGGCAATTTCTTTGTAATCAGAAAGTTCTGTCGATGGGGTGAATACCGACTGTGCCGAGGCCGTTGCCAGCGCCGTTGCTATAAGCAGTGTTCCGAACAGATATTTATATTTCATTGTAAATGTGTCTTGTGTTATAAATATTATTTTAGCCATTACGGGAAGTCACTTTCGCTGTGCGCGTTGCCATTCGCCTGTGGGCGAGAGCAGGTAATAGCCGTCGCTGAGGGCGGCGGCGCTGAAAATGATGTCGTGTTTGAGCTGTTCCGCAGGCAGGTGAAGTGTCCTGGGATTGTTGCAGTTGTTGCAGTCCACCTCGCACATGGCTGTAATGGTATCGTTCAGGTTAACATTTACTTTGCACTGCCGGTGATGGATATATAGTTCGCGGTTCCAGTGCGCCACCGAGTCGCGTAGAGAGTCGGGATTCACTTTTTTTGTCATAAAATCGGGGATGGTTACGATTAATTGACTGGCATACAGGCTATAATGCCATTCGCTTTTTTCTACACGCGAAAAATGTGATGTGTCCAATTTGCCGTTCTCTTCAAATCTAATCGTACTGCCTTTTTTCCATGTATAATTAATTGATTTTGTGGGATAAAAATAGGAAATCGGGTGCAGGCGGGCGAATTCCTTGGTAAGCACGCGGCAGGTGTCCAATTGCCGTTTTAGCACCGCCCTGTCGGAGTGTTCCACGGCATAGCAGAGGCTGTCGAGGGCATGCACGACACGTCCGGTGCGCGAGCCTATGCGCGGACACCATGCTTTAACGGTTTTATCCCAGTAATGAAGATTGTAAGACACACCGTCGATGCCAATACTTTCGTTGAAAAAATTGGCCGTTTGGGTGGCGTCTGCAAAAAGGTTTTCCAGCACAGCGCAATCGTCCTCGCTTATCGAAAGCTTGTAACGACGGGTTTTTATCTTTGCTTTTGCACCATGTTTCCGAAACTTCTCGGAGTACCATATATTGCCACATTTTTCTTTGGCATGAACGTAAACAAGCGTGCTGTCGTGCAGACTTAACGCATATTCGTTTGTAAACGCCGGCCGGCACATATAATACAACCTTGCATCGCCCACAAGAGTTTCCACAACGAGTTTCTCATATTCATAGTCGCTGCAACTGGTTTCCGGCGTGAACACCGACTGCGCCGAGGCGGTTGTAATACACAAGGCCAACATCAGCAGGTTTCCCAAACCGAGTTTCTTTGTCATTTTCATTATTGTTGCCATATATCTATAGTTTGTTCAATGATTTCTTGAGCTGAAAACATCACTCCACCTCACCGCTTTCCCAGAAATCGGCGTTTTTGATGTTCAGTGCTTTGGGGTCGAAAACGGGCTCCTGCCCATGTTTTTTCTGCCGTTCGTAGTCCTTGAGGGCGCGCAGTGCCTTGGGCGAGAGCAGCAGTATGGCCACGATGTTTATCCAAGCCATCGCGCCCACGCCGATGTCGCCTATGGTCCACACCACGCCGCTGCCCACCAGCGAGCCGATGAACACCGCACTTATGGTGCAGATGCGCAGTATCCATATCACTATCTTCTCGCCTCGGTCGTCGCCGAAATTCATGTCGGCTTTTTCAAGCTCTTCGAGGCGTTCGGGATGTTTGCGGTAGATACGTCGGCGCCAGCGGTTGAAAAGGTACACAAGGTTGGTCTCGGCGTAGTAGTAGTACGCCATAATGGTGGTGAAAGCGAAGAAAAACAGCGCAATGGAGATAATCATGTCTCCGGCTTTCGGTCCTACCATAGTGCCCAAGGCTCCGGTGGTGTAGAAAACGCCCGGCTCACCCTCGGGGGCAAGGGGATTCTGCTGCAGGTATGTAACCACGGCTCCGTTGGAGGTCTGCTCCACGGTGTCGATGATGTTGTAGGTCTTGCAGGCGAGAATCATCATGGCGGTGGCGGTGCACACCAGCAGGGTGTCGATATACACCGAGAAAGCCTGCACCAGTCCCTGTTTCACGGGGTGACTCACTTTGGCGGCGGCGGCCACTATGGGTCCGGTGCCTTGTCCGGCCTCGTTGCTGTAGATGCCGCGTTTAACGCCCCACGCTATGGTAGTGCCGAGCAGGGCGCCGCCCACCTCGTTGACACCCACCGCTCCGCGCAGCATCTGCATAAACACATCGGGCACAAGACGGTAGTTTATAACCAAAACCACTATCGACAGCAGTATGTAAACCACCGCCATCACGGGGGCTACAATCTGAGCCACGTTGGCAATGCGTTTCACTCCGCCTATTATCACAAGGGCGATAAGTGCCGCCACCACGAGTCCTATAACCCACACCTCCACGCCGAACGAGCGGGAGCAGGAGAGGGCTATGCCGTTGCACTGCACGGGAGGCAGGAAAATGCCGCAGGCCATGGCCGCCAGCACCGCGAAGATGCATCCGAACACTTTCGACCGCAGTCCGTTTTCGATATAATATGCCGGACCGCCGCGGAACTGTCCGTTGTGGTTCTCCTTGTAAATCTGCGCAAGGGTGGCCTCCACAAAGGCGCTGCCGGCACCGAAGAAAGCTATTATCCACATCCACACTATGGCGCCCGGCCCGCCGAAACCGATGGCAGTGGCCACTCCCACTATGTTGCCCGTGCCCACACGTCCCGAAAGGGCCATGGCAAAAGCCTGAAACGACGATATGCCCACGGCTTTCTTGTTCTTTCCCGCACTGCCGAACAGCAGACGGAACATTTCGCGGAAACGCCGCACCTGCACAAAACGTGTGCGGAGGGTGAAATAAAGTCCCGCCACAAGGCACAAGCCCACCAGCGCCGGACTCCACACCCAGCTGTAGATACTCTCTATTGCCTTGGTAATATATTCTAATACAGAGGAATAAATATTGTTCATATTGTTTATTTGTAAATGCTGTACAATAACTTTTTATTATAGCTAATAGTATCCAGTTCCACTTCTCCTGCACGAATAGCAGATTTCAGTTCTTCGTAGTTTTTTACACGGCCAGGACGGAAAAGTGTAATAACAGATGTGTTATTATCAAAAAATACTAAATGATAATGTGCCCCAGTCTTTCCTGGTCTAATATAAACAATAAAAGAATAACTTTTTGTTTTGCCACCAAAAACAAAAATTTTCGCATCACAGGGATTTTCTATTCTTCCGGGAATATAAAACATCATCATGTGGCTGTATAATCTCAATCTAAAGACACCATTATCATGGCGATTCCACTCCCAGCGTTTTTTCAATTCTTTTTTTAGGGCGCGTTTTAATTTTCTGGGGATTTTACATCTTTTGGTGAAAATTTCAACACTGTCATTGGAAATCATCCTAAGAATCTTATCCGTATCTGCACAAAGAGTGTCGGTTTTTTGTGCAAACGAAAACGAGCCCATCGCTAAGAATATCAGCAATATCAGTTTGGCAATCAGTAATTTGTTAAAGGTTTTCATCTTCAAAAATGTTTTTTCCTACCTTTAAATTTAGCCACGAGTGGATTCTTTGTATCCGTTCATTTTCACCGGGGTGAATCCCAAATCGACAAACTGCACTCCTTTTTTGTCTATCTTTAGCAACAGCGACTCCATTGGCTTGAAAGTGAGGGCAATACGCTCGCTCTTGCCGTGGTGGTTCACGGTTATCTGCCGTGTGCTGCCCTTGTCGGTGAAGGCGTAGCAGTATTCGAGGGGGTATTCGATGGTCTGTGTCATGGGGTTGGCAACAAAGACATAGTACGTGTCGCCATCCTTGCGGCACCAGAAATCGGGCAGGTTGTCGCCTTCGATAAGGGGCTTGGCGGTAATTGCCGAGACGTCGCCCTTTACATTGTCGCAACTGAGCAGTTCGGCAAGCACTTGGGCGTATTCGCTGTGTTTCACCTTGCCGGGCTCCTTGGGCTCGCGGGCCATGCATACGGGCAATCCGGCTTTCGCCAAACGCACAACTTCCTGCAAAGCAGTGAGTTCCATATATTCCACATCGCAGTACAGGGCTTTGAATTTGGCCTTTCCGCAGCTCAACTCGCCGTTTTTGAACGAGGCGGTTTTCAGGAAATGCTCGTTAACCCAAGTGGGCTGCAGACCTTTGTAAGCCTCGGGGGTGTTGATGAAACGCATCTCGTATTCGCCCCAGAAAAAGGCCTTCACCTTGCGTACCGAGTCGGGATAGAAACCGCCCATCCAAGCGTCCTCAAGAGGCATATACACTGCTAAATCGCTGTAGTTATGCCCTTTGCGCATATACTGCGACACGGTGGTCATATATCGGTTGAAGTTTATGAGGTTGTCGCCGTTGAGGTTGTTCAGCGGACTGGTGCTTATCTGGCAGGTGGTGTAGAAGAAATTGCTGGTGTCGCCCACTTTGTTGAAAGGAAATCCGTGCCATATTATCTGGTTGGTGCCGTTGGCGAAAAGTGCGTCGCAAATAAGCTTGAGGTCGGCAATCTGTTCCCTGCCCTGATAAGGGCTGTGGCCGTGGCCGTTCTGATAGCGGAGACTCGTCCAGCCGTAGGCGCTGGTGAAAGTCTCGGAAGTCACCACGGGTTTCCCCGCAAGGGTGGCCGCCGATGCCGCTATCTTGCTGAACGACGGCTCGTAGAGTATCGCCTCGGTCTCGGGCACATCCACAAGGGTGAAGGCTGTGAGCAGGTCGGTGGGGGCGCCGCCGCACTGGGTGCGCGAGAAAGCCCCGACTTTTTTGGCGTTGGCCGCGAAAGGCGCATAGAACTCACGCAGCACGTATCCCGAAAGGGTGTGCATATAGTCGTAGAACACCTCGGCGTTGGCGGTGTCAAGCAGGGTTTTATCTTTCATAAACGGCTCTATGTCGTAGCCGTGCTCCTTTTGGAAAGTCGTGCCGAAGCCGGGAGTCCACAGGTACTGCGTCTCCACCTCCCACGAATCCACAAAGAGTCCCGACCGCGAGCCTTTGTAGGCCTCGGCCAGACCCTTGTTCATCTTGTCGGCGTAGCGATGGAAAGCATTGCTGTCCAGATGGTTGAGGACACGTGCCTCGCGGGGGAAGTCCCACGTGTAGCCGCGGCGGGCGGGCTCGATGGTGTCGAAATAGTCGCGGGTCTGGTCGCCGGCCGGCAAGTCCACATCGCTGAACGGCCACAGGGTGCCGTAGGTGAAGTCGCAGCCGAGGCCGAGAGAATCGGCAACACGTTTCGCCACCACGACAGGCTTTGCCCATTCGGGCGAGAGGAAAGTGGTGTGGGCTTTCGCCGAATCGAGGAACATGGGGTATATCCAAGCTATCTCCACGCCGCCGAACTCGTTGTCTTTCAGCCATATCAGCTGGTCGCGCACGTCGTTGGTGTCTATCTCCGACGAAAACCACCACCAGCGGGTGTAGGGCTTGCAGCTGGAATAGAGGTCGTCGCTACTGTCCTGAACGGGAGTTTTATCGCCGCAAGAGACTAAGGTTGCGATAATTACAGCGGACATCACCGCCGAGAAAAGTGTATGTTTCATAAAAGAAGTTTTCGATTTTTCGTTTTGCAAATATACGATTTTTTTATGAAATTTGTCAATGGTTACAGGTCATTGATTGTTGGTCATTTGACTTTAAACCTAAGACTTTAGGTTCTCGTTCGATAATATTTTTAGAAAATTCATTTTTTTTGTGTACCTTTGCCAAAACAAAAACTCAAATAATATGGACGAAAGAATGATAAAAATTCAGGAGTCGGCTGAGTATATCAAACATAGAATCAGCGACATACCCTCCATTGCCATTGTGCTTGGCAGCGGTCTGGGCAAACTGGCGGACAAGATAGAAAATCCCGTGGTGATACCCTACGGCGACATCCCGAACTTCAAGAAATCCACCGCCATCGGACACAAAGGCAACCTTATCTACGGCAACCTAGGCGGCAAAAAAGTGTTGGCAATGCAGGGCCGTTTCCACTACTACGAGGGCTACACCATGCAGGAGGTCACCTTCCCGATGCGTGTTTTCGCTACCCTTGGCGTGAAGACAGTTTTCGTTTCCAACGCCGCCGGCGGCGTCAACCCCGATTTCCATGTCGGCGACCTGATGATTATAAAAGACCACATCAACATGCTGCCCAATCCGCTGGTTGGCAAGAACATAGAGGAGATGGGGCCTCGTTTCCCCGATATGACTCACGTATACAGCACACGAATAAGGAAATTAGCTTACGACATTGCTGAAAAACAAGGAGTTAAGCTGAAAGAAGGCGTTTATATCGCCGGCACGGGTCCTTCGTACGAGACACCCGCCGAATACCACTATTTCACGATTATCGGCGCCGATGCCGTGGGTATGTCAACAATACCCGAAGTGATTGTGGCCCGTCACTGCGGAATGGAGATTTTCGGTATGTCGGTGATTACCAACGAGGCACACTCGATAGACGAGAATACTTTCAACGACGGCGACGACGTGATAAAAGCCGCCGACCGTGCCGCCGACAAAATGACAGCTCTCTTTACGGAAATCATCAACCATCTGTAAACAAAACACTTATACCATGCTCGAGGACTGCATACAACTGCGACACCACCTGCACCAACACCCAGAACTTTCTGGGAACGAGGCAAATACGCACAACACCATCGTCTCGTTCCTCGAAAGGCTGAAACCCACCAAACTATTGACCAATGTGGGCGGCTACGGCATTGTGGCGGTATTCGAAAAAGCTGGTGCCAAACGCACTGTGGCATTTCGTGCCGACATCGACGCCTTGCCAATAGACGAACGGCAGAACAAGCCTTATTCTTCTGATACCAAGAACGTTGCACACAAATGCGGTCACGACGGACATACGACAATCTTGCTACGTTTTGCCGAAAAAATTATCGAGAATCCTCCCGACTGCAACGTGGTGCTAATTTTCCAACCCGAGGAGGAGACAGGCAAGGGCGCAAAAAAAATTATGCAGACCGGATTGCTCCAAAGTCTGCATATAGATATGGTTTTCGGTTTCCACAACATTCCGCAACAGCCTCATTCCATGATTGTTGTACGCCACAACACCTTTGCTGCGGCCTCCGCCGGTTTTGTGGCCAGACTGACAGGAAGGCAGACACACGCCGCACATCCCGAAAACGGTATCAATCCCGGACTGGCCGTTGCCGAGATGATAGAAAAATTCGACGAGTACAGCCGAAACCACTGTAACCCAGAGTGTTTCCAACAGTCCACACTCATCTACACACGTCTTGGCGAAGTAGCCCTAGGCACTTCGGCCGGCGATGCGGAGATTATCTTCACCCTACGTGCCTTCTCAAACAAAGATATGGCTGAAATTCTGCACTTTGCCTCCTCTACCCTATCGAAAATCGGCAACAGGTACCATTTGGAAACGAGTTACGAAATCCAAGAGGACTTCCCCGCCGTGGAAAACGACAACGAACTCACTGATTTTTTGATAAATAAAGCTTCGGCAAACGGCTACGAAACCACCGAGCCCGACACTCCTTTCCGTTGGTCGGAGGATTTCTCGCAATATCTCACCGAATTCCGTGGGGCTTTCATCGGCATAGGCTCAGGCTTGGAAACCAAAGAGTTGCACCATCCCGACTACGACTTTCCCGATGCAATAATCGAGAAAGCGGCGGAGTTTCTTTCACTCATATCTCATAGAATCAACACATTACACTGATGGCAAAACAAAAAGTAATATACTACTGTCAAAACTGCGGGGCACAGTCGTCGTCGTGGTTGGGCAAATGTCCGCAATGCGGCAGCTGGAACTCCTTTGTGGAGGAGGTGGTGAAACACGACTCCGACAGCGGCAGCCAATGGAGCAAGAAAGCTCCTGCCGCACAGCAGAGCAAACCCAAACTGATAAAGGAAATCACCTACAGCGAGGAGGAACGCATCAGCACCTGTTGCGCCGAGTTCGACCGTGTGCTGGGGGGAGGTTTGGTGAAAGGCTCGCTGGTTTTGATCGGCGGCGAGCCGGGTATCGGCAAATCCACACTGCTACTGCAAGTGGCGTTGTTGGTTCAAAATCAGAAAGTTCTGTATGTGAGCGGCGAGGAGAGCGAGCAACAAATTCGTATGCGCGCCGAACGCATCCACAAGGACAACGACACCTGTTACATAGTGTCCGAGACCTCTACACAACAGATTTTCCAGCATATCGAGACGGTAAAACCCGACATCGTGGTGGTGGACTCGATACAGACAATTTCCACCGACAGCATCGAATCGTCGGCGGGTAGCATATCGCAGATACGCGAGTGCACCACTGAGTTTCAGCGTTTTGCAAAAACAACGGGAGTCCCCGTCATCCTTATCGGACACATCACCAAGGACGGCAGTCTGGCCGGACCGAAGATTATGGAACACATTGTGGACTGTGTGCTGCAATTCGAAGGCGACCGCAACTACGGCTATCGCATACTCCGCTCAATGAAAAACCGTTTCGGCTCCACGTCGGAGCTGGGCATTTTCGAGATGCAGAGCAGCGGCTTGCGCGAAGTGGCCAACCCGTCGGAGATACTGCTTTCGCAACACGACGCCGACCTTAGCGGGACAGCGATTTCCGCCACTTTGGAAGGCATGCGCCCGATGTTAATTGAAGTCCAGGCACTTGTGAGCTCGGCTGTGTACGGTACACCGCAACGCTCAGCCACCGGTTTCGACTTGCGACGACTGTCGATGTTACTTGCCGTTTTGGAAAAACGCTGTGGCTTCAAGCTTGGCGCGAAGGACGTGTTCCTCAACATCGCAGGAGGCATCAAGGTTTACGACCCGGCCATCGATCTCGCGGTGGTAACCTCGGTACTTTCGTCGAATTTGGACATGCCACTTTCGCAGAAAGACTGCTTTGCCGCAGAGATAGGCCTTTCTGGCGAGGTGCGACCCATAAACCGCATAGAATCAAGAATTTCCGAAGCTCAAAAGATCGGCTTCGAGCGCATTTTCATTTCAAAATACAACTCCAAAGGCCTCGACAAAAGTCGTTATAACATAGAAATTGTGGAGTGCGCCACAATAGAACAGGTGTTCCGCAAATTGTTTGCTTAAAAGCTAATTTTCAATCACTTCTAACGCTCCATCGGTAACGATGTTGTGGCAGGGTATGCCCAGCGAGTCGGCCTGGCTCTGCCAACGCTGCGATTTGTAACGACTATTGTCGGGACCAATCACAAGTTGCTTGAAATGATACTTTTGTGTGAGTTCTCCCACGTCCTTCAATTTCGGGCCACCGGATAGAACCACGTAATCCACTGTAGGTGAAAAAGATGACTTGGTTTTACAGTTGTTTAGAGTGACAAAGGCAAAACGTGTGTTGCCAAAAGCCGCAAAACCTTGGTCGACAAAGAAAAGACTGTCTACGTATTTATCATGTAATGAGAGGTTTATGCGGTTGTTCGTCATATTGTTGCGCTGATAGCCCTGAGTGGAAAACTCAACCAATTTGGGGTTGGCCACAACCGAAGTATCGGACAAAAAGTAGCTGGTGTTGCCGCACAGAAATTCCATAACCAAGTGATTCCTTGTGGAATAGGCAATCCATTTATGCTGTCCCTCTTTCTGATAAGAAACCCAGCCCACATACACTATAAACACAGCGCTGAAACCCATTGCGGTGAACAACGCCCATTTCCTCCGTTTGACAAACGCAAAAGCATAACAAAGTATGAACAAGGCTGTTAGAACGGCCATCGTTTTGTCGAAATAGAAATCCTTGATTGTGGCGTTTGGCAGTTTCTCCACAAAGGAAGTGACTGATGTTATGGCGGTTATCTCAAGCGAAAGGAGTTTTACAATCCAACCGCCGACTACAGGAATCCACGAGAAGGCCACCACGAAAATGACGGTAGCAAGCAGGAATCCCGCAAAGGGTATCACAGTTACATTGGCGATGAGGAAATAGACGGGGAACTGGTGGAAATAGTAGAAGGTGAGCGGAAGTGTGGCCACCTGTGCCGCCACCGAAACGCAGATAAGCTCCCAAACCTTCTGCACAAGCCAAAGAAAGGCATTTACAATTCCTTGAACTGATTTCGCAAGAGCCTTGCCAAAAGCGGAAGTTGCAAAACCCTGGTTCCATAAATTTTGCAGAGATTGGGCAAGTTTCAGATTTGTGGGGACGTTTATCAATTCCTTGATGCGCGGCTGAAGCACCACAATGCCGATAACGCCGAGATATGAGAGCTGGAATCCAACATCGAACAAAAGCAACGGTCTGAAAAGCAGCAAGATGAACGCCGACGAGGCAAGATTGTTGTAGAAACTTGCTCGTGTGAAAAACATCTCGCCCACGGTGATGAGCGAAAACATCGTTGCCGCACGCAGTATTGACGGAGAAAGGCCCGTGATAACGGCGAAAAACCACAGAACCACGAGTTGCACAAAGCCCCGTATCATACGGTTTCGGCGCGAGTTGCCCATCCAGAAGAACATATATCCGATGAACATAAAAATGATGCCCAAGTGCAGTC
>JAEEGH010006943.1_pt1 | contig 27475 bp, 26 predicted proteins | sample 9134181 | NCBI WGS metagenome assembly JAEEGH01 (sample SAMN16246544, study PRJNA631951) | gut metagenome | biome: gut microbiome; feature: rumen; material: DP-attached | host: Bos | place: Iran: Karaj | collected 2018-10 | reverse complement strand
ATCCTGCTGTATGGCAGTTTCAACAATGTCAACCGACGAGATTTCCCATCCCGTCATGCCAAATCCCACGCTGCCGCTGTTTTTAAACACGGTCTTGATAATTAAGTCTTCTCCGACTTTTGCGTAATATACGGGTGCTTCGGCACTGCTTTCTTTAAGATTTTTCGAATATGTTATATCATCTTTTTCAATAATGTCTTTCAGACTTGATGCCAGGCTTTCTTTAGTTTCGTACGGGCTTGTAGGGTTAAAATATTGTTCAACCGTACTTTCCGTATTACTTTTCAAATCTCCGACGAATCTTTTTATTGCATCGTCGGATAAACTTTTTTGAAAGCTTACGAGATATGCCGCCAGCAAAATCATAAGAGCTATCATGGATCCCGCAAGTATCAGACAATATATCAAAAGTCCTTTTGCAAACTTAGTTTTCATCTTCCCCCTACCTGCTTACCAAGAAACCGTTGGGAACACCTCTGGCTCCCGTCGGCGATGAAGGGCTGCTTATAAGTTCTCCGTCATAAAACATTTGCGAAGAATTACCGCCATCCATACAGCAAGCATTTACAACATCATGTTTAATCATTATTTCTATCAAATCGGTAAATGTTGCGCCGAGGCTTGATGCCTGACGGCCGTCAATTACAAGAAATACCACCGTTCCGTCGGCTTTTTGGCCAATGGCGGTTCTTGGATTTACTCCACCGCCGTTACCTGATGTGATTTGCGGCTCACCGTTAACCACAAGCACCGGTGCGTATTCGTTCTTTACGCATACCGCGTCTCTCATTCCCATGGCAACCGCTTCGGAACCCGTCATGGTTCCCACAACCAAGATATTGTCGTTTGTAAAGCCAACCGTAATATAAGGTGTATCATTGCCACCGTAAAGCACTTCGCCCTTAGAAATTACAATTCCGTCGGGTGTGCCGCCGTTACCCAGACCATTGGTATCCAAAAAGCCCCCGCCGTTTATGCCGGCAATGGCATCATTATTATTGGCAATGGTTTCTATATCTACCCCTGCACTTCCGTCATAAGCACCTTTCGGCGCAACAAAGACTCTGGAAGGGTCCGATATTTCCATAATATGACCTTTAAAGGTACTGCCGGAAACCGCTTCAACTTTTATGGCTTCCTTATTTTGCAAGGTCAAATCTCCGGTTCCGAAATTAAGCAGTGACGTGTCTGTAATCTCATCCGTTGCCGCAACTGAGTTCTTGCTTATTATCTCGGCAACTTCCGCCTCGCTTAAATAAACTTCGGGAATCCATTTAAGCGCGCTTGATTCTTTAAAAGATAAAATCATAAGATCTCTTGCGTTTTCCGACGGACCGCACATAACCACACTTATAATACCCACCAGTCCCGCAAACAAAATTGCCACGGTCAGAACTATCACGATTATTATTCTTTTTATTAATTTAGCAATTGACATTCCACACCCCGATGCCCTTTAAGCAATACTTTTTTTCTTTTTAAATACCCATGCTCTTTGGAGCTGAAAACTGAATATAAACAATACGCAGTCAACAATAAATTTAACCACAACCTGCAATCCGCCTTCTATTCCCAATACCTTTGTAAGAAGGAAGACGAGGCCGTAGGACGAAAGCATAATACCTATGCATAATATATAGTATTTAACCGCCGTTTTTGCAATGGATTCATCCGATTTAAATACGGCTTTTCTGTTAAACATAAAATTATAGAAGGACGAAATGGCCCTGGCAAGAGCCGTTGCCAGCAAAAGTCTCGTGGCATCGTCAAACATTTTGAAAACCAAAAGGTTAAACAGCGCAAACAAAACAATATCGATTACCGCCGCCGAAAGGGAGCTGAAAACGTATTTTAATATAATTGCGTATATTTTAAAGGAATCTCTTATTACGTTAAAATGCGAAGATTTGTTATCTTCTATGTATATGGTCGGAATCGGAACATCGATAAATTCTATTTCCGCATTTTTCATTTCAAGAAGCATATTTGTTTCGTATTCGTAACGCTCGCCGTTGATTTTGGTGAACATATCAAGATACTCGAAAGGAATGGCTCTAAGACCCGTCTGGGTATCCATGATTTTGATGCCGCAGCAAAATCTGAATACGGCTCTGGTTAAGTTGTTGCCGAATCTGCTTCTGAAAGGAATATCCTTGTCTTTAAAAACTCGGGCGCCCAAAATAACGCTGTGGGGATTTTCTTTAAGCTTTTCCACACAGGCCATAATACCTTCGATGGTGTGCTGATTGTCACCGTCTACGGTTATGACACCCAATATGTCTTTTCTCGTTTCTTTAATGTGAGCAAATGCTGTTTTTAATGCGCGTCCTTTTCCTTTGTTAACTTCGTGAGTCAGGACCTCGCATTGGCTGTAAGACGCAAGCTTTTCGAAAGGTTGCCTGAATTCGGGCGCACTTCCGTCGTCCACAAGGACTATATCCTCAAATCCCGCTGCTATCAAGCCATCTACTACTTTTATTAAATCTTCGTCCGGATTAAGTGAAGGGACGATTGCCGTTACTTTCAAAAAAATTCCTCTTTTCCTATTAAAAATGTATGCACGCATACCTTTCTATAGCATACTAAAAAAAAGCAAAAAATACAAGCAGACAGGCGTATTATTTTGCAAGCATTTGAAGAAATGTCGTCTTAAAATTGTACTAAAATCAGAACAATTTTTGTAATTATTTTTGTAATTTCAAGCTTCAAACTGCCTTAAATACTGGATTTGTTCAATATACAACTTTTATACAAAAGAATGATAAATTATTAACAATGCTTGTTTTTTCCTTAATTCTTTGTTAGCGTATTATTTGGTAGAAATATTAACAATAAATTATTCAAGGAGGTTCATATGAGCAGATTACAGCATGGCGATACTTATAATACTCAAAATACTGTTGCCAGACTCATTGACGACTTCACCCAAAGAATCATAGCCTGTCCTCCGGGCATTTGCCCTATCGACTTACAGCTATCTTTCTTGCAAGTCTGTCATACTCAAAGCTGTGGAAAATGCGTTCCATGCAGAGTTGGTCTCGGACAGTTAGCCAGCCTTTTAAACGAAGTGGTAGATAACAAAGCCACCGAAAAGACACTTAAACTTATCGAAGAAACAGCAAGAAACATTATGGTTTCCGCCGATTGTGCAATCGGTTTCGAAGCTGCAAGAATGATTCTTACCGGTCTTGACGGTTTTAAAGAAGAATACGAATCACACATCAACTCAAAACGTTGTCTCGGTACTTTCGAGCAACCTATTCCTTGTGTTGAACTTTGTCCGGCACACGTTGATGTTCCGGGCTATGTTGCACTTGTTAATCAAGGCAGATATGATGATGCGATTAATCTTATCAGAAAAGATAATCCATTCCCTACGGCATGCGCACTGATTTGTGAACATCCTTGCGAAAGAAGATGTCGTCGTAACATGATTGACTCTTCCATTAATATAAGAGGTGTTAAAAGATATGCCGTTGATCAAATTTCGGCAGATAAAGTTCCTACACCTAAATGTGCCGAAAACACAGGCAAATCAATCGCCGTTATCGGCGGTGGCCCAAGCGGTATGACAGCAGCTTATTTCCTTGCGCAGATGGGACACAAAGTTGTTGTTTTCGAATCCAAAAACAAGCTTGGCGGTATGTTACGCTACGGTATTCCTAATTATCGTTTCCCGAGAGAACGTCTCGATCAGGATTTGGATGCAATTCTTTCCATGGGAAATATTGAAATAAAATATGAAACAACGGTAGGAAAAGACATCACTCTCGAACAGCTTCACAGAGAATATGATGCAATCTATATTGCTATCGGCGCTCAGGCCGGCAAAAACTTGGGCATCGAAGGTTTGGATGCAAAAGGTGTATTCTCCGCCGTTGATCTTCTTCGCGAAATCGGTGATGGCAAATATCCTGATTTGGAAGGCAAACGCGTTGCCGTAATCGGTGGCGGTAATGTTGCCATCGACTGTGCAAGAACAGCTGTCAGAGCAAAAGCAGAATCCGTTGCACTTGTTTACAGAAGAAGAAAACTTGATATGACGGCTCAGGAAGAAGAAATCGAAAGCGCAATGGCCGAAGGTATTGAGCTTATGACTCTTCAGGCTCCTATTAAAATAGAAAAAGACGAGGAAGGAAACTGCACAGGTCTTTGGGTTGAGCACCAAATGAGTAGTGTTTACGGCAGAGACGGCCGTCCAAGTACGGTTACAGCCGACGAAAAGCTGGAACTTATTCCATGTGACATAGTTCTTGCCGCCGTAGGTCAGGATGTGGAAAGCGAATACTTTGAGCAGGCAGGTCTTCCTATTAAGAGAAAACTCTTTGTTGCGGATGAATGCGCTCATGTAAACGGCCACAACTTTGAAAATATTTTTGCGGGCGGTGACTGCGTATCCGGTCCGGCAACAGTTATAAAAGCCATTGCCGCAGGTAAAATTGCCGCAGCAAACATCGACGAATTTTTAGGTTTCCACCACGAAATTTCCTCGGATGTTGAGATTCCTCTTCCGCTTCTTAACAACAAGGTTAAGACTGCAAGAATTCACTTAAAAGAATCTCCTTCATATGTAAGAATCACAAACTTCGATCCTGTCGAAATCGGCATGAGCGAAGAAGAAATCAAGCAGGAAACATCCCGTTGCTTAAGATGTGATCACTTTGGATGCGGAGTATTGAGAGGAGGTCGCAAGAGCAAATGGTAAATATTACAATTAACGGAAAAGCCCTTCAGGTTCCGGAAGGAATTACTATACTTGAAGCCGCTGCACAGGGAGGATTCAAAATCCCTACACTTTGCTTCTTAAAAGACATCAACGAAATAGGCGCCTGTCGTGTCTGTCTTGTTGAAATCGAAGGCAAAGACAACTTGGTTGCGGCATGTAACAACGTTGTTGATGAAGGTATGATTATCTACACCAACACACCAAAGGTACGTTCGGCAAGAAAAACAAACGTTGAACTTATCTTATCCACACATGAATATAAATGTGCAACATGTATCAGAAGCGGTAACTGCCAGCTTCAGACTGTAGCCAACGACCTTGGAATCATTGAAATTCCATATATCGAAGAGTTGGAAAAACGTCCTTGGGACCATTATCTTCCACTTGTAAAAGAATCGGAAAAATGTATAAAATGTATGCGTTGCGTACAGGTTTGCGACAAAGTACAGGGACTTAATATTTGGGATATCGTAAGCAGCGGTAGAAGAACAAGTATTGATGTTGCGGACGGTATCGACTTTGAAAAATCAGCTTGCTCACTTTGCGGACAATGTATTACTCACTGTCCTACAGGTGCTCTTCGCGAAAGAAACGACACAGATCGTTACTTTGACGCCTTGGCCGACCCTGACAAGATTGTTATCGTTCAGATTGCTCCCGCTGTTCGTGCGGCATGGGGTGAAGCTGTAGGTCTTCCTCGCGAAAAGGCAACTATCAAGCGCCTTGTTAATGCAATAAGAAAAACAGGTGCGGATTATATTTTCGATACAAACTTCACGGCCGATCTTACCATTATGGAAGAAGGCAGCGAATTTTTAGAGAAATTCACACACAAAGAAGATTATAAATGGCCGATGTTTACATCTTGCTGTCCGGGCTGGATAAGATTTGCAAAATCTCAGTATCCTGAAATCGTACCGCAAATTTCTACGGCAAAATCTCCGCAGCAGATGTTCGGTGCCGTTGCAAAATCTTACTATGCTGATTTACTTCGTGTTGATCCTGAGCGCATTTTCTCTGTTTCAATCATGCCTTGTACGGCAAAGAAACACGAATGTGAACTTCCAAACATGAATGATGCCGGTGCGGGACAAGATGTTGACCTTGTTTTAACCACAAGAGAAGTTGCAAGAATCATCAAAGCAGATCAGATTATTCCTGAACTTTTGGTTGAAGAAGAATTTGATGCTCCTCTTGGCGTAGGCTCGGGTGCTGCTGTAATATTCGGTGCAACCGGCGGTGTTATGGAAGCTGCTCTTCGTAGCGTTCACTATCTTATTACAGGTAAGAATCCTGATCCAGACGCATTTAGCGTGGTTCGCGGTATGGACGGTATTAAAGAAGCAGAAATCGAAATTGCGGGAAATAAAGTTAGAGGCGCTGTTGTAAGCGGACTTGGAAATACAAGAAAGCTTCTTGAACGCATCAAATCCGGTGAAGCTCATTATGACTTTGTGGAAGTCATGGCTTGTCCGGGTGGTTGCGCAGGCGGTGGCGGACAGCCTATCTGCGATGGCGTTGAACTTGCCGATGTACGTGCCGAAAACCTTTATAGTTTGGATAAAAACAATCCGCTTAGATTTTCACACGAAAACCCATCGGTTATCAAAGCTTATGATGACTATTTCCAGAAACCGTTATCTCACAAATCACATCAGTTGTTACACACTGATTTAAGCGAATGGGATATGCCGTTTGTAGGAAAACGTAAAAAATAAAAGCATTTAAAAAGGGCGACAGTTCAAACTGTCGCCCTTTTGTTTTGCAAAAAATATTATCTTCTCTTCCAAGTCTTAGGGAATATCAGTAATAGTATCGGGAATATTTCCAAACGTCCAAGTAACATCAGCACCGTACATACTATCTTTGACAGATAGGAAAAGACGGCGAAGTTACCCGCCGGACCCGTAAGATTAAGTCCCGGTCCTATATTCATAAAGCAGCTGACCACAGATGTGGCGCTGGTGGTAAAGTCTTTATTATCTATTGAAACAATCACAAATCCCGCTATCAATATAAGGCAAGTAAGTCCGAAATAAGAAAGTGTCGATCTTACAACCGCATCCGGCACCCTGTGTCCTTCCATTCTGACATAATTGACGGAGCGCGGATGGTGCATTCTCTTAACTTCGCAAATTGCGCTTTTTACAATAATAAGTATTCGCGATACCTTTAGACCGCCACCCGTACTTCCGGCACAACCGCCCACAAACATCAACATAAAGAGTATTGTTTTTGACAGTTCCGGCCAGGTGTTAAAATCAACCGTGGAAAAACCGGTAGTGGTCATTATGGACGAGGTTTGGAAAAAGGCATGTCTGAATGTTTCCGATGCGGAATCATACATTCCGTGAATGTTAAAACCTATAATAAGGGTTGCCGCAGCTATAATCACAAGGTATACTCTAAGTTCTTCGTTTTTGAAGAAGTTTTTAATCTTGCCCACAAACAAGAAGAAATACAAGTTAAAGTTTATACCGAAAAGCAACATAAAAATGCCGATAACCATTTGTATGTATCCGCTGTCAAAAGCTCCGATACTTAGATTCTTAACACCGAATCCACCGGTTCCGGCCGTTGCAAAGGAATGTACAACGCTGTCGTAAAGGCCCATTCCGCCGGCTTTTAAGAAGATTATTTCCAAAGCCGTAAGTATAAAGTAGGAAATATAGAGAATTCTTGCGGTCTTTTTGGCCTTCGGTACAAGTTTACCAACAGTCGGGCCCGCAACCTCGGCACGCATGATATACATTGAATACTCGTTGGACATAGGAATGATTGCCATCATAAATACAAGAATTCCCATACCGCCTATCCAATGGGTAAAGCTTCGCCAAAAGAGCATTCCCATACCCATCGCTTCAACATCCGTAAGGATGGTTGAACCTGTTGTGGTAAAACCGGATACCGTTTCAAACCATGCATCTATATAATTCGGTATATCGCCGCTTACCACAAAAGGTATGGCACCTATAAAGGACATGGCAAGCCAAGAAATACCGACGCATATAAAACCTTCTTTGGAGAAAAAGGCCTTTGTTTTCGGCTTTGGAATGGAAAGAACCGCTGCCACAAGCACTGCTGCCGCAATGGCAACCAAAAAGCCCAATGCGTTTTCTTTATAATACAAGGATACAAGTAAAGGCACTATCAAAAGCAGTGCTTCAATGAAAAGCACACGACTTATGATATAGCTTATCATTCGATAATTCATATCGAAACTCCCTTCAATTGTTAATATACTATATTAAACCGACTAATCTCTGTTTTTTTAACAGTCCTATTTTTTATAAAAACTATACCTATAATAGCACTAACTTGCTTTATTTACAATTACAAAAGCGCACATCTTTCGACATGCGCTTTTTTAATAATCAGCTGTTAGCTTTCGGAAGTTTGCGTCTCTTCCACTACATTTGAAACCTTAACTTTGTGATCGTACCACTTAGCTTTTTTACCGATTAAAGCAAGATCGAATTCTTCATCCAATACGCTTACAGGTACATCAAAGCCATACACTGTTTCCGTTGTACCGTCATCATATGTCACAACATCTTCGGTGTGCTCTAAAATTTTTGCTCCTTCTTTTTGAGCATCTTCCGCAGTACCTACAAAAAGATTAACTATCCCGTCGCCGGCAAGGGTTATATGTACCGTCATTTCGCCGTCTTTTACGGTAAGAGTTGCCTTATTGTTTAAAGCTTCATTTATATGGAACATTGTGCTGTCGGTTGTGAAATCAACCGTGTATGTTCCGTCTTTAAGCAATGCTTCTTTTTTGGTCTCTTCTTGTGCCTGAGTTTGTGAATTGTCGCTGTTTGCGTCCTTTCCTTCACATCCCACGCAAAGCGTAAGAGCCGCAAGCATTGCTATTAAAGCTATTATTTTTTTCATATTGTTATTCCTTTGTTAATATATTATTTTGCAAGAGCGTCTGCTGTATGTGCTACATATAATGCCTCAATGTCAGCTATTCTTCCGAGGCCTTCGATCTGGCAATCAATCTTATCAAATGCTTTTGAATCCGTAAACATGCTCTTCCATGAATCGGCATCATCGCCTGCCATATCGTTGTTAGCGTGATCGCCTGCTACAACCATAAGAGGGCGAAGGATTACATTTTTGTATCCTGCTGCTTTTACGGCTTCAATTACGTTTTCGCATGCTGTTTCTTCAGGTTCGCCTTCAACCGTTCCGATAAATACGTTTGCATAGCCTAAGTTTTCCATCTGTTTCTGCATCTGTGAGTATGAAACTTTAGCTGTGTGGCTTGTACCGTGACCCATAAATACAAATGCCGTATTTGCTTCTTTTGCGGCATCAAGGCTGTCAAAGCCTGCTGATTTTACAGCTTCCGCTGTGATTGCTTTTGCTACTGCTTCTTTATCGGCATTAACAACCGTAGCATCTGCACCTACTTCACCGAGAAGCGGTTCCGCTACCTTAACCGATGTAAATTTGTCTTTGTATGTATCCAAAGTTGCTACAAGTTCGTCATATTCAGCACCATGCATAAGGTGTGTTGGCTGAACCACAAGGTTCTTAACACCGTTTTCAACCGCACGATCGAGTGCCTGAGCTACATTATCGATTGATTCGCCATCGCGTGCAAGTACGTGATTAATGATAATCTGAGCTGTAAAAGCACGTCTAACCGACCAATCAGGATTTGCTGCTGCTATTGCCTTTTCAATACCGCCGATATCTTCTGTTCTGCTGTCGTTAAATGATGTACCGAAACTTACTACCAAGATTTCGTTTTCACCGATGTCATCCTGATTTAAAGGATCGTCTTTTGATGCATCACCGGTATCTCTTCCGAAATAGTCAGGATCTGCAAATTCACCTTCAACCAATTCTTTCTGAACATCAGTTAATTTGTCCCACGCTTCTTTTGCTGCTTTACACTGAGCTTCCGTATCTTCTGTCCATTCCTGAACATAAATTGCATCAATAAGTGCCGCAACTTCATCTGCTGCTGCCTGATCCAAATCAATCTCCGCACCCGGTCCGTCCGGCTCCTCATTTGTCTTCGAATCGCAGCCGATAACAAATACAGACGCCAACATGAGTGTCATAATCATTACCAAAATCTTCTTCATTTTTCAACCTTTCCTTTCTCTCTGACGAATCTTTTGAATATAAATCCCCATATATCTACTCATTTCGTCAGAAACCAAATAATACTATCAGTCCCATAATAAATCAAAAAAAAATTCTTTTATCAAAAGACAAAAGAACCTCAAAAAACACACGCTTACTATTACCATAAGCTATTGCGCAAAAGTTTTCGCGCCGGTCTTAATCAATTCCTCGTGATTTGAAAAATACTTTTTCCGACCAACAAATGGCAGGTTTCCTGACTTACTTTCACAAAGCTTATGCTCCTTCCCGATTTCTCAGTGGATTATGCAAAGCTCTCCGGCTTACAGTGACGAGATCGTGCGGGATTTTCACCCGCTTCCCTTTTACCTGAATGAATCGCTTTCAAGCGCCATCAGCACCATTTGTTTAAATATTTAACTGATTATGCTTATATTAGCAGATTTTAAACAAAAAAACAATCAAAACAATTGCAAGAAATGCAAACTATTTTGATTGTTTCGATAACAAATACTTATTAATTCTATGCGAATAACTCGCCCACATGGAATACAATATAAACCGCCGCTATAGCAAACATGGAGCTATCTATACGGTCAAGCATACCGCCGTGTCCCGGAATGATTCTTCCGAAATCTTTTACATCAATATCCCTCTTGATGGCAGATGCCGCCAAGTCGCCGAACACTCCGGCAATAGATGCCACGAAAGCCGCAATCACGCAGAACAAAAGGCTTGGTGTATCCCATCCGCAATAATAGAACAAAAGGAAAACAAATACGCCACCGATAACTCCGGCAATCAGTCCGCCGATTAAACCTTCTATTGTTTTCTTAGGGCTTATATGAGGTGCCATTTTGTGCTTTCCGAACAACATACCGCTAACCAATGCAACGCTGTCGTTAAATACAACGGCCACAAAAGGAAGTACCAACATAATAGGCCAATAAGTGCTCTTAAGGCAGCATATATGGAAAATCATCATAATAGGTGCTACCGGATAGATGCAAACTCCCATGGAAATAAACAATTCTTCCATGGTCATGTTTCTTTTTATAAGGATTTTTTCCACAAAAGAAAGCATCATAATAACAAGGAGTCCGTAAAAAATAAAATCAAATCTTATTTTAAATATATCAATCAATGCAAAAAGAATGATAAAGGCAAATCCTTGCCAAACCGATATTCCCTTTTTCGCTTTTTTGGTCTGGGAAACCATTTCATGACATGATACCCAAGCTACAAATATAATATAAGCCAACCTAGTTATATCTCCGAAGAGAAAACAAAAGGCTGTAAGACCCACAAACGCAAGTCCCGCAATAATTCTTGTCTTCATATATCCTCCAGATGCAAAAATCTGCATGCTCTTTTATATGTTATACTCAGATATCTCTCATTGTCAACTGAATTCTTTTCTTTGCAAGATCCACACTTAATACTTTGACATCAACAATATCGCCGATTTTCACTACATCCAAAGGATGTTTTATATATCTGTCGGTAATCTGAGATATATGAACAAGGCCGTCCTGATGTACGCCTATATCCACAAAAACGCCGAAGTCTATTACGTTTCTTACGGTACCTTTAAGCACCATTCCTTCTTTTAAGTCTTTCATTTCCAAAACATCGGAACGAAGAATCGGTTTCGGCATATCTTCACGAGGATCGCGACCCGGTTTTTCAAGCTCTTTTACAATATCGCGAAGGGTGATTTCACCGATTCCCAACTCCTCTGCCAGACGTTTGTAGTCTTTAATCATAAGGCTTAAGCCTATTACGCCACCCTTAGCAACGGTTTCGTCGGAAAATCCGAGTTTTTTAAGAAGTTTTTCCGTGGCTTCGTAGCTTTCCGGATGTACACCCGTGGAATCAAGAGGGTTTTTACCTCCCAATATTCTCATAAATCCGGCACACTGCTCATAAGCCTTCGGTCCGAGTTTCGAAACCTTAAGAAGCTCTCTTCTGTCTTTGAAAGAACCGTTTGCTTCTCTGTATGCAACGATATTTTTTGCAAGAACTTTTGATATACCGGAAATATATTCCAAAAGGCTCGGTGATGCGGTATTAAGATCGACGCCGACTTTGTTAACGCAAGTTTCCACAACGCCTGTTAAAGCATCGTCCAACTTTTTCTGATTCATGTCATGCTGATACTGACCTACACCGATTGATTTCGGATCGATTTTAACAAGTTCCGCCAAAGGATCTTGAATACGTCTTGCTATGGATACGGCACTTCTTTGAGCCACATCGAAATCCGGAAATTCTTCCGTTGCAAGCTTACTTGCGGAATATACGCTGGCTCCGGCCTCATTAACTATTACATAGCTGACTTTTTCATCAATCTCTTTTATCAAGTCCACAATAATGGCTTCGGACTCGCGGGAAGCTGTACCGTTTCCGCATGAAATAAGATTTACATTGTATTTTTTTATAAGCTCTTTTAAAACTTTTTTACTTTCCGCAACTTTGTTGTGAGGTGCTGTCGGATAAATAACCGCTGTATCAAGCACCTTTCCCGTTGCGTCAACCACGGCCAACTTACAACCGGTTCTGAATGCAGGGTCCCAACCAAGTACGGTAAGGCCCGCAATAGGAGGTTGCATAAGAAGCTGTTCCGTGTTTTTGCCGAATACAACTATGGCGCTGTCTTCCGCCTTTTCCGTCATTTCGTTTCTGATATCACGCTCGATGGCAGGGGCAATAAGACGTTTATAGCTATCTTCTATTGCCTCGCGAATATATACATTTGTATTTTCGTTATCAGAGTGAATCATTTGTTTTTCGAGGTAGTCGATTATTTTTTCTGTCGGTGCTTCTATCTTAACAGTTATGAATTTTTCGTTTTCACCTCTGTTGATTGCAAGAGTCCTGTGTCCCGCAACCTTTGTAAGAGGTTCTTCATAATCGTAATAGTTTTCGTAAACCGACTGGGCTTTTTCATCTTTTGCCGTAGATATAAGCTTTCCTTCTTTAAAAGTTATTTTTCTGATATAACTTCTGAAATCCGCATTGTCGGAAACAAACTCCGCAATAATGTCTTTTGCGCCCTCCAATGCTTCTTTTGCATCCTTTACTTCCTTTTCTTCGTTAATATACTCGGCGGCAACTTCTTCCATAGGACGTTTTTCCTGTCCAAGCATAATTATATTTGCAAGAGGCTCCAAGCCTTTTTCCTTTGCAACTATGGCACGGGTACGACGTTTTGGTCTGTATGGTCTGTAAAGATCCTCAACCACAACCATGGTTTCGGCAGCCAAAATCTGAGCTTTTAACTCATCGGTTAACTTGCCCTGTTCTTCAATACTTGCTATAACTTGTTCTTTCTTTTCTTCGAGATTTCTAAGATATTTAAGACGTTCGTCAAGTTTACGAAGCTGTTCGTCATCCAAAGACCCTGTTACTTCTTTTCTGTATCTGGCAATAAAAGGAATGGTATTGCCTTCATCTATAAGCTTAACTGCCGCTTCCACCTGGGAAAGTTTAACGCCAAGCTCATCTTTGATAGTGTTTAAAATGTCCATTATTTCCTCCGTATTTGTCTTAAAAAAGACATCTTATTTTATCAAAAAACGGCTGATTTTTCAAGTTTACAAAGCATTAAAGGCAGTATTTATACGCTAAATACTGCCTTTTGTTATTTATTAACAATCTATTTGAATTTGTTATTTATCGAGTTCAGGAACATACTGGCTGCATGCAAGAGCAAGTGCGCCCGGACCGATATGGCAAGATACCGAAAGTGACAATGGGTCGATATGAATATCATAACCCGGGAAGTGAGGCTCTACTTCTTTTTTGAAGTCTTCAGCCAAAGCTCTGTCCTTGGTATATGCAATACAAAGTGTAACTTTATGTTTGTCTATTCCGCCAAATCTCTTTTCAAAATCTTCTTTCATGGCGTCAATCATAATCTGACGTGCGGCTTTCATATTTCTTGCTTTCGCAAAGGAATCAAGCTTATCACCCTGAATTTGCAAAACGGGTTTGATCTTAAGAAGAGTACCGATTGCCGCAACCGCAGGAGTTAAACGACCGCCCTTTTTAAGATATTTTAATGTATCTACGGTAATGTAAATACTTGAACTCAACTTTTCTCTTTCCAATATATCGCAAATTTCTTTTGCGCTTTTTCCTTGCTTTGCAAGTTCCATTGCATCATAAACAGAAGAACGCATGGTAACGGAAATACGCTGATTGTTAACAACCTGAACTTTTCCGTCATAATCTTCCGCAAGCATTTTTGCCGTAGAGCAAGATCCGCTTAGGCCGCTTGACATAGGAATATAAACGATTTCGTCGTTTTCCTTCAAGAGCTTATCCCACGTTTCCAAGAGATATTCAGGGGATGGCTGTGATGTTTTAACATCCGCATCTCCTTCAAGCTTTTCATAAAACTGCTCTTGGGTTAAATCTATGTCCTCAAAATACTGCTGTCCATTTATATCAAATGGCATCGGAACAACAGTAATGCCTATTTCTTTGGCATGCATTTGGGTCATTCCGCTGTTACTGTCTGTCATAATTGCAACTTTACTCATAATCAATCTCCTTATGGTTTCAAAACAAAGTTTTGAAGCTTTAATGCTGTTTTGTACAAAAAATACAATAACAATACACCTTAAAGATTATAACATAAACGAAATATTATTTCACTAAAAGTTTAAAAATTTTAGCTAACTAAGATTCCACTCCGCCCAAAACCTTGTATAGGAGTTTGTAAAGTTCCATTGCTTCTTCCCTTGTCAAAGAAGACATACCTTCACATTTGGATATTTTCATAGGTACTTCCACAGCATCTTCTTTTAAAGCTTCTCCTTCTTTTGTTATTTCCACCAAAAGAATTCGCTCGTCTTCTTTCGAACGATGCCTGTTAACATATCCCTTTGATTCAAGAGATTTAAGGACCGGGGTTAAGGTTCCCGAATCCAAAAACAGCTTCTTGCCCAAATCTTTAACACTTATTTCTTTCTTATCCCAGAGCACCATCATTGCAATGTATTGGGTATAAGTAAGATCGAGTTCGTCAAGAAAAGGTCTGTATCTTTTTATTATTTCTTTAGAACAAGCATAAAGCGGAAAACATAACTGGTTCTCCAACTTTAATGCATCATATTTATTTTGATTCTTCATAAGCCTGTCTTACCGCCTTTGCAAGCTGATCGGCGCATGATGTAGGGCGACCGCCGCAGCTGTTTCCAAGAAGCTTATCTTCTATGTAATCAACTTTTGCTCCATCAAGTAATTTTGAAATAGCTTTTAAATTTCCGTTGCATCCGCCCATAAATTCGATGTCCGAAACCACGTCACCATCAAGTTTGAACTTAATTATCTGAGCGCATACACCCTGTGTTTTGAATGAATATTCCAATTAAAACATCTCCTTTAATGTCTTCTCAATCTTCTCAGGTGTTGTTGTGGAGCCGAATCTGTCCACAACATTTCCGTCTTTGTCTACCAAGAATTTTGTGAAGTTCCATTTAATCTTGCTTCCCATCATACCACCTTTTTGTGATTTTAGATAGGTGTAAAGTGGAGATTCGTTTTCACCGTTAACATCAATTTTATCAAATTGCTTGAATGTTATGCCAAATCTTGACTGGCAAAAATCATGTATTTCTTCGTTTGTTCCCGGTGCCTGATGTCCGAACTGATTGCAAGGGAAATCCAAAATTTCAAATCCTTTGTCTTTGTATTTATCGTATATTTCCTGAAGTCCCTGATACTGTGGTGTAAAGCCGCAACCTGTTGCTGTGTTTACTATTAAAAGAACTTTACCTTTGTACTGTGATAATTCAATCATGTTACCTTCTGCATCTCTTACTGTGTAATCGTAAATACTCATTTGTTTGTCCTCCTTTGACATAAAAATTTTACTATCAGATATTATTTGTTTCTTTTTTATTTTTTACTCAATTTGATTGAGCACAATTTAATTATACACAATTCTATTGCTTTGTCAACATATTTTTTTAAAAAAAATATGTTCTTCAAATCCCCGCAAATTCGCGCTTTACGACTTTTTAATTCCTTATATTTTTTATTATGATATAATTAATTTCAAATATCAATAAAGAGGGATAATTATGGACGAAAGATTGCAAAAACAAATAAATTTTATTTTGGAAATTGATAAGGAAAAAAATATACTAAGGCAGACTCACCTTTCAAATAAAGGCAGACGCGAAAACGACTCGGAGCACGCCTGGCATATGGCCATTATGGCTTATCTGTTAAAAGAGTATTCAAACGAAGAAATCGATATTACAAAAACCATGTTAATGTGTTTGATTCACGATGTTGTGGAAATTGATGCGGGAGATACTTACGCCTATGATCCCGAAGGCAAGAAATCTCAGAAAGCACGTGAGGATGCCGCTAAAGAGCGCATCTACAATTTGCTGCCGAAAGACCAGGCAGATGAGCTTATTGCAATATTCGATGAATTCGAAGAAGGCAAAAGCCCTGAGGCCAAATTCGCTCACGCCATGGACAATTTCCAACCTCTCCTTTTAAATAACTCCAACGGCGGAGGCGACTGGAAAAGCCACGGTGTCACAAAAACCCAAGTATACGAACGCCAAATCGGCACCAAACCCGGCTCCGACTACTTATATGAGATTACTGATGGTATTATTCAAGATAACATTAGAAACGGTAGCTTAAAAGATGAATAATAATTCTTAACCACACAGGTCAACCATTGATTTTTACAGTTTAGAGTTCGATTAAGAACAGCTTTTGAAAATAAATAATGTTGAAGCGCAAGCAATCAGGTACAGGAATGTAGTTGCTATCCACTGAATACGCAGACAAAAAAAGAATGCGGCTTTAGGGCTTGACCCTAAAGACACATTCTTTTTGTATGTCGTAGTTTCAGTTAGAGCAACGGAATGGGTACCGCTTGCGATTAACATTATTTATTTAAAAAGCGTCATTCTTATTAGAATTCATAGTCCAACACTTTATGCCAAAAATCCAATACGTCCTTTTCGTATCTTTCACTGTCTATGATAAAACTAAGTCCGTGGTCCGCCCCCGGATATTTGCAAAACTTGATTAAATTCGGGTTCGCCTCATGGATTTTCTCGCTCATCCAACAAGGTACGAATGTGTCGTTCTCACCATGAATAAGTAAAATCGGAATGCGTGATTTTCTTGCGGCTTCCACCACGTCAGCATCTTTAAGGTTTATTCTGCCGTAGGTTGCACCGGCCGTTGCGACACCATAGTAAGATATACCTACAGGAGCGTTTAATGATTTAATAACAAGTCTGATCATGTCTCTTGCGCTGCTGTAAGGACAATCCGCTATAATTCCCCTTATATTGCGCGGTACAAAATCAAGACCCGCTGCCAATATAACGCTTGCGGCACCCATTGAAAGACCGCAAAGGCCGATTTCCACGGAACGACCGAATCGCTCCTTTGCAAACTCGCACCAAGAGATAACATCTCTTTTTTCTTTTGCTCCGAATGTAAGGGCTCTGCCACCGCTTTTGCCATGGGCACGCTGATCGACCACTATTACGTTAAAGCCGAGACTCTTGTTAAGTCTTATGGAAAGGCCGGCATCTCTTAGGGCAAAACTTTTATGTCCGTGAAAACAGATAATAACCGGAGCCTTTTTATCCCCTTCATAGAGACGACCTCTGAGAAGCAAATTATCGAAAGACTGACATTCAACCTCCTCAAATTCCACAGCCTTAAACTCCTCAACCATAGCCATAATCTTTTCTTTATTATCCTTGTATATTTGCGTGTCCGGCATTCTTTCCGGATATTCAAAGCCTTTTAGCTCGTTTACAAAAACTTTCTTATATATAACATAAAAAAGAATCATTCTGAAAATAATATAAGCAATAATTACTATGGCAATAATCTTAACCGCTAACATAATGTTCCCCCGAATAAATATATTTCCTCTATATTTTAACATTTATTCCTTTCTAATTAAACAGTTTTTATTGTTGTTTTTTCTCCTTTGATAGTCTTTTTTCCACAAGAAAGTCTATGTTCAATTCCAAATATTTCAGTGTTTATGCTCTTTATACAAGCCTTGCATATTGTTTAAATTTTTATACTAAAAAATTTTAATTAAAATTATTGACATTTATTTTTTAGAGGTGTAATATAACTCCAACATTTTAATTAAATGTTTTTAGATAAGTTGTTTTATCTAAAATGATTAAATTAGTTCAATTAAGCTAATTAAATCGAAAAAAAGGAAATTATTAAAACACAAAGGAGAATTAACTATGTTTGAACAAGTAAAAGAATTAATCGTGGACATTTTATGCTGTGATGCAAATGATGTAACTTTGGAGGCAAATCTTTTCGATGACCTTGGCGCAGACTCTCTTGCAGCAGTAGAACTTAACATTTCAATGGATGAAAAATTCGGTTTTTCAATTCCGGATGAAGAACTTGAAAAAGTTAAAACAGTTAAAGATATTGTTGATTTCGTAGAATCACACAAATAATCTTGGGCTTTAGGTGATTGATATGGAACTTAATGAAATAGAAAGAATTTTTGAAAAGTTTGAAAAATCATCCATTAGCGAAATGGAACTTGAGGCGGGTGAATACCGCCTTTTCTTGAAAAGAAATGTTGCAAGTCCCGTAGCTCAAAATACAATTTCTCAGACTTCGACTCCTTTGCCGCAAAGCGCAGAAAGCAAAGCAGATGTTAAAGACGTTGAAGATGGCAAAGCTATAAAAGCGCCTTTGGTTGGAACATTCTACCGCGCAAGCGCACCGGGCAAAGCGCCATACGTTGAAATCGGAGACAGTGTTAAAAAGGGTGACGTTGTGGGGCTTATCGAAGCCATGAAATTTATGAACGAAATAACCGCACCGGCTGATGGCGTTGTAAAAGCTATTCCGGCAGAAGACGGCGCCTTTGTTGAGTTCGACGAAACCCTTGTGCTTTTGGATGCTTAAGAGGTTACTATGTTTAAAAGAATACTTATAGCAAACCGCGGCGAAATTGCCATGCGTATTATAAGATGCTGCCGCATGTTGGATATTGAGACGGTTTTGGTTTATTCAACGGCGGACAAGGATTCATTACCTGTGCAATTTGCAAACATCGCGGTTTGTATCGGAAATGCCAAGGCTTCCGAAAGCTATCTTTTAGAGGATAGAATCATCGAAACGGCTCTTGCAAAAGGCTGCGATGCTATTCATCCCGGTTTCGGATTTCTTTCGGAGAATGCCGAATTCGCAAAAAAATGCGAAAAAAACGGTATCGTATTTATTGGCCCTTCTTCAAAAGTTATAAGTATGATGGGCAATAAAGATGCCGCAAAAAAACTGATGAAAAAACACAAAGTTCCCGTAGTTCCGGGTTCGGAAGGGCTTGTTTCTTCCTATGAGGAAGCAATAAAAGTGGCAAACAAGGTTGGTTACCCGATTTTAATCAAGGCAGCTGCAGGCGGCGGTGGACGTGGCATGCGAAAAGCCTTTAATGAATCGGAAGTAAAATCCGCTTTCGAAGAAGCAAAGGCGGAAGCTCTTTCTTGTTTCGCCAACGGCGATTTGTACCTTGAAAAGCTTATACTCAACCCACATCATATCGAAGTTCAGATTTTGGCGGATTCTCACGGAAACGTAATATATCTGGGAGAACGTGACTGCTCCATTCAAAGAAGAAATCAAAAACTTATTGAGGAATCACCTTCCAAAAAAATCGATGATGTGCTTAGAAAAAAAATGGGAGAAGCTGCAGTAAATGCCGCAAAGGCTTGTAAGTACACCAATGCGGGTACCGTGGAATTCGTACTGGATCACGAAGGCAATTTCTATTTTATAGAAATGAATACAAGAATTCAGGTTGAACACCCGGTTACGGAAATGGTTACGGGTATCGACCTTATTCACGAACAGCTTCGTATCGCTTCGGGAATGAAACTTAGTTATAAACAAGAAGATGTTAAAATAAGCGGTCACGCCATCGAATGCCGTATTAATGCGGGAAGTCCCGGAAAAATCGACTTTCTTCACCTTCCTGCGGGCTTTGGAGTCAGAGTTGACTCCGCTCTTTTTACGGGATGCGAAATATCGCCTCACTACGATCCGATGATTGCAAAAGTAATAGTTCGCGGCACATCAAGACTTGATGCCATAAAAAGAATGCGAGCCGCTTTGGAAGAGTTTTTGATTGACGGTGTACCCACAAACAAGGATCTACAATACCTTGTTATGTATCATCCGGATTTCTTAAAAGGCAGCTTCGATACATCTTTTATGGAACTGCACGGCAAGGAACTTGTTGAGTTTAACGAAGAAAGCCGTAAGGAGCTTTAAAAAATGACAAATCAACTTTTTAACGAAAACAGACAAAAACTGTTTTCAATGAAAAAATACAGATATAAAAATTCGGTTTTGCATGAGCTGAATATTGATGATGAGCCTATAAAATGCAAAGCATGCGATAACGCCATTTCCAAAAAGCTTTGGAAGGAACGCTTTTATGTGTGCGATAAATGCGGCTACCATCACTCGATAAATGCAAAAGCAAGATTAAATATGCTTATTGACGAAGATAGTTTTAAAGAAATAAATGCAGAGCTTTCTTCAAAAGATCCCCTTTCCTTTCCGGGCTACAAAAAGAAGCTTAAAGAAGCCGAAAGCAAAAGCCATTTAAAAGACGCCTTGCTTACGGGTTTTGCAAGCATCGGCGGAATCGATTTGGCTATCGGTGTTTTGGATTCTTCTTTCTTTATGGGAAGCATGGGAAGCATCGTGGGCGAAAAATTCACTCTCTTGGTTGAAGAAGCGGACAAGCATTCTCTCCCTCTTTTGGTATTTAGCGCCAGCGGCGGTGCCAGAATGCAGGAAGGTTTGTTTTCTTTAATGCAAATGGCCAAGACTGCTGCCGCCATAGAAAAGTTTTCGGAACACGGCGGATTTTTCATTTCATATCTTACACATCCAACAACCGGCGGTGTAAGCGCAAGCTTTGCAAACTTAGGTGACATTATCATCGCGGAGCCAGGTGCTTTAATCGGTTTTGCGGGTCCCAGAGTTATAGAACAAACCATTGGGCAAACCTTGCCGGAGGGCTTCCAAAGCGCGGAATTTCAAGAAGAGCACGGTTTCGTTGATATGATTGTTGAAAGAAAAGATATGAAAAAAACAATATTTAATCTTTTAAAACTTCACTCACGTAAATAGTTTTTAAGCTTAGATGCGGAAAGGTGAAAGATTATGAAAAAGCTGAGTGCTTATGACAGGGTTGAAATTGCAAGAAGTCAGGCAAGACCCGTCATTACTGATTATATAGAAAAGCTTTTTTGTGATTTTACGGAATTAAAGGGTGACAGACTGGGCAAAGAAGATGCCTCCATTTTGGGCGGAATTGCCTTTTTTCACGACATTCCCGTAACCGTAATAGGACACAGAAAAGGTAAAAACTTGGACGAAAATTTAAAATTCAATTTCGGCATGCCGGGTCCGGAAGGCTATCGCAAAGCCTTAAGGCTTATGGAACAGGCCGAAAAGTTTAATCGTCCCATCATTACATTTATAGACACTCCCGGCGCATATCCGGGACTTGAAGCGGAAGAAAACGGACAAGGAATCGCAATTGCAAAAAGTATTGCAAGAATGAGTTCTTTAAAAGTGCCGGTTGTTGCCATTGTAACAGGTGAAGGTAACAGCGGCGGTGCTTTGGCTTTGGCCGTGGCAAACGAGGTTTGGATGTTTGAAAACGCGGTTTACTCCATTCTTTCCCCGGAAGGCTTTGCAAGCATTTTGTGGAAGGATTCAAAACGCGCAAAAGAAGCAAGTAAGCTTATGAAAATGACTGCCGGAGAGCTTTATCAATCGGGCTTTGTGGACAAGGTCCTTAAAGAACCGGAAGGCGGCGTTTTGGAAGAAAGCGAGGAATTTTACAAAGAGCTTGATGAGGCACTTTATGAAAAACTTAAAGAGCTTTCGGATATGTCCCCTTCCAAGTTAAAGCTTTCGCGCTTCGAAAAGTTCAGAAAAATGTGTTAAAGCTTGTGTTTAGACAAGGAGAAAATATGACCGGAATAAAAGTTGTGGGCACAGGAAGGTTTCTTCCGGCCAAGATTTTTTATAACGATGATTTTGATAAAAAATTAGATACATCAGACGAGTGGATTAGCTCAAGAACGGGCATCAAATCCCGCTATTTCGTAACAGACGAAACAAATTGGCAAATGGCCGCAAAGGCAGCTACAAGGGCGATGGAAGCTGCAAATGTAAAGCCGGAACAAATCGGTGCAATTATTTGCGCTACCTTCACTCCCGACTACTCCACTCCTTCAGTTGCCTGCGTTGTGCAGCGTGAACTTGGCCTTAGGGGCGATATTCCCGCTTTTGATATTAATGCAGCTTGCTCGGGTTTCGTATACGGACTGAAAGTAGCTCAAAGCATGATGATAGAAATGAAAGAGGAATACGTCCTTTTAATCGGTAGCGAAGTGGTATCCCGAATGATGGATTTTAACGATCGTTCCACCTGCGTGCTTTTCGGAGACGGTGCCGGAGCGGTTGTTTTAAAGAAAGATTCATCAAAAGCCTTTTACTCAAAGCTTGGGGCGGAAGGTAATCCCGAAGCTTTAAGCTGTCTCGGTGCAAATTTTCCAAACGCCTACATAAAAATGGATGGCACAAAGGTATTTAAATTTGCCGTGGATGCAGGTGCAAAGGCCATAAACGAGATTTTAAGGCAGTCGGGACTGTCTATCGATGATATTGATTATTTCGTTTGTCATCAGGCAAACAAAAGAATAATCGATTTTATCGGCAAGATAGAAAAAATCCCAAAAGAAAAGCTTTATTTAAACCTTGATAAATACGCCAACACAGTGGCGGCAACAATTCCCATAGCTTTGGATGAATTGGTTGAGAATAAACAAATTACAGAAGGCTCAAAGGTTATGGTACTGGGTTTTGGTTCCGGCCTTACATGGGGCGGCGCCCTGCTTTATTTTTAAAGAAAGAAGGTAAATCATATGTTATTAAATGAAATGCTTAATATAAAATATCCCGTTATTCAGGGTGGCATGGCAAATATTGCAACGGGCGAATTTGCCGCAGCCGTTTCCAATGCCGGCGGACTTGGCCTTGTAGGTGCGGGCGGTATGAATACAAAGCAGTTGGAAGAAAACATCCTTAAGGCAAAATCTCTGACATGCAAGCCTTTCGGTGTAAATATTATGCTTATGAACCCGGATGCAAAGGATATGTGCAAACTTGTAATCGACATGAATGTTCCCGTTGTTACCACAGGTGCGGGCACACCTCTTGATTACATTCCTAAATGGAAAGAGGCGGGAATCAAAGTAATGCCTGTTACATCAAGTGTCCTTATAGCAGCAAAAATGGCGGGGGCCGGTGCCGATGCCATTATCGCCGAAGGATGCGAAAGCGGCGGACATGTTGGTGAAATGACAACAATGGCCTTGATACCTCAAATGGTAGACGCTGTCAAGGCACCGATTATCGCTGCAGGCGGTATTTACGATTCAAGAAGTTTGGCTGCCGCTCTTTGCCTTGGTGCATGCGGAGTGCAGGTAGGAACAATGCTTCTTACCACAAAAGAATGCCCGATACATGACAATTACAAAAATGCTGTATTAAAGTCAAAAGACAATCAGACAATTGTTACGGGTCGTATCGGCGGAACACCGGTTAGAATCCTTAAAAACAAAATGGCTCTTGAGTATGTTAAACAGGAAAAAGCAGGCGCAGGTAAAGAAGAGCTTGAAAAATATACACTTGGTTCCCTTCGTCGTGCCGTATTTGACGGAGACACACAGACAGGTTCTTTAATGGCAGGACAGGTAAGCGGTGCTTTAAAAGAAATCAAGACCGTGGAAGATGCTTTAAAAGACCTTTGTGCGGGAGTCGAAAATGTGCTTGATAACACTGCGAAAAAGGTTAAATAATGAAAGGCATAGGGTGATATTATGTCAACTGCATTTTTATTTGCCGGCCAGGGAAGTCAAAAAGTCGGCATGGGAAAAGATTTTTATGAAAATTTCGGATCTTTCAGAAAAGTGATAGATGAACTTTCAAATATTGGCTTGGACTTTGATTTGAAAGAGACAATGTTTGAAGATCCAAAAGGAATATTAAACAATACAAACGTAACTCAGCCGGCACTGGCAGCATTTGCAGTGGGCGTTCTTGAGATTTTAAAAGAAGAAGGCATAAAGGCCGATTACCATATGGGACTTAGCCTCGGAGAATACTCCGCTCTTTATGCTTCCGGTGTTTTTACAAAAGAAGAACTTATAAAATGCGTAGCTTTCAGAGGTGCAAAAATGCAGGAAGCCGCAAGGGGTATTGATTGCAAAATGGTTGCAATCCTGGGCCTTGGTCGCGAAGTTGTTGAAGATGCTTGTAAAAAGGCTATGGACAAACTTAAAAGCGATGGCAACGACAGCGGCGAAATCGTAAGCGTAACAAACTACAACTGCCCTTCCCAGTATGTTATTACGGGCACAAGAAAAGCTTGCGACTTGGCTGTGGAATATGCAAAAGAAGCCGAAGCAAAAAAATGCATGGAATTAAAGGTAAGCGGTCCTTTCCATACGGCATTTATGGCGCCTGCGGGAGATGCTCTTAAAAGTTATTTTGAAAACATAAACTTTAAAGAAATGACAACACCTGTTGTTTTTAACACTACAGCGGATTTGCTTGGGGATGGTGAAAAAATAAGCGATCTTTTGGTTAAGCAGGTTCAGTCATCCATATATGTGGAAGATTCCATCAAAAAACTTGCAAGCCTTGGCGTAGACAAAACAATCGAAATCGGTCCCGGAAAAGCCATAACCGGTTGCGTTATGAGAACGGATAAGTCAATCAAGACTTATAGGATTGAAGATATGGCAACACTTGAAAATACGCTTAATGCATTTAAATAATGCCTTCTTGCCAAATCAAAATCATTGCTAGTATTTATTTTTAAATAGATATCAAAGACTTAATTAGTCATTAAACGGAGGAAATTACTATGTTACTTAAAGGACAAACAGCAATTGTTACCGGTGGCGGTCGCGGCATCGGACGTGCAATTGCACTTAAACTTGCAAGCCTTGGGGCTGATATCGTTATTAACTATACATCAAACGATTCGGCTGCCAAAGAAACTGCAAAAGAATGTGAAAAATTCGCTGTTAAGACTTTGCTTGTTCAGGCAAATGTAAGCATTGAAGAAGATTGTGAAAAGTTAATAAGCGAAGCTCTAAAACTTAACGGTCGCATCGACATTTTGGTAAACAATGCGGGGATTACAAGAGACAACATCATGCTTTCCATGAAAACAGAAGAATTTGACGATGTTATTAACACAAATCTTCGCGGCACCTACCTTTGCATGAAAAAGGCTTTGAAAGCTATGCTTAAGCAAAAATACGGCCGAATCATCAGTCTTTCGTCTGTTGTGGGCGTAAGAGGAAACGTGGGTCAGGCAAACTACAGTGCAAGTAAAGCAGGAATCATCGGCCTTACAAAATCACTTGCAAAGGAAATGGCTGCAAGAAATATTACGGTTAATGCCGTTGCTCCGGGATTTATCGGCACGGATATGACGGATGCCATGACGGATGCGGCAAAAGAAAAAATGATTGCCGAAATTCCTTGCAAAAGAATCGGCGAGCCCGAAGATGTAGCTAACGCAGTCAGCTTTTTTGCAAGTCCTGACGCTTCGTACATTACAGGTCAGGTGCTTTGCGTAGACGGAGGTATGGCAGTATGAGTAAAAGAAGAGTTGTTGTTACGGGTATGGGTTGTGTATGCCCTGTTGGTAACACGGTTAAAGAAACATGGGACGCTATCAAGGCCGGCAAATGCGGCATTGACAAAATAACACACTATGATGTTACTGACAGAAAAGTAACACTTGCGGGAGAAGTTAAAAATTTAAACATAGAAGATTTTATACCAAAAAAAGAAATGCGCACCATGGACAGATACACACAGCTTGCCATGGTTGCCGCACACGAAGCCTTTGAAGACAGTGCTCTCGACATGGAAAAAGAAAACGCAAACCGTTGCGGAGCCTTGGTTTCCAGTGGAATCGGCGGCATTGCAACAATCGAGGCCGAACAGGTAAGAGGTATGAAAAACAGCTTTGATATGGTATCTCCATACTTTATTCCAAAGTCTATTTCAAATTTGGCTGCAGGCCAGATTGCCATTAAATACGGTCTTAAAGGTATGGTAACATGCGTTGTAACAGCCTGCGCCGGCGGCACAAATGCTGTAGGTGAGGCCTTCCACCACATAAGAGACGGATATTCGGATGTTATGCTTTGCGGCGGTGCGGAAGCAGCCATAACACCGCTTTCCATCGGCGGTTTCACATCCATGGGTGCTCTCTCTAAAGCAACGGACAAAAATCGCGCATCTATTCCATTCGACAAAGAACGTAACGGATTTGTTATGGGTGAAGGTGCTGCAATCCTTGTTTTGGAAGAATATGAACATGCAAAGGCCCGCGGCGCAAAAATCTACGGAGAAGTTAAAGGCTATGCTACAAATTGTGACGCATATCACATTACTTCACCAATGCCCGATGCGGAAGGCGCTGCAATATGCATGAATATGGCCTTGGAAGACGGTGGGCTTAAGCCTGAAGACGTAAATTACATCAATGCTCACGGAACTTCCACTCCTCTTAATGATAAGGGCGAGACAAAAGCCGTAAAAGCTGTGTTTGGCGCCAATGCAAAGAATATACCAATAAGTTCAACCAAATCAATGACAGGTCACTTACTTGGTGCTACGGGTGCGGTTGAGTCGGTAATCAGCGTAATGTCCATAGTTGACGGCTTTATACCTGCCACAATCAACTATAAAGTGCCGGACGAAGAATGCAATCTTGACATCGTTCCAAACGAGGGAAGAAAGGCTTACTTAAATGTAGTAATGTCCAATTCCTTGGGATTTGGCGGTCATAATGCTTCAATCGTTTTTGCTAAATGTTAGGAGGTTTAAGATGCTTTTAAATTCAAATGATATAGAAAAAATCCTTCCACACAGATATCCTTTCTTGCTTGTGGATAAGGTTACAGAATGTACTCCGGGTGAGTACGCAAAAGGAATCAAATGCGTAAGCGCAAATGAAATGCAGTTTATGGGCCATTTTCCGGGACAGCATGTAATGCCGGGTGTTTTAATTATCGAAGCACTGGCACAAACAGGCGCTGTTGCAATGCTTTCCGAAGAAGAAAACAAAGGCAAAACAGCCTTCTTCGGCGGCATCAGAAAAGCACGCTTCAAACAGGTGGTTCGCCCGGGAGACGTCCTTGAAATGGAATGCACCATAACCGCCAGAAAAGGCAATGTAGGCATTGGCAAAGCCACTGCCAAAGTCGACGGCAAAGTCGCAGTAGTCGCAGAACTCTCCTTTGCCATAATGGACTAGCCACATAGTTAATTTCCTTATATAGATGAAAAAGCCGTAAAGCTTATGCTTTCGGCTTTTTCTAATTAAACAAAGAATCGGAAGGCTTTCGCCTTCCGATTCTTTCTTAGGGTTATAAAACAGTGTATATTTATTTTCTTCCTACAAGGGCATTTACAAGAAGTTTCTTGTATCCTATAGGCGAAAACACTAGCAATATTATTTTCTTCCTTCTAACTCATTATAAATTGGTT
>JAEEGH010006941.1_pt1 | contig 27480 bp, 23 predicted proteins | sample 9134181 | NCBI WGS metagenome assembly JAEEGH01 (sample SAMN16246544, study PRJNA631951) | gut metagenome | biome: gut microbiome; feature: rumen; material: DP-attached | host: Bos | place: Iran: Karaj | collected 2018-10 | reverse complement strand
GAATATCAATATGAACAAGCTCTCCAAGGCTCTGAATCTGGCAGACGACCAGAAGGAGGCAGTAGCAGACATTCACCACACGTTTGCTTCGGAGCTGAGATTCGCAGCAGAGTATGGCAAGAATGATCGTAAGGCTATGTTAGACCGCGCCATCGACAACGATGTGAAGTGGATGCGCTATGTCCTGAACGACGATCAGATGCGTACTTACCTTCGCTTGCTCAACATCACCATCAACAATCGTGGTCTGAACAAGTAAAAAGAAAGAGTGATTTTAAGTTTTTAGTAGTTTTGGAGAGGTATTCCGAGAGGGATGCCTCTCTTTTTGTGTTTAAAATTTGTATGTTTCGTTTTTTTTTTGTTACTTTGCACTCAGAAACCTAAATTAAAGTAGCAATATGAGAAATCTGAAAGTTTATCTTCTTTTGATGGTGGCAGTTGTGCTTGCCAGTTGTGGCACTTCACACACTGTACCCATCACGGGACGCACCCAGAGTCTGATGGTTGAAGATGGTCAGGTATTAAGCTTGGCCACCCAACAGTATCAGGAGTTTATGAAGACAGCTAAGTTGTCGACCAATGCTGCCAACACCGCGATGGTGAAGCGGGTGGGGCAGAACCTTGCCAACGCTGTTACCAATTACATGAATGCCAACGGTCTGGCAAACGAGATTGCCAACTTCAGATGGACATTCAATCTGGTTCAGGACAAGCAGGTGAACGCCTGGTGTATGCCTGGCGGACTGATTGTGGTCTATGAGGGCATCCTGCCCGTCACTCAGGATGAGGCGTCGCTGGCCATCGTGCTGGGACATGAGATTGCCCATGCTGTGGCGCGTCACTCTGCCGAGCAGATGAGTACGCAGATGAAGCAGCAGCAGGGACTCCAGATAGGAGCGGCCGTAGCCGGCATGCTTGGTATGGGCACGAACACCACGTCGCTCATTGGTGCCGTGGTTGCTAACGGATTCAATTTCAAGAACTTGAGTTACTCTCGCAGTCATGAGAGTGAAGCCGACCACATGGGACTGATATTTGCTGCTATGGCTGGTTACGACCCTCAGACGGCAGTTACTTTCTGGCAGCGGATGGCAGCCCAGAGTTCCAACAAAACCTCTGAGTTCCTGAGCGACCACCCCTCCGACGAGACCCGTATACGTCAGATCCAGAATTGGATGCCTGAGGCATTGCAGTATTATAAGAAAGGTGGTGCGACAACGACGACTTCTACGAGCTCCGCTGCCAAGTCCGCCACAACGATGAAGACTTTCCACGTCTCGTCGAAGAAGAAATAACCAATTACAAAAACATAGGAATGAGAAAGACAATGATTGTTGTGCTTGGTGTTGCTGGTCTGACGGTAGCCCATGCACAGACCAAGCCTGGAGGTATCTCCGGCGAGATGCTGCGTGATATTCAGAAAGAGCAGAAGGCTGAGCCCGTCAATCGTGCACTGGTCAATGCCGTCGCTGCCAACAGCATCGATGCCCTGACTGTGAATCATCAGAATGCAGGTGCCCTCGACACTTATTTCAGCATAGAGACTCCCAAGCAAAGCATCACCGACCAGAAATCATCCGGCCGCTGCTGGATGTTCAGCGGACTGAACGTGCTGCGTTCCAACTATACCAAGGAGCGCGACTCCATACAAGTGGAGTTCTCGCAGGCTTATCTCTTCTTCTGGGATCAGTTGGAGAAGGCCAACCTGATGCTGCAAGGCTGTGTCGATACAGGCAAGCAGCCTATCGATGACCCTCGTGTGCAGTTCTTCTTCAAGTCGCCCATTGGCGATGGCGGCACCTTCTGTGGTGTGGCCGACCTCGTGGATAAGTACGGACTGGTGCCTGCAGAGGTGATGCCTGAGACCTATACCAGCGACAATACCTCGAAGGCTCGTGCGCTTATCTCCTCGAAACTGCGTGAGTATGGTCTGCAACTGCGCGATATGGCCCAGAAGGATCGGAAGCAGGCCTCTATCGACAAGGCCAAGGTCCGTATGCTCAGCCAGATCTACAAGATGCTCATTATGACCATCGGCGAACCGCCACAGCAGTTCACCTATGCTTTTAAGGACAAGAACGGCAAGGCTGTCGGCCCAGCCAAGACCTATACGCCTCAGACCTTCAGTCAGGAAGTGGTAGGTGGCCCCATCAATGGAACTTTCATCATGGCGATGAATGATCCCCGTCGTCCTTATTATAAGACCTATGAGGTGGAGTACGACCGTCACACTTATGACGGACACAACTGGAAATACGTCAACTTGCCGATGGAGGACATCGAGCAGATGGCTATAGCTTCGCTCAAAGACGGCCGAAAGCTTTACAGCAGTTACGATGTAGGTAAGTTCCTCGACCGTAAGCGTGGCTATGCCGATACTGACAATTTCGACTATGCCTCACTCTTCGGCACCACCTTCGGTATGGATAAGGCCCAGCGCATCTCTACCTTCGACAGCGGTTCTACGCATGCGATGACCCTCACGGCTGTCGACCTCGATGAGAAAGGCAAGGTGAAGAAGTGGAAGGTGGAGAACTCATGGGGTGCCTCTTGGGGGCAGCAGGGCTGTCTGATTATGACAGACCGCTGGTTCCGTGAGTTTATGTTCCGTCTGGTGGTCAACAAGAAATATGTTTCGGAGAAGATTCTCCAGGCCTCTGAGACTGAGCCTGTTATGGTGATGCCAGAGGATCCGCTCTTCCTGCCCGACGAGCAGCCGCAGCCTGAGAATCCGCTCTTGGTAAAGAGCACATTGCCTTTTGGAGCCACAGACTTCAGCAAGATCCAGACCTCCGACTATCTGCCTGCCTTTGAGACGGCCATCCGACAGAATCGGGAAGAGGTTGCAGCGATTGTAGGTAATCCGGAGCCGCCCACTTTTAAGAATACCATTCTGGCCCTTGAGGAGAGCGGTAAACTGCTCGACCGTGTGAGCGGGGTGTTCTTTGCCCTTGTCAGTGCCGACAAAACACCTGAGATTGGTGAGATTCAGAAAAAGGTGCTGCCCATGTTGACAGACCTGTCGAACGAGATCATGTTCAACAAGCAACTGTTTGCACGCATCAAACAAGTCTACGACAAAGAGCATGATGCCCTTCAAGGTGAGGACAAGAAACTGTTGGAGGAGACCTATAAAGACTTTGTCCGCACAGGCGCTCTGTTGTCTGAGGACAAGATGACGCGTATGAAGGAGATCAATCTGAGGATTTCCGAGCTTCAGCAGAACTGGGGCGACCTGTTGCAGGCTGCCACAAACGATGCTGTCGTCTGGGTGGATAAGCAGGAAGATCTTGCCGGACTCAGTGAGGCTGACATCGCCCAGTGTAAGAAAGATGCTGAGAACAGAGGTGGTAAGGCACCCTATGCCATTGTCATTGTAAATACGACACAGCAGCCGATCCTGGCCAGTCTCGACAACCGCGAGTTGCGCAAGAAAGTGTTTGAGGCATCTGTCCATCGTGCCGACGGTACAGGCGAGTACAACACCTTCCCTATCGTCAGCGAGGTGGCCAAACTGAGGGCAGAACAGGCAGAGATCATGGGCTATCCCAACTATGCTTCCTACTCGCTGGAACGGACGATGGCCAAGACGCCGGATAATGTCTATGCCTTTCTGAAGAACCTTATCAGCCAGTATTCGCCGAAGGCCGATGCCGAGACGAAAGCCATTGAGGACTTTGCACGCAAGACCGAAGGCCCAGACTTCCAGCTGCAGCCCTACGACCGTTTCTATTACTCGGCTAAGATGAAGAAGGAGCTCCTGAACGTCTCCGACGACGAGGTGAAGCCCTACTTCAATGTCGACAGCGTGCTCATTAACGGCGTCTTCTATGCTGCCAACCGTGTCTATGGTCTGACGTTCAAGGAGCGTAAGGACATTCCCCTCTATCATCCTGACATGCAGGCCTTCGAGGTCATCGACAAGGATGGAAAGACGATAGCCCTGTTCTGCTGCGACTACTACCGCCGTCCCACGAAGCGCGGAGGAGCCTGGATGAACGGTTTCCAGAAGCAGAGCCGTCAGCGCAACCAGATACCTATTATATTTAATGTATGTAATAACGCCAAGGCTCCCGATGGTAAGCCGTCGCTGCTGACGTGGGACGAGGTCACCACCATGTTCCATGAGTTCGGTCACGCCCTGCATGGTATCCTCTCCAACTGTCAGTATAACAGTCTGAGCGGTACCAGTGTGGCTCGCGACTTCGTGGAGATGCCCTCGCAGTTCAACGAGTCGTTCGCCTCCATCCCGGAGGTATTCGACCACTATGCCCGTCACTATGACACAGGTGAGCCGATGCCTGCCGATTTGAAGGAGCGCATGCTGAAGAGCATTAATTTCCAGACGGCCTATGCCCTCGGCGAGAACCTTGCCGCCACCTGTGCCGACATCGCCTGGCACATGCTGCCATCAAAGGATATCCCAGCGGCAGACAAGGCTGACGACTTCGAGACAGTGTCCTTGCGTCAGATCGGACTACTTAACGAGCAGATACCGCCTCGTTATCATACCAGTTACTTCAATCATGTGTGGGGTGGAGGTTATGCTGCCGGCTATTACAGCTATCTGTGGACGGAGGTGTTGGCTGTGAATATCGCCGATGTCTTTGCCAAGCGTGGTGCCTTGAAGCCTGAGACTGGTCAGGACTTCCGCGATAAGATCCTGAGTCGTGGCAATACGGGCGACCTCATGCAGATGTTCACCGACTTCACGGGTATGGCCCAGCCAGATGCCTCCAGCCTGCTCAAGGCCAGAGGATTGTAATTCAGAGATGAAAAGGATATTGTTCGTGTGTCATGGGAACATCTGCCGCAGTCCGATGGCAGAGTTCGTGATGAAGGATCTGGTCAGGAAGGCTGGTCGGGAAGACGACTTCTATATTGAGTCGGCAGCCACCTCGACAGAAGAAATTGGTAACGAGGTGTATCCGCCCGCCAAACGCAAACTGGCTGAGCACGGCATTGGCTGTAAGGGAAAGACCGCCCGTCAGATGACACGTCGTGACTACGACCGCTTCGACTTGCTCATTGGTATGGACTCTGCCAACATCCGCAACATGTATCGCATCTGTGGCGGCGACCCAGAGCAGAAGATCCACGAGCTGTTAGACTTCACGGACCGTATTGGCGATGTGGCAGATCCCTGGTACACTGGCGATTTCGAGGCCACCTGGCGCGATGTTCTCGAAGGCTGCCAGTGTCTGTTGGAGCAGTTTTAAGCGTACTCCTTCCTTTTCTGAAGCCTTGTTGCTGCTACTTCTTCCAGACGTTTTTGATTCGATTGTCCATCCAGACGACTCTGCCGTCGAAGAAGGTGTTGACTCTCTCGACCTCTTTCTCCCATGACTGAACCGTATAGTTCATTGCCCGTCCAGTGGACGGCCATTTTTTGCGGTTTGCCACCTGGGCCTTGGCTATTACCTGGCGGACGGACTCCACTTCGTCTTTCACTTGCTGCACTTTGGTGCTGAAAAGGTCCCATTCGGTCCTGACGGCATCCCTGAACACTGATGACTTCATCAAGTATTTGAAGAAATGATGTGTCTCCCAAAAGGTGTTTTTCTCTATCGGGTAGGGATTGCCCGACCACGCGGTAATCCATGAGCCCATGCTCCATTCTGAATCCCACATAGGCGTCATCTTCAGTTTGGACTGGCGAGAGGGAAGCACGTAATAGCGATTGGGGTCGAAGTTCATGAAGACTTCGTTGGCAATATGGTATTTGGCGAAGCTGACGACATCGAGACGATCCAGATACTGTGTGTCGCTAGAGTGGTTGGACAAGTCTTTCAGGTTTGTTTCAAGTTGATTCATAAAAGACTCGATGAAGAGATAGTTGTCGTCTCCTTTGACGATGTCCTTGTCATCATCGGGATACTTGAAGGTATACGGCCTTCCAAGTCCCTTGTATGTAACAAAGTACAGGTTTTCATCTTTGTAGAAATTGTCATCCTCGATGATGAAACCGTCTTTCTTTATATTGATACGGTTGTCAGACTTCTCAACCTTGTCGGTGAAGACGTAGACGCCCATGTACTCGCCATTGAGGAAAAGGTTGACGTACTGATAGTTGATGGTCCACTCCATGCCGACAGCCTTGGAGATGGCACACATGTAAGCGGTACGCAGCAGGGAGGGGTCGCAACTCTCGGCCAGCAATACCCAGCTCTTGTTGGCGGGAAAGCCAAATGGTGTCTGCTTCTTCTCGAATTTTACGGCATAGGGCTTCTTGGCGTACTTCCATGTTGAGTTTCCGCGTCCCTTAATCTTGCCGGGGGCATCCAGCACACTGCCGTCTGAATATACGAGGGCATAGGATGAGCCTTCCAGCCATACATCCTTGCTGACAATCGGCGCCCTATCAACGTTATTGACAAACACGAGCGGCAGTCCGGAGCATTCCGCCGTCTCTGCTGTCAATGAGAACCTAAAGGTGCTGCCTGCCGTAAAGTTCCGTCTGCCCAGGTCTTCATTGACAGGGAACACGTTGCCTTCGGCATCATAGATTCTGACCTTCAGCGAGTGGGACGTTAGATCCACTGGCTGCATTTCCACAGAGGCATCGAGCACCAGGTTATCGTCAGAGAGATGCACTCCGTCCAGGGTCAGGACCTGTATGGCGGACTCTGTCTGCGTCTTCAGCCTGCCGTCCGTTTCCAGGATGACGGCCTTGTAATCGCCTGCCTGGGGCATGGTTATCTCCAGTTGGAGCTTACTGGTCTGTGAATTTCCTGTTTGTGATTGGGTGAGCATCACCACGTCGGCTATGTTCACATAGCCATCGTTATTCACGTCGGCCTCGTCAAAGTTGAAGTTGTCTGGCTGTTCGCCCATGATATAGCTGATGATGGTATTGATGTCGACAGGGGCAGAAACCTGTCCCCACGCCCCTGCCGGCAACAGCAGACACAATACAAATATCAAACGCTTCATTTTCGTTATCATCAATGATAGTCCTTTTTATGCGTGCAAATATAATACATATTCCTCGAATATGCAAATACTTGAGCAATTATTTGTCATGATGGGCAAAAAGTTTGTCTCGATCCAAGCCTACACAATCTTATTATATAGAGTGAACCAAAATTAATCCCCAAATGATCAGTTTCTTTTATTTGTTTGTGTTTGTAAACAAATTTATCAGTACTCTCATTGCTACTTGAATCTGCTTCCTGAAGGTACTGTTAAGGGAAACCATTGCTACCATTAATGTGCGCAATTCATAGATTTAATTCTCGCAATTTTTACCTTTAAAGGCTCTCTCTTCCCTTCTTCAATTTGATGCAGTAAAGGTACGAAATGTCTTATACTGATATAGGTTGACACATTTAAGAACTTAATAAATGTGTTAAACGTATGAGAATTTTACATTCAAGATTTCCAAAAGAGAAGAAAGCGGAGATAATCTCAGCTTATCTGACAGGAGACAACAGCTATGAAGAGCTGAGTGATTACTACAAAGTAGGTGCTGCCACAATAAGAAATTGGGTATGCCGGTATCGGAAACGGAAAAATGTTGTATCTTTGCAGGCGGAATCCAAACCTGTAGAAGATATGGCACGTAAGAAGAAAGAAGCAGAGAAGTCCCCAGAGGTTGCATTGCTGGAAGCACGCATCCGCGAGCTTGAGTTGCAGAACCTGGCCCTGAACACGCTGATAGACGTGGCAGAGCGCAACGGCATCGAGATTCGAAAAAAATCTGGGGCCAAGCAGTAGAGGAACTCAACGGGCAGCATGGCCTGACCATCACTGCTGCCTGTGAGCTGCTTGGCCGTAGCCGTCAGGCCTTTTACAAGAAGAAGACGGACGATGCGGAGAAATTGGCACGCGAGATTCACATCCTTGATGCCGTGCAAGAAATTCGCGGGTTTGATCCAGGCATCGGTGGCGTTAAGCTCTGGAAGATGCTCTGCGTGATGTTCAATACGGGCTGGATGCCTGGGCGCGATGCGTTCCTGAACCTACTTCGTCGCCACCATCTGATGCAGAAGCCTCGTAGGAGCCGCTCTACAACGAACTCCAACCACCGCTACCACAAGTGGAAGAATCTCATCAAGGGATTCAAGCCTATGGCCGCTAACCAGCTGTGGCAGAGCGATATCACTTACATCGACCTCGCTGGTGGATGCTGCTACCTACATCTCGTAACAGACGCCTATTCGAAGAAGATCGTGGGCTGGTGTCTGGCAGAATCCCTTGCAGCCGTCTTCACTCTCAAAGCCCTCCGCATGGCCATAGAGCAGGCCGGTGGAGGTGACCTCTCCGGACTCATCCATCACTCAGACCGCGGCATCCAGTACTGCTGCGACCTCTATGTGGAGGAACTGCAGAAGTATGGCATACAGATCTCGATGACGGAGGACTATAAACCCACTGACAATGCCCTTGCAGAGCGCGTGAACGGCATCATCAAGGATGAGAGCGTATATCGTCAGGACAGATGTTTTGAGACGTATGAGGAGGCTTTGGAGCAGATTGAGCGCTTCATTCTCTTCTACAACAGCAAGCGCCCACACTATAGTATAGGCCTGCAGACTCCAAACGACGCCCATGAGCAGACTGGTGAGCAGAAAAAGATGTGGAAAACGAAGATTTATCAGAAAAATGACCAGAGTTTGCAGATTAATCCCTAACTTTGCAGGCGGCATGGAGGCAGGCGCTCTTTGGAGGCTTTGCGCCTCCAGCCGCGAGGCAAACCACCGCAGTGTTTTTCATGGTTTATGGCTTCGCCAGAGCGAGTGTCAGCACTTTCAGGAAAATGTCAACGAAACCAGGAACGCTGTCAACGATGTCAGGAAGACTGTCAACTTGTTCAGTAAAACGACTGTCAACCACATCAGGAAATAAGCAAAAAACTGTCAACCGAAATCAGGAAAAGACATCCATAATCTTGAAGGTTACATGGTTACAATTGTAACCGTAACCATTTTCAGGGTAAGACATGGGATAATCCAATCCGAATCATCGTCCATTCGACAAACAGGCTTCCAGGGATACATATCAAAAGTGAGACTGATAGGAATAAAAGCCCTGTCGGCTCAAACTGAAGAACCGGCACCAAAGGTTTGCAGAGAAAGGTGAAGATCGGAGAAAACAGGAATAAAGGCATCGTGTTTCTACCTAAGAACGTCAATATGGAGTTCGCCTTTTTCCCCGCATGGGAATGGACGAAGAGAAATCCTACAATCACGAGATAGACCATCAGCACACCACCAGACTCCTCCATCAGAAGGTTTTGCGGGTGTATCGCCAGTAATACAAATGCCAGTATTGCAATCGGTGATTGCTGAAAGACATCGGTAAAGGAAATGCCGCTTTGCCGCAACACCACTCCTGCAAGAAAATAAAGTGAACAGGCAAATGACATTACGCCAAGCATGTTGGAAATCACATGGAAGATGATTCCAAGCAGAATGATCCGTGAATTGGTCTTCATGGGGACAAGATGGAATACCAGTATGTATGAGACTCCACACGTTATCAAAGTCTGCAAATACCAATATGGCCCAATGGGATGGAGAAACAGCCTGTCGATAAACACGCCTAATGTCAGGACGTCGATATGTTCGCGTATAGGCAATGCTGCGGCCATCACGATATAGCTGCTTTCCATCACAATATATGGAATGACATAGCCGAGCATTGTCTTAATGAGGTCTTTACAAGGTTTGGTGATGTTCATCAGATAGCCCGATATAATCAGGAAACCAGGCATGTGAAATGTGTAGACAACCCGTTTGACATACGGATACGAATCTCCGATATTGACCAAATGAAAGGTAATCATCAGTATGATGAAAACGCCTTTCAAGAAATCCAATTCGTCAATTCGTTGCTGCATTTGAGTTACCTAAGTTTATTTGCCGAAATGGCGGCACGATCGTCAATACTGAGAACAAGGCAATGGGGTAACATATCGTGAGGACAATCGATGGCAGTGACACAAGGTTCATCGGCCCTTACCTTCATCAGGAACACGCTTGGCCCAGACGTGATAGTACCAACGAAGGCACGACATTGAAACAAAATGTCAAGAGAGGTGAGAAGTCGGATAATTGATTCTTTCTTCTCCTGAGGCGACAAACGGGTAAACGCCTGATGGTAATAGCCTGGCTCATCGGGCTGGCAGAGTGAGATGATTCGCACTTGGGGGAACTCATTCCGGACGATTTCCAATTGGTGGTAGTTGTCTGCAAGGGCGAAGATACAGTCGCCTTCCTGGGGATGCAGGGCCTCGATGATCTGTCGGCCTGTGATCAGTCGTGCCTCTTGAACCTTGTCACCTCCTCTGATCTGAATGCCGGAATAAACTTGTGGCAGCGAGAGACCGACTTTTGCGTCTGCTATTTGCTTGTGAACTTCTGGCTGGGGCTGCCAAACCATTCTTGCCAGCATCGCATAGGCCTCGGTATAGGAGCAACTGATGCCAAGAGCAGGAATGTGATAATACCTGGCTGGCTCATGGGCCACATCCTGGCTCAGCCTGACATATTTGCCGTATGCCTTGAAAGCCAAGCAATGGCCTACGAGTGTTTTCAGCAGGAACTTCAGCTTCCAGAAGATGAAAGACGGGGACTTCCTTCTGATAGTATTCTTCAATATGCGTCGCCATATGGGAGGACGATGAAGGTTGTATTTATGATGAAACGCCTCGTGAACCTCTTCACAAAATGGTGCAAAATATTCCGTCCATCCCTTACCAGTTCCGAAGTTGGCATCTTCTGAATAAAGCTGGAAACGAAATCCTTTTGCAAGACAATAGAGCATCGCATTAATCATATAGTTCAGTTCGACGGTAAAACCGCAGTCAATGCCCATATGATAGATGAGCCGCCTGGGGAAAGAGTTGTTAAGCTCCTTCCAATCTGATAGATTCAGTTGTTTCATATTATTGTTAGAAATCGTTTATGACGCGTTCTTTCATTTCGTCGCTCTGATACTGCCTATGACTTTGTCGCAGTCGTGCACCCCAGTTATAGGTAAGCGTCAGACGGAACTGCCGATAATTGAACTTATTGTCAAAGTCCATTGCCGTAGTGCCGAGATATTCTGTTCCGCTGATACGAGATGCAAACAGGTTCCGGCAAGTGAGGCCAATCGTCAGACGGTCTTTCCAAAAACGGTATTGCAGTCCCGCATCAATCATATAGCGTGCATCCAAAGTCTTAGTGACATCTTTCTCTGGGGAACTATATGTGACATTGAGGTTGGCTGTCCATTTGCGATCGCGGTCAAAAAAGAAAGACGTCTGCAACACACCCGTATAACTCCATCCCTCGATGTCAGTCAACGTGCGCTGTCCATCGCCAGTGGTTCTGTTCCAACAGACACCTTGCATCAGAATGGCGTTCATCCATTTAAGACGGTCGAAATAGTAGAATGAGTTAATTCCGAGGCTTTGTTGATCCACCACATTATCCCAGGTGCTAAAAGTTGCCTCTGTCCCGCCTATTATGGAAACCTGAGTCATACGGTTTGGTTCATAGGCATAATAAAGATCGAAACTCAGCACACCCTTGTATGTGTATCCCATCATAGTCTTATAAAGATAGGTTGGCTTCAGGTATGGATTGCCCCACGTGTTATGATAGATGTCGTTGCAAAGGGTATCAGGGTTCACGTTGATGACGTTAGGCCTGGTAATGTGACTGCTGATATTCCAGTTCAGGGAATGGTTCCGATGGGGCTGATAACCGATACTGAGGGAGGGGAAGAACCTGCCGTATTCTGTATGATGGGCGATGTCATCTACTTTCGACAGCCTGTGCCCTTTCGTCCAGGTATACTCATAACGTCCGCCGAGATTGAAAGACAGCTTGTCTCCCCACTTTCCGCTATACTCTGCATACGCTGAAAGTACATTTTCATCATAGATGAATTTGCTCCATTCCATATAGCCGGGTGCCCAGGAGAAGTTGATGTCACGGTTACTGCGGGTGAAAGTATAATGGCTGCCTAACTTAAACTTACCGACATTCGCATCCACTTTGGCTGAATAGCTTGTGACGTTCTGCGTGATTTTGTTCACGTAGATGAATTTATCGAGCCAATGCTCGTCATAAGCGTAATGTGCTTCCGACATACGGTCGTCGCCCATCTTCATGTGGTAATAGTCCAGGTTATAGTCTATTTTAGAATCTTCGGCATTCAGCTTCTGTGATGCATAGATATTCAGGGCGTAGGTACGAGTGTTCTCCTGACGATGGATTGCGGATGTGTCGATGCTTTGGATGTTGCTTCTTTTGATGTATTTCCCGTCTACATCCAGTTGGCGGTCACCATTACTGAACATGGCGTATGCGCCGATATTGAATCGAGCGGTGGCATCGTAGTCGATCTGCCACCGGGCTGAGTAGTTGTTCTTTCTGATGTGGCCATTGTCAATGTTGTCGCGCGTGGCATGATCAAACGTCAGGGTGTTTGTCTCCTTGTAACGGGTGTTGTCCCAGATGCCTGCCAAGTTGAGCGAGGTTGAGACCTTCCCATTGTTATAAATCACATTGGTATTCGCTTCGTCGCCATGCTCCTCATATTGTGTATGGGCATAGCCGATGGAACCACCGATATAGTCATTTTCTTTTTTCTTCAGAATCAGATTGATGACACCCGCATTGCCTGCTGCCGAGTATTCGGCCCCTGGTGTCTGGATGATTTCTATCTTCTCCACATCTGAGGCCGGATAAGACTTCAGGACCTGTAGCATTTCCCTTTGGCCTATGTGCTGTTCCTTGTTGTTGATGCAGAAGATGATGCCATTGGTTCCAAAGAGGCTGATGTCATCATCGTGAAGCATCACGCCAGGCGCATATCGCAGCAAATCGGTGGCATTGATGGCTCCGGCAATGTAACGGGTGTCGAAGATAATCTTTCCAGCCTCACGACGCAGGATGGGCGTCTGGCCTTCTATGGTCACGCCTTTCAGCGCTTGTGTCTCAGGGCGCATCCTGACGATGCCGAACTCAAGGCTGTTACAAGGCTTGAAGACGGTCTTGTATCCGACATAGGAGATACGGACTATGACGGGACTCATATCACAGGGAATGACGAAGATGCCAGCCTCATTACTCACGCCGCCACCGACTACGGTTGAGTCTGACGGGGAAAGCAGGAGAACATTGGCATAGGCAACAGGCTGGTTCGTCTCGTTGATAATGGAGCCCTTCAGATGTAGACTGGCCTTATGGGTACACTCTATAAAGAATTCCTTTTTGCTATGCCTGACGACACGAACAGGATAGAAGCCAATAATCTGCTGAATGGCCTCGGAAACAGACTTATGCCTGACGTGAGTGGTCACTCGGAAATCTTCCAATTCGTTGTACATAAAGCTAATGTTATAATCACGGAATTGTTCGTTGAGGTCGAGTAATGCATCTGACATAGATACATTCTCGTAGTTGCGCGTAACCTTCTGCGCCAGAACATCAACGAAGCAGCACATCGCAATAAGGATTATAACAACACGCTTTTTCATCTGACAATCAGTTTGCCATCCTCAATGGCCATATCGACATATTCGAACATATTCAATTTCTCAACCACTTCCTGCAGACTATCACTCGGCTTCCATACGAAATGAAAGCGTAGCTGGCTGGCCTGCTCGTTTTGCAAGTCCACATCCATATGGTGCCTGGAAGCGATGCTCTTGGCAATACTATCTAATGAAACATTGTTAAACACAACAGGTTCAGCTTGGACGGTAGTATCACTTTGGTTGGTATTCGCAAGAACTGCCTGTTGTCTGACCAACTGTTCCTTTGGCTGAAATTCCTGAATACCTGAGTTATGACGAATCATATGGATGGAAGCAAAAGCAAGACCTGTGACAAAAAGGATACCGATGAACATAGCAGCCATCTTGAGCCAGTTGTACTGTGGCTTCTGCTTGGCAAAGTGCTTTGAAGCAAATTCCTTCCATTCGTCTTCTACATCCTGCTCCGATACAGTGAACTCGTCATTTATGATAGCACGCTTCAACTGGGCCGTGGCTTCCATCAGTTCCTGTGCCTCGGCGTCGTTAAGCATCTGCTCCAGTGCCTCGTCTGAAAACTGCTCTGGATGATCCTGCATGTCAAGCAGCATCTTGATCTTTTCGTCTCTGTCCATAGCCTTTTACCTTATTTTATGTTGATATTCTTTGATTTTCTCCATTGCCTGTGTCAGGTGCTTATAGACCATCACTCGACTGATGCCCAGTTCGTCGGCGATATCCTGATACTTCATGCCTTGCAGGTGTCTCATTCGGAACACTCGGAGCGTCTGCTTTGTCAGGTTCTGCTCTGCGTATGTCATCAGGTTTCTCAGTCTGTCGGACGATTGGTATTCACCACCGCCTTCTTCTGCAGGTTGAGATGCAGATTTCATTTCCAGGGTGTATGCCTGCTCAAACTTTGCTCTGACGCTTTTGTGCTCCAGTATGGACAGACATCGGTTGCGGACACTCGTCAGCAGGTAGTTCTTGATATTGACGGGGACAATATCTGACCGAATCAGTGCTGCAAATACCTCGCTCACCACGTCACGAGCTTCCTCGTCGTCGTAGAGCATAGTCCTCGCCAGTTTCGCCATCTGGGCATAGTGCTGTCGGAACAGTTGTTCTATTTCATTTTCTTTCATCTACTATTATAGACAGGAAAAGGGGCATAAAAGTTAACCAAAATCGGAACTTTTTTGCAAAAGCCGTGTGTTTTTCTTATTCTCAGCCCAAAAGAAAGCGATTTTATACTAAAAAAGGATAGCCCGTGAGGACTATCCTGGAATTAATACATTTCATTACTTAACGGCGGGGAGGCTGCTGGCGCTGGCCTTGTGGCGGACGTTGTCCCTGAGTGCGCTGACCTTGCTGCGGACGCTGTGCCTGCTGAGGACGTTGGCCTTGCTGGCGTTGAGCCTGCGGTGGACGCTGGTTATTGTTGGGACGAGTCGTCACGGTGGTTCGTGAGGAACTGCCTACGCGCTGAACCATTCCATTAGGTGTCGTACGGCCTCTCATCTCATTCGGACGAGGTGCAGGTCCATTGAAGTTATTGCTGCGAGGAGGAGCCACACGACCGTCACGAGGTCCATTGCCACGAGGACCTGGAGCTGGACGACCATCACGAGGGCCATTGCCTCGAGGGCCAGGAGCTACACGATTTGGTCCACCTGGACGAGGGCCGGGGCCTACTCTACCCGGACCACCTGGACGAGGACCGCCAGGACCACCGGGACGGAAATGCCGTCCTCCACGATAGTTGGCGTAAGCCCTGGGACGATTCATCATGTAGTGGCCGCGATTGGGATAAACGCGATAGATACGGAACTCCCAACGACCGTCATGCCATCCCAGCGGACGGTAGAAATACTTCAGGCGGAGGAATTCCTCATACTGGTAGGGTGACAGCACCTGCTGTATCGCATAATTGCGCTGCTTCCACAGATCGCTGTACAGGTCAAGCTTCGTGCCGACGTACATAAAATAGTCGAGGTTGATCTCATAGATTGCCTCATACTGCGAAGGAGAGAGGTTCAGCTCGTAGGCCATCTTGTCTGACAAGAACAGAGCCTCCGAGCGTGCCGTTTCATAACTCAGGGCTTTGGCAGTGACGGTTATCACCATCAGGATTGCCACCATCATTAGTTTCTTCATATTCATACAGTTTCTAGTTGTTGTTGTGGATAATACTATTCGGTTGCAAATATAAGAAAAGTTTTTGATTCTACCAAACAATTTTGAATAATTGTTGCCGTATCAAAATAAAAAATAGTATCTTTGCAGCTGGAATGAGAAGAATAGTCATATATCTTGGTTTGCTGCTGATGGCATCGGTACAGGCGGCAGCTCAGCAGGTGGTGCAGAACAAACAGCGCCACTTCAAGAAGGCTGTGCCGGCAGGGAACTATAGCGGCGTGACATGGCTGGGCGGCGACCGCTATGCCGTCTGCAACGACAAGTCGGCAACGGCGGGTTTCCTTCTGATGACCATCCAGATAGACTCCATCACAGGCAAGATTGAGGACGTGAGGGCAGATAGTTTTATGACCTCAAACCTGCCGAACCGCGACGAGGAGGGTATCTGCTACGTGGCTCCGACAAACACGCTGTTCCTGAGTGGTGAGAGCGACGGGCAGATCGTGGAGTACAGTCTCGACGGACAGTTGACAGAAAGGAAACTGAACAGCCCCGATGTGTTCGGCGGCTCCTACGGCAACAAAGGTTTCGAGGCACTGACCTATAACGCGAAGACACATCGTTTCTGGACCACAACGGAGAACACGCTGAAGGCTGACGGCGAGCAGCCCAACATCAGAAAGAAAATCGCAAACAGACTGCGCCTGCAGAGTTTCGGCGACGACCTGCAACCGAAAGAACAATACTGGTACGTGACGGACTCCTCCGCTGTGGAGAGCACGAAGGGTAAGAGTACCTTAGGCGTGAGTGGTCTGGCAGCCCTCGACGACGGACAAGTGATCGTACTGGAACGGGAGGTGAGAAAGACAGCAAAGGGCATCGGCAGTTTCGTACACGTTAAACTCTTCGTGGTGAATCCGCAACTGCAACACCCAGGCGACACGCTGAGGAAACAACTGCTCACGGAATTCCGCACCCGCATCAACCTGTTGAAGCGCAGTTTTGCCAACTATGAAGGCATCTGTGCAGGGCCAAGGCTGGCCGATGGTCGACAGGTGCTATTGCTGGTGGCAGACTCCCAAAATCGGTATAAGGGCTATCTCAAAGACTGGTTTAAGACCATCGTCATTTCCGACATATCATTCAATCCCAACGACTATGCTACAAATCCGCTGTAAAAACATCAATGTGACGAAGAGTTTCCCTGAAGGAATCTCACTGCTCGACGTGTATCAGGAGTTTGCCGACGAGATCCGCCTGCCCTACCCCGTGGTATCAGCAAGAGTGAACAACACCTCGGAGGGTCTGAAGTTCAGGCTCTACCAGAACCGCGACGTGGAGTTCCTCGATGCCCGCGAAGGTTCTGGCCACAGAGTCTATGTCAGATCGCTGAGTTTTGTGCTGTACAAGGCGACGCAGGATGTGTTTCCTGGCTCGAAACTTTTCATCGAGCACTCACTCTGTCGCGGATACTATTGCAACTTCAAGAAGAAAAACGGCGAAGGACTCGCCGACGGTGACGCAGAACTGATCAAGGCCCGTATGGAGGAAATCATCGCCCTCGATATGCCCTTCCGTCGTACGGAGGCAACCAACGAGGAGGCCATCCGCGTGTTTGCCGAACGGGGATTCCAGGACAAGGTAAAACTGTTGGAGACGAGCGGACAAATTTACAGCGATTATTATACGCTGGGCGATACGGTGGACTATTACTACGGACCGCTGGTGCCGTCGGCAGGTTATCTGACGGTGTGGGGTCTGGAGCGCTACGAGGACGGTCTGCTGCTGAGGGTGCCGGACTGGAACAATCCTTCGGTGCTGGCAGAGAAGATGCCGCAACCGAAGACCTTCGAGATGTTTGCCGAGAAGACACGCTGGGACATCATTATGCGCCTGTCGAATGCCGGCGATGTGAACAAGGCCGTGATGCGCGGCTATGCCTCAGAGCTTATCCAGGTGTCTGAGGCCCTGCAGGAGAAGAAGATCGTGCAGATAGCCGAGGAGATAGAACGCCGGTTCCACCGGGAGAAGGATCCCGTGAGGCTGGTGCTCATCACAGGACCGTCGAGTTCTGGCAAGACCACCTTCTGCAAACGCCTCTCCGTACAGCTGCTTGCCTGCGGACTGAGACCGGTGTCTTTCTCTACGGACGACTATTTCGTGAACCGTGTAGATACCCCCAAACTGCCTAACGGCGACTATGACTTCGACAATATCGAGACGGTGGAATATGCGCTACTCGAAGACCATCTGCTCAGGCTGATGCAGGGGGAGCGTGTGGAAATACCCGAGTATAACTTCGTGACGGGCAAACGGGAATATAACGGGAAAAAGCTGAAGCTGGGCAGCGACACGGTGCTCATCATCGAAGGCATCCACGCCCTGAACCCGCTGCTGACGAAAAAGATTCCCGATGCTACGAAATACAAGATCTTCATCTCTGCCCTCACAAGTATCTCTTTGGATGACCACAACTGGATTCCGACGCGTGACAACCGTCTGCTGCGCCGTATCATCCGCGACTATAACAAGGGAGCATACACCGCCCAGCAGACCATCGCGCAATGGAAGAACGTGCTGGCGTCGGAGGATCAATGGATCACACCGTTCCAGGAGTCTGCCGATGTGATGTTCAATTCAGCACTGAACATCGAGTTTGCCGTGCTGAGGATCCACGCAGAGATCATCCTCACCTCCGTGCCGAAGAACTGTACGGAGTATGCGGAAGCACATCGGTTATTGAAGTTCCTGCATTATTTCCTGCCCATCAGCGACAAGGAAATCCCACCGACATCCATTATGCGGGAGTTCCTCGGAGGGTCAAGTTTCAAATATTAAACCTCACAGAAGACTTCGAGGAGAACGGGGCGTTCGTTATCTATATATAATAAGGTGTCGATGCCCTGTTGCAACTCCTCCATATTCTCCGCCTTCAGATAAACCACATTATTCTGCATACAGATGCCCTCGGCAGAGGTATGGTGTTCTGCTGCGACATATTTATCGCGGGCAGGACTCTGATCCAAGCCTGGAAGTGTGGAGAAGATGCCTCCACGACCGTTATTCAAAAGCAGGATACGGAAGTTCCCACGCAGGTTCTGATTCCACAAGGCATTCTGATCGTAGAAAAAACTCAGGTCGCCAATCACGCAGAACACCTTTTCGTCTGTCACACACGAGAAGCCCGCTGCGGTAGAGAGTGAGCCATCGATGCCATTCACACCACGGTTGCACCAGACGGGATGACGGGCGAAAGTGTTAGCCAAGCGGATGGCGGTACTATTGGCGTAGTGAATGGTGAATGGAGAATGGAGAATGGACAATTTATCTTCAAAGAGCTTGACGGCGGCGAGCTGAGAGAAGGCGGGAGTGAGGGCATCGGTCTTCTGACGGAGAGAAGAAAGAATTTCTTCCCACTTCTGAACAAAAGGATGCGGACGATCCTCACAGAGGAAACGTATATGGTCTGCCACCACCTTCCCTTCCCCCTGAATGACCTGGGTGAGATTCATAAAGGTATCCGTCACCTCGCCAGTGGCATTGACCACCCAGGTTTCACGGGCTTTCCTGAGGAAATGCTTCACCCGCTTGCTGACGATGGAACCTCCGATATACAACACGAAGTCTGGCACATAACTCTCATCGTCGCCCACCAAGGCCACAGCCTCATCAAGAAGAGGGTTCATCGGCTGGCCGTCGATGAGCATCGGACGTTTGGCGAGCATGAACATCTGTCCGATATGTCGCAGGGTATTGCCGGAGATATCAGGCAGGATGCGCGAAATCACACGTTGCTCAGGCAGTTGTGCTACAGAGAAATCGAAGAGAGGTTCCGAGATCGGCACATTGATATGCACAGGTCCGAACTGTTCGAGCAGGGCTTCGTTGACGAGACGGTTACAATACCAATGCGCCTCGGTTCCCCATTCCCCTCCTAAGTTAGGAGGGGTGCCGGCAGGCGGGGTGGTCTGAACAAGCGCATCAGTTCCCCCGTTCAGACCACCCCTAACCCCTCCTGACTCAGGAGGGGAAGAGGTCACCTCTGGGAGGGAGACGGCCTTACGGACGAAACGTCCGAGGGCATCAGGTTGCGGCAATGTCTGACCGTCGAGCTGGTCTATCCACTGTGGAGGACGGTCTGCGGAGATCACCACCAACGGACGCTGCTGATAATAAGACTCAGCCACAGCAGGAGCAAGATTCAACAACGCCGTACCGCTGGTGACACAAACGACTACGGGCTGTGACAACGCCTGCGACATACCTAACGCATAGAAGCCAGCACTGCGTTCATCCGTCACGGGATAGCACTGGATATCAGGACACTCGTTGAGATTATGCACAATGGGAGCATTACGGCTGCCTGGACAACAGACCGCATGACGGACACCATGCGCCACAAGCAGCGCCGTCAGGATATTTACATTTTCTTTATTGCTATACATTGTCTCATTGTTTCAAGTTTCGCTTCCGTTTCGAGCCATTCCTGCGAGACGGTGCTGTCTGTCAACAGTCCGCCACCGGCATAGAGATGATAATGGCTACCCTCGATATTCATGCAACGGAGAGACACATAGAGATGGGTGCCGCCGTCAGGGTCGAGCATCCCCATAAAGCCACTATAGTAACGGCGGGGAGTATGTTCGTTGTGTATGATGAAATTAAATGTATCTCGTTTCGGCAGGCCACAGACGGCAGGCGTGGGATGGAGGGCATGAAGCAAATCACCCAGATGCTGACCATCTGGCAGCGTAAAGGAGAAATCACTCCGCAGATGAACCAGATTGGCAGCACGGACGGTACGAGGTCCCTCCTCATGGAAATCACCCGTAAATTGTTCCAGACACTCTGCGATATAGGTGGTGACGATGCGCTGTTCCTGAATGTCCTTAGTGGCCCAGGTGACCTTCTCTCCTTCGCCCATCAGGGAATCACCTTCCAGTTTCATCGTACCTGCCAAAGCCACCGTATGCCAGTCGTGCGCCTTCCCCTCCAACAGGATCTCCGGAGTGGCAATCAGCCATACCCCACTCTTGGAGGTGGACACCAGCGAGATGAACATGCGGGGGTACAGTTCACAGGCACGGCGGAAGAGTTCCATGGGATCTATCGCTTCATCCGATGCCTCTTCTGCACAACGGGCCAGGACGATCTTACGGAAGATGCCGGCCTCGAGCTGGGCATGATAGTTGGCGAAGTCGATGGAGTAAGAAGTAGTGAGTGGTGAGTGGTGAGAGGTGAGAGAATACTCTGCTGCGGTCATGTCTCTTACCGCTTGCCCCTCACCTCTCACCTCCAAAGATTCCACACGATCCGGGCGAATCAAGAGAATGGGCTGTTGCGCCGTCACCTCAAAAGGAGCAACGACAAAGCCGTGCCTGCCGTTGAGTTCTGTGCAAGAAAGAAATTCCGCAGGCTCACCTTCCGTCTGCTGAACAAGTGTCGCACAATCTTCATGCGGCAAACGATAGATGGCATAAGCGGACATTACTTCTTCTGTTTGATGATATAATTAGTGACCCGGACATTCGAGATCAGGTCGCCCGTCGTGTCCTTGATATCCACATTCCACACATGGAGCGTCGTGCCACGGTGCAGCAGACGGGCATAGGCCGTCACAGTATCCCCCTCGGCCACCGCCTTCACATGGCTGCCGCTGACCTCGATGCCCACACAGGCACAGCCAGGACAGAGGGCTGACGATCCCACACCTGCCACATTCTCCGCCAACGCCAATGACGCCCCGCCACTAAGGAATCCGAAGGGCTGACGATTACGCTCGTCAACCTGCATACGAGCCATACACGTATCGTCCTCGGGCGTAGAGAGAAACTCCATCCCGAGGGCGGTACTCAGATTTGGTTTGGCGTTGATGATCTCGTTTATTTTCTCTACGTTCATCCTTCTACTTAAACAATGAGTATTCGGGCACGCTCCAGGCCAGGGCACTGGCACCCAGCACATCGCGCTCACGATTGTTGAGCTCAGACACAAGGATCTTCACCTTGCCATGCATATTACCGAAGACATGCTCCTCAAACGATTCCTTCAACGGTTCATAGAGCCACTCGCCTGCATGGGAGATGCCACCCGTGATGATAATGGCCTCCGGATCGATGATCGAGGCGTAGTTAGCGAGGCCGAGACCTAACATATACCCCGTACGGCGATACACCTCCTTGGCCATCTCGTCACCCTTCTCGCAACACTCGTTGATGGTACGTGGTGTGAGGTGCTCCAGATTGCGCATCAGCGACGGCGCGTCAGACTCTGCCATCATCTCCGTGGCTGTACGGACGATGCCTGCAGCACCTGCATAGGCCTCGAGACAACCCTTATGACCGCAGCCGCACTCACGCCCGCCGTCCACCACGCAGGTATGTCCGAACTCACCTGCATAGCCAAGGTGCCCCTTATGGTCTTCGCCTTCGGTGAAGAAACAACTTCCCAGACCGACGCCCAGACTGATGATGATGAAGTTTTTCATACCATGGGCACAGCCGAAGGTGTATTCACCCAGCGCTGACACATGGGCATCGTTGGAAAGGGCAACAGCCAGTCCCAAACGGTCTCGGAGCATGGCTGCCATGGGGACTATCCCCTTCCAAGGCAGATTTGCCGCATTCTCGATACACCCTGATACAGAGCTGGCACTGGGACTGCTCAGACCGATGGAGCGGATATTCTCGTAGCCACCATTGTTCTCCACCAGCATGACAATCTTCTCGCTGAGTACGGATACGAAATTGTTCACGTCAGGATAATCGATCGTGGGGAAGGAGTCTTCCGCCAGTATATTACCTCTAACATCTACAATAGCATAGGTGGTCAGCTCGTTACTGATATCAACGCCAACCACTTTCGACTTGATGTTCTGTTCAATCATAACGTTTAGTTAATATATTGTTCTTATTTTATATATTCTTCTAATCCAAATCTACTTAAACAGGGAATACTCCTTCACGTCCCAGGCGAGGGCACTGGCACCCAGCACATCGCGCTCACCTTCCTTCAGAATAGAAACCAGCAGTCGTGTCTCACCCTGGATATTATGGAAGACATGTTCCTCGAACGACTTCCGCATGGGCTTCAGCAGCCACTTACCCGCCAGCATCATATCACCCGTCAGGATGATGGCCTCAGGATTCAGGACTGAGGCATAGTTGGCCAGACCTAGTCCAAGCATGAATCCCACGCGCCGCAAGGCCTCAATGGCCACCTGGTCGCCTTGATCGCAATAATAGGTAACCGTCTGGATACTGATATTCTTCATTCCCTTCAAGGCCGAGGGCATACCCTCTGCCAGCAATTCTTCTACGGTCTTCATAAGTCCCTTATCAGAACAGTAGGTCTCCAGACAACCCTTGCGCCCACAGCCACACTCGCGACCATCGACCACCACACAGGAGTGTCCCACTTCTCCGGCAAAGCCATTCACGCCCAGGTGAGGATTTCCGTCCATGAAGATACAGCTGCCGAGACCGCCGTGACTGATAGACACCACCACGAAGTCCTTCAAACCGTGGGCACTGCCGAAAGCCTTCTCACCCAAGGCCGTAACATGTGCGTCGTTTGCCAGCGCCACTGCCAGTCCGAGACGGTCGCGCAACATGGCAGCCAAGGGAATGACACCCTTCCACGGCATATTGGCGGCATTCTCGATACAGCCTGTCCTGAAGTTGCCGCTGGGCGCGCTCAAACCTACGGAGCGTACCTTCTCATAGCCACCATTCTCCTCGACGAGCGTGATGATCTTCTCACTCAGGGCAGTGACATAATCCGACACATCAGGATAGTCCATCGTCATAAAATAGTCCATCGAGATAATCTCTCCACGGATATCCACCAGCGCATAGGTGGTCTTTACTTCACGGATATCAACACCAACGACTCGCGTTTTGATCTGATCAACTTCTTCCATATAGTTATGCTTTACTCATTCAACATTACACATCCCTCATTACACGAACAAAGAATACTCCTTCACATCCCAGGCCAACACACTCGCTCCGAGGATATTACGTTCACCTTCATCCAATTCAGAGGTCAAGAATTTCACCTTACCTTTGATATTATGGAACACGTGTTCCTCGAAAGCTTTCTGGGCCGGTTCCATCAGCCACTTGCCGGCCCCGATGATACCACCAGTGAAGATGATGGCCTCAGGATCGATGACTGAGGCATAGTTGGCAAGACCAATTCCAAGAGCCTCACCCGTCCGGCGGAACGTCTCAATGGCCATCGCATCACCCTCGTCGCACAGCTCTGCAATCACTCTCGGCGACAATTTCGGCACACGACGCAGTTTCGTAGGCTCACCCGACTCTGTCATGATCTCACGGGCAGTTCGGACGATACCTTTCGCGGCTGTATAGGCCTCCAGACAGCCTTTGTTTCCACAACCACACTGACGACCGTCGTGATGCACGCAGGTATGTCCTATCTCACCGGCATAACCGTCAGAACCCAACTTCACGGTGCCGTCGGAGAAGAGGCAACTGCCCAAGCCCGAACCGAGGGTGATCACGATAAAGTCCTTCATGCCACGAGCACAACCGAAAGCATGCTCACTAAGAGCCACCACATGCGAGTTGTTAGCTACGGCCACAGCCAGTCCCAGCCTGTCGCGCAACAATGCAGACAGGGGAATGACACCTTTCCACGGGAAATTGGGAGAGTTCACGATACAGCCCTGCTTATAGTTTGAACTCGGTGCGCTGATACCCACCGAACGGATGGTATCGTAACCGCCATTGGCATCAATCATCTGGACGATGCCTTCACTCAACTTCGTCACAAATGCCCCTATCTCCGGGTAGTCTTCTGTGGGGAAACTATCTTTGACTATGATGTTTCCTCTGACATCTACAATAGCATAAGATGTGGTCTCGAGACTAATATCAACTCCAATAACCCTTTTCTTAACTGTTTTTTGATCCATAGCTACTTCTTTAGTTATTCTGCCACAAAAATAGTAACAATTTGATAAACAACCAAATCTTTTACATTTTTTTTTGCAAATATTTACCCTAATCTTGCATTTTTCGGGATATTTTCGTATCTTTGCACCCATAAAAGTAAAAAATTCGAATATTTGAGATGAACATTTTAGAATTAAGTGAACAAGAAATCGGCAGACGTGAGAGTCTGCAAGAGCTGCGTAACATGGGCATAGATCCCTATCCCGCAGCCGAATACCCCACTAACGCATTTTCCACCGACATACGTGACAATTTCCGTGATGAAGACGAGCCCCGCCAAGTGTCTATTGCCGGCCGTATGATGAGCCGTCGTGTGATGGGAAAGGCCTCGTTTGCAGAGATACAGGACTCCAAGGGCCGTATTCAGGTGTATATCACCCGCGACGACCTCTGCCCGGGCGAGAACAAGGATTTATATAATAATGTGTTCAAGCGTCTGCTCGACATCGGCGACTTCATCGGCGTGAAGGGCTTCGTGTTCCGTACGCAGACGGGTGAGATCAGTGTGCATGCCCAGGAGCTCACCCTGCTGTCGAAGGCTCTGAAACCGCTGCCTATCGTGAAATACAAGGACGGTGTGGCCTACGATAAGTTCGATGATCCTGAACTCCGCTATCGTCAGCGTTATGTCGACCTCGTGGTGAACGAGGGTGTCAAGGATACATTCCTTCAGAGGGCTACGGTCATCCGGACGCTTCGCAAGGTACTGGATGATGCCGGATATACGGAAGTCGAAACACCAACCTTGCAGATGATTGCCGGTGGTGCTTCAGCCCGTCCGTTCATCACCCACTTCAATGCCTTGGATCAGGATATGTACATGCGTATCGCTACCGAGCTCTATCTGAAGCGCCTCATCGTGGGTGGTTTCGAGGGTGTTTACGAGATTGGCAAGAACTTCCGCAACGAGGGTATGGACCGCAACCACAACCCCGAGTTCACCTGCATGGAGCTCTATGTGCAGTATAAGGACTACAACTGGATGATGTCGTTCACCGAGAAGCTGCTCGAGACCATCTGTATTGCCGTCAATGGCAAGCCTGAGCGTGAAATCGACGGTAATATCGTGAGCTTCAAGGCTCCCTATCGCCGTCTGCCCATCCTCGAGGCCATTCTGGAGAAGACAGGCTTCGAATGCAACGGCAAAACGGAAGAAGAAATCCGTGCCTTCTGTCTCTCGAAGGGTATGGATGTCGATGAAACCATGGGTAAGGGCAAACTGATCGACGAGCTCTTTGGTGAGTTCTGCGAGGGCACCTTCATCCAGCCTACTTTCATCACCGACTATCCCGTCGAGATGTCTCCCCTCACCAAGATGCACCGTTCTAAGCCCGGCCTCACTGAGCGTTTCGAGCTGATGGTGAATGGTAAGGAGCTGGCCAACGCCTACTCTGAGCTCAACGATCCCATCGATCAGGAGGAGCGTTTCGTAGAGCAGATGAAACTCGCAGACAAGGGCGACGACGAGGCGATGATTATCGATCAGGACTTCCTGCGTGCCCTTCAGTACGGCATGCCTCCCACCTCCGGTATTGGCATTGGTATCGACCGTCTGGTGATGCTCATGACGGGCAAGACCTTCATCCAGGAAGTGCTCTTCTTCCCCCAGATGAAGCCTGAGAAGAAGATTCCTCAGAGCACACCCGCTGAGTGGGCCGAGATTGGCGTAGCCGAAGAGTGGGTTCCCATCCTCCGCAAGGCTGGCTTCAACCTCGTGCAGAACATCGCTTCCGAGAAGGCTCAGGGCCTCCAGCAGAAGATTGGCGACATCGTCAAGAAATTCAAGCTCGACATGCAGAAGCCTTCTGTCGATGACATTGCCAAGTGGATCGAAAAAGCAGCAGAATAATGTTTGACTGTGGTAAGATAGCGATTATCGGCGGCGGTAGTTGGGCAACAGCGATCGCGAAGATTGTGGTGAGTCACACCCACCACATCGGCTGGTATATGCGTCGTGACGACCGTATCGAGGACTTCCGGCGCCTGGGACACAACCCTGCCTATCTCACCAGCGTCCACTTCAACATCGACGAGATCAACTTCGACAGCGATCTGAACCGTATCGCCCAGCAGTATAACACGCTGGTCTTCGTCACCCCCTCACCCTATCTCAAGAGTCACCTCAAGAAACTCAAGACCCGTCTGCACGACAAGTTCGTCATCACCGCTATCAAGGGTATCGTGCCCGATGAGAACCTCGTCTGCTCCGAATATTTCCATCAGGTCTATGACGTGCCCTATGAGAACCTCGCCTGCATCGGAGGTCCCTCCCATGCCGAAGAGGTGGCACTCGAACGTCTGAGTTATCTCACCGTGGGCTGTGCCGACCGTGAGAAGGCCCAGGCCTTCTGTGAGGTGCTCACCAGTGAATTCATCAAGACGAAGACCTCCACCGACGTGGTGGGTATCGAATACTCCTCCGTGCTGAAGAATGTCTACGCCATCGCGGCAGGCATCTGCTCTGGACTGAAATACGGCGACAACTTCCAGGCGGTGCTCATGGCCAACGCCGTGCAGGAGATGAACCGTTTCCTCACTGCCGTCCATCCCCTGGACCGCAACGCCTACGACTCCGTCTATCTGGGCGACCTGCTCGTGACAGGCTACAGCAACTTCTCGCGCAACCGTACCTTCGGTACGATGATCGGCAAAGGCTACAGCGTAAAGTCGGCACAGATCGAGATGGAGATGATTGTCGAGGGCTATTTCGGCACAAAGTGTATGAAGGAGATCAACCGTCACTGTCATGTGAACATGCCCATCCTCGATGCCGTATATAATATATTGTACGAGCGTATCTCCCCACAGATTGAAATCAAGCTATTAACGGATTCATTCAGATAACAATAATAACAAACAACAATTATGAGCAACATCAAATTAGACATC
>JAEEGH010006939.1_pt1 | contig 27488 bp, 21 predicted proteins | sample 9134181 | NCBI WGS metagenome assembly JAEEGH01 (sample SAMN16246544, study PRJNA631951) | gut metagenome | biome: gut microbiome; feature: rumen; material: DP-attached | host: Bos | place: Iran: Karaj | collected 2018-10 | reverse complement strand
GAGTTGTCTGTCATTGGCCGCCAGTGCATTTCAAACAACAGAATCCCGGATCTTCTTTCGCTTCAAAGATTGCTCGAACCGTGGGCTGCTGAAAGAAACGCCGCGCAGAAAGGTGTGGACTGGCAATTCACCGCCGATGACGCCAGGACCAAGCTGAAGCATCTATACCCCATCATAAAGATTTAGAATTTACAGAGTATTAGTTATTACGTTGCCGCGTATTTTAGATATGATCGAGGCAAATGGGGATTATCTCTCCATGACGACGCTGCGCCGCGTATTTGCCGCGAATTCCGAACAGGAAGACAGCTTCAACTATGACAAGACCATTCGCCCCATTGCAAACGTGCTGCTTTTGCAGGAGGAATACGCCCCGGAGGGTAGCGGCTCCAACACGGAAAACGAAGCGCTAAAGGCAGTTCTCAAGTTTAAAAACGAGGAAATTGAATCTTTACAGAGGCAACTTGAACTCATCAGAGAGATGTACGAGGCGCGCATTGATTTTCTGATTGACCAAATCCGGAAGAAAGATAAGCGTATGGATGAGAAAGACGAAATCATCAATCGCCTGATGGCAAAAGTATTGTAAGCTGCATCGCCATTTTCATCAGCTTCTGCAAGGTCGCGGAATGCACCTTGCGCTTTGAGCGCACCGTCATCGTGGGTAGGATGACCGACCCATAACAAGGAAATCGAATCTTCAAATGTTCTGGGAAACAAGCGGCGCATCCAAACCGGGAAAGGTTGGAATGCGCCGCTTGTCGTCCTACGCAGTGAGTGAAACCTTGTATGTAAACGCAATCTTGTGGCCGTAGTCCGACCGCCGAATCCGGCTGATTATGTTGTTCAGTTTTTGAAGTCGGTTCTGTAAGCTACTGTCGATAAGGAGGAAAAATGCGCCCCCCCTCCGTTACATTTGCGCCCCCTGATGGGTATCTATCAACGAAGTTGTCTTCGGAGCACAGAAAAAGGACTTGCTTCGGCAAGTCCTTTTTCTGTGATATTTGCCTTCGGCGCGTGATACTGCGCTTCGTGTGGTAAAAAGCGAACCAATTTGATGGCAAATTGACGGCAAAAAACTTTGGTGCGCGGGCTGGCGCTGTGATACCGTTTCCGGGCGGGGGTGCAGGGAAAATCCTGCGGCCCTCGCCCGGAAAACGCGTCATTCGTTGATTCTGCAAATGAGGCCGGTAAGCATCTCTCTCCATCCCGGGAGCTCGTCCACGGGGAGGACGGTCCGGCCTTCGTAAACCAGGTCGTGCTCCTGCCGGAGCTCTTCGGATTCCGGCGCATTATAGCAGACGAGCACAAGCCCGTCGTAATTCTCCGGCATCCGAACCGTCAGTGTGAGCGTGAACAGATAGGACAGATCGTCGTACCTGGTCCAATCACAGCTGTAGCTGAACTCCACGTGGATATTTTCCCCGTTGGATTCATAGTTGTAGGAATAGAACGTATCCTCCTCGTCTTCGGTCAGAATGACGCCGCTGTAGTAGTCGCAGAGGTTCCAGGACCAGGTCACCACATAGCCTTCCTTGTTGACGAAGGCCGGCATGGTGCTCCCGTCGGACAGCGCGCTGGCGGTCAGGGTGATGATGCAGTTTCCGTCTCCGGTGGATTGATAGGAATCCCGCTCGACATTCCAAGTGGCAGGGATGCGGGTATAACTCAGCGAGTCCTGGCCGCGGATCGCTACAGCGCCTACCACTTTTTTCGCGGGATCACCCAGCTTGTAGTTGATAAGAAGATCGTTGTCAACGAACCAGGGGGTATTGTCCGCTTTGTGGCCGGTGGGCAGTTCGGGCCCGGCATAAGGCGACAGGGCGTCTCCCTCGCTGTCGTAGAGCCGGTCGTCAGAGCCCAGACTCAGACTGAGCACCTTATTTCCGGTTTCGTTTTCCAATACCAGTTGGCCGTTTTCCATGCGGCAGGGACCGACGGTTTTTTCGTCGGTGTCCTGCTCATGCATCGTCCAGGTTCCGTCCGCGCTGATCTCGATCAGCAGAAGGTCGATATCGTCATACTTCCACATACCGAGGAAGGGGCTGATATCATTGTTCGCTTCTTCACTCCAATCGAATCGGGCGAGGGTTCTGTCCTCGTCGTCCACCAGCCACTTGCTGCCGTCCTGCTTCAGCGTGAAGGCGGTAGAGTTGTCCTCCTGCTTGAGCACAAGGCTGTCGCCCTTGAGGGAATAAGTGCCTTCCGAGAGAATGTACATATTCTCGTCCCGGAAGTCCCAGGTGTTGTTTTCGTTGATGAAAATGTAGCGCTCGTCGTCTTCGTACTTCCAACAGCCGTAAAAGGCTTTCGGCGAGACGGTTTTTTCTCCGGCTTTTGTGACGTCAAAGACGGATTTCCCGGAATCCTCCCCGCAGGCGCAGAGGCTGAGGGTCAGAATCAGGACCAGCAGGAGCGAAATGATTTTTTTCATGGGGTTCTTCCTTTCTGTGTGTTTCAATGGAGCCGATTTGCGGGGACAAAGTATCGTTCATTTGCCGAATTATTGTAGCACATCAACGGAGAAAATGCTATCATTTGTTTTGAAAAAACACAAAACCGTTGCATTATCGGAGCGATGAAAAGTCGGCGGAGCGCGGCGCTCCGTTGGAAGGGAACCGGGGCGGGCTGCGTTCCGAGCACGAATCCCGGCTTGATACCGGCGATGCAATGTGGTTTTTTGTGTTGAAAGACGCAAATTCTTGTAGTACAATGCAGGAAGGGGGTGGCGGTATGCTGATCGGCTTGCTTGTTTTTCTGGCCGTCGGGGCGCTCTGCCTCGGATTGGGCCTGGAAATCTGGAAGAAACAGAAAATAGATCTGATCCATGCGTACCACACCCGGCACGTGAAGCCGGAAGACGTTCCCGCCTACACAAAATGGATGGGGCTTGGGCTGATTGCAATCGGCGCAGGCTGCGTGCTCACCGGCGTAATGGTATTTCTTCTGGAATGCAACTCCGGCTGGCTGGCCCTGCCGGCGGGCTTTGCCGGCGGGTTTTTGCTGATTGCGAAGGCCCAGAGGACCTGGAACGGCGGAAAATTTATCTCGTAGCCTTCCTGCCTGCGCGGCAGGGGACCGGAGCAAGAAAACGCGCGGAGGATTGCTGCATGAAAGTTATCTTATCCAGAAAGGGATTCGATTCCTCCAACGGTGGCTGTCCCAGCCCGATCCTGCCGGACGGGACGCTGCTGTCGCTGCCGATTCCGTCTCAGGACCGGGATGCCTACGAGGCGCTGTCCTTCCGGGGCCTCAACTACGGGACGCTGCTGGAGCAGCTTCGGCCGGGGCAGGCCTTCTCCCGCTGCCACTTGGACCCGGATCTGCGGCCCGACCTGCGCATTTCCGGGACGGAGGGCTGGAGGCCAGCCTTCGGGCAGACCGACGCCGCCCAGGGCCTGCTGGCCAACGCCGGAGTAGAGCGGGGCGACCTGTTCCTGTTCTTCGGCTGGTTCCGGCAGACGGAGCAGGGGCCGGAGGGCTATCGCTTCGTGCGGAGGAGCGAGGATTTCTTTCGCGGAGCCGATCTCCACGTGATTTACGGCTATCTCCAGATCGGGGAAATACTGACAGAACCGGAAGAGATTGCCAAATACCGTTGGCATCCCCACGCATCGGATGGTTTTCTCCGCAACAAGGCGAACGCTCTCTATCTGCCGGCGGAGCGCCTTTCCTGGAACCCGGAAAAGAAAGGGTACGGGGTGCTGGACTTTCGCGCGGACCGGGTGCTGACCATGGAAAACAGCCCGCGGGGCACCTGGACTCCCAAGCCGTTTCTCATGCCGGAGCACGTCTATGGAAACCGGAAGAACTCCGCGAAAGGGGAGGGCCTGTATTACGCCGGAATCTGGCAGGAGCTGGTGCTGGAGGAATCGGAGGGGCTGCTTCCCTGGGCAAGAAGTATGATTGATGGCCCCGCGTGAGCGGTGAGACCGCGCTTTTCGGGGCCGGAACAGGAGTTCGCTATGGCTGCATTTCTGGAAACAAATGTCTACAGCTTTCGGGGGACGGTGCTGATTTACGGCGCTTGCCTGCCGGAGCTTTCTCCCAAGGGCTTCGAAAAGCTGTCTGAAAACACGGATGGCTGCTATGCCCTCTGCCTGGAGCGGGACCATCTGAACATGGCTGTCACCAAGCTGACCGCAATTCTCGGCACCGGACAGGTGAAGCGGCTGCGCTTCGCCACGGTGGACCGTTCGCCGCACTGCGTGCAAATGCACTATATCCGCCATGAGATTGAGCGCGTTCTGCCGGAGCATATTCCCATGGAGAGCTGGGTGGTGGTGGAGGACAGGCCCGTCCGGATTTCCCCGGAAACCGTGGAGCGCGCAAAGTCCCTGGCGCTGCTGGAGGCCGAAGAGAAGGCGCGCCGCGGCGGATCGGAACCGGAAGCCACCAGATACGATTCTCAAAATTTTTGTTGAAAAATACAAAAAAAGTGGTATGATACCTTTAGAGCGTCTTTAGGCGCTTGAAAATGGAATGGAAAGGAACGAAATCATGAAGAAACTGCTGTGCCTCATTCTGGCACTGTGCGTGGTGTTCAGCCTGGCTGCCTGCTCTGAAAACGGCGGCAAGGAAACCGAGGCGCCCAAGCCCAGCCAGAACAATACCGAGGCTCCCAACCCCACCCAGGGCAACACCGGCGTGGAAGCCGATGAGAACTACACCATCCGCATTTACTCCAACTCCAACTCCGCCGACCGGGTGGAATGGTTTGTGAAGAAGGCCGCCGACGCCGGCTTCAAGGTCAGCATCGACGACAACTCCGTCATCTCCGGCGACTCCGCCGCTGTGCAGGCCGCCAACGAGAAGAAGGACGCCGACGTGATCTTCGGCCTGAACGAGACCCGCTGGGGCCAGATCATCAACGGTCAGTACGAGAACCTGAAGCTCCTGGACTGGACCCCCACCTGGGCCGACAAGGTTGACTACAAGTATGACGGCAAGGCCTACGGTCTGGTGGTCCAGAACGTGCTGATGCTGTACCGGACCGACGAGCTGGGTACCAACGGCCAGTCTCTGCACTTCGCCCACTGGGCCGACGTGGTGAACTCCGGCTACAAGTGGTATCGCCAGAACAAGGTCGGCGGCACCACCAACGCCAACATCAACTCCGCCATGCTCTACGCCTTCGTAGATCCCAGCTCTCCCGCCGGCGGCATCTCCATCGACGGCTGGAAGACTCTGTGGAAGTTCTGCGCCCAGGGCGTTTCCGGCGGCGACGACTTCAAGTATGGCTTCGATCCCCTGAACCGGGGCGACGTGGCCATCTCCGAGTACTACTCCTCCGCCCTCTACGGCCAGATCGACGCGGCCGCCAACGGTTCCGACAAGCCCCTGAAGGGCGGCCTGGAGCCCGAGAACTGGGCTCTGGTGGAGATCGACGACGGCACCTACTACATCAACGAGTACGTGGGTATCGTGGACAAGGCCGGCCGTACCGACGCTCAGACCGAGCAGGTCCGCCGTTTTGCCGAGTGGTTCGGCGGCGCTGACTTCCAGGCTGCCTGGGCCGAGGAATGGGATACCTATCCCTGCAACAAGGACGCGGCTGCCAAGATCTACGAGAAGACGCCAGCCATCTACACCATCAAGAACTTTGCCACCAGCAAGGTGGACGGCACCGACATGAACTATGCCGAGTACGTGGCCGCGCACTCCGCTGAGTGGACCAACATTCTCACCAACCTGGGCTTCTACTGGGCGGACGACAACGCCCCCGCCGAGCCCGACTGGGAGAACCTGGACTGGGCCACCCTGACCCAGAAGGCTGAGTAAGCAAAGCTTTCCCGGTAAAACAAATGGCGAACCCAAATGGTTCGCCATTTGTTTTACAGCCAAACGACTTACAACCAAACGACAAGGAGAGAAACACCATGATCCAACTCAAAGACATCGTCGTGCGGTTTGGCGACTTCACTGCCTTGCACAACGTCAACGTCCAGGTGAACGAGGGCGAGTTCTTCACATTCCTGGGGCCCTCCGGCTGCGGCAAGACCACCACCCTGCGGACCCTCACCGGGTTTATCTCTCCCGCGGAGGGCAGAGTTTTTGTCCGGGACAAGGACATCACCGACGTGCCCATCGAAAAGCGCAACATCGGCATTGTCTTCCAGAGCTACGCCCTGTTTCCCACCATGACGGTGTATGACAACATCGCCTTCGGCCTCAAAATCAAAAAGCTGAAGAAGCCTGAGCTGGACCAAAAGGTCCGGACCATCGCCAAAAAAGTGGATCTGAGCGACGAGCAGCTTGCCAAGGCAGTCTCCCAGCTCTCCGGCGGCCAGCAACAGCGCGTGGCCATTGCCCGGGCGCTGGTGACGGAGCCGGACATCATCTGCCTGGACGAGCCTCTGAGCAACCTGGACGCCAAGCTCCGGGTCCAGCTCCGGGAGGAGCTGAAGAAGATGCAGCGGGAGTTCGGCATCACCTCCATCTACGTCACCCATGACCAGGAGGAGGCTCTGACCCTCTCCGACCGCATCGCGGTGTTCAACAGGGGAGTCATCGAGCAGATCGGCACCCCCAACGACATCTACAACCACTCCGCCACGGAGTTCGTCTGCAACTTCATCGGCGATATCAACCGGCTCTCCGGGCCGGTGGTGCAAACGCTCATCGACAGCGGGGCCTCCCTGGATCCCAACTGGCACCACTACGTCCGCCTGGAGCGGGTCCACGTCAACGAGGCCGCCCGGCCCGGCACCGTGGCGATCCCCGGCAAGGTGGTCTCCCGGGAGTATTACGGCCTGTACATCAAGTATTACGTCGATCTGGGCAGCCAGACCATCAAGGTCATGGAGCGCAACGACGGGGTCCACATCTATGATCCCGGCGAGGCAGTGCGGGTCAATATTGATCCTGCCGACCTGATGAGCTACGCGCCCACGGGGGAGGAGGGGCGGCCATGAACGGCAAGCTCGGCCCCAAGCCCTTTGACAGCACCAAAATTATCCGCCTGATCGGCGGCCTGCTGTTTGCGTATCTCTTTCTGGGCTTTATGCTCCTGCCCTGCCTGGACACTCTGACCAGCATCTTTTCCGCCAAGGACGCCAGCGGCAAGACGGACCCCTTCGCGGTGATCCGCTTCTTCCTGGCGGGCAACATGGGCAAATACGTCCTGAACTCCCTGAAGCTGGCGGTGCTGCTGGTGCTCACCGTGAACGTGATCGGCATCTCCATCGTCCTGCTCACCGAATACTTTGACATCAAGGGCGCCCGGATCCTGCGACTGGGCTATATGACCACCATGATCTATTCCGGCGTGGCCCTGGTCACCGGCTATATGTTCCTCTACGCGGGGGACGGCATTCTGACCACTGCCCTGAAGGACGCCTTCCCGGAATTCAGCCCCAAGTGGTTCTCGGGCTTCAACGCGGTGCTGTTCACCATGACCTTCGCCTGCACCTCCAACCACATGCTCTTTCTCCGTAACGCCATTCGGGGCATCGACTACAATACGGTGGAGGCGGCCCGAAACATGGGGGCCAGTCCCTTCAAGGTCCTGTTCAAGGTGGTCTTTCCCACCCTGCTGCCCACCCTGTTCAGTCTGACGGTGATGGTCTTCATCACCGGTCTGTGCGCCATGAGCGCACCGACCCTGCTGGGCTATGACTCCATCAACCCGGAAATCGTCCGCCTGGCCGGCTCCTCCGCCGCCGACGAGGCCTTTCCCCAGGCCAGAGCGGCCCTGCTGAGCATCATCCTGGCGGCCTTTACCATCGTTCTGCTGACGGTGCTCTCCCGCTATGAGCGCAAGGGCCATTACCTCTCCGTCTCCAAGACCAAGGCCAAGCTCCAGAAGCAGAAGATTACCAACCCGGTGGCCAACGTGCTGGCCCATATCTACGCCTATATCCTGTTCATCATCTACATGACGCCCGTGGTGATGATCGTGGTGTTCTCCTTCCGCTCCTGGGAGTCTGTGAAATCCCGGAGCCTGAGCAGCGGCGGCTGGACCCTGCTCAACTACTTCGGCACCCAGGACTACCAATATCAGGCCTCCAGCGGCAAGATGAGGATCCGGGAGGGAGCCATCACCGGCGTCTTCTCCAACAAGGATACCCTGGGGGGCATCCAGACCAGCTTCCTGCTCTCTGTGATCGCCGCGGCTCTGGCCTGCGTCATCGTGGTGATTGCCTGCAACTACATCTTCAAGCACAAGGGCAAGAAGCGGGGGACGGCGCTGGAATACGCCCTGCTCTTCCCCTGGCTGCTGCCCACCATTCTGATCTGCTATTCCTACCGGATTTTCTTCAACTCCAACGACGTGTGGTACGTCTTCGGCCAGAATCTGTACTATGAAGACCGGGTGCGAATATTGATCGTAATTGCCTATATGGTGGTGAAGCTGCCCTTCTCCCTGCGTATGATCAAGGCCAGCTTCTACGCCATCGATGAGGAGTTGGAGGACGCAGCCAAGAACCTGGGCGCCGGGCCGCTGAAGACCTTTATCCGGGTCAAGCTGCCCATCATCCTGCCCTCGGTGCTGGCGGTCTTCGCCCTGAACTTCAACGCGCTGTTCACGGAATACGATATGTCCGCCACCTTCAACAGCGCCCACGGGCGGACCTACGCCATGATTATTCAGAGCATGGTCCAGGACGAGGGCATGTCCTATACGAACCTGAACGCCTCGGGCCGACGCTGCGCCTCCACGGTATTCATTATGATCGTCTCCGGCCTGATCCTGTATCTGGTCTACGGCGTGGGGGCCAGAGACCTGTCAGAGCGGCTGGTCAGCAGGGAGAAGCGAAAACGGATTGCCGCAAAGCTGAAGGGCGTCTTCCGCAAAAAGGAGACCGGCGCATGATCCGAAACATTCTTTTCGACATGGGCAGCGTCCTGGTGGATTTCAACCCTGCCCGTTTCACCCGAGAGGCAGGGCTTTCGGAGGAGGACGCTCGGCTGATCCGGGAGGAGCTCTTCCACAGCATCGAGTGGGCCCAACTGGATCGGGGCGTGCTGGATGACCGTCAGATTTTGGAGCGGATGCGGCCCCGGTTCCCGGAACGTCTCTGGCCTGTCCTGGAGCGGATGGTCTGCCGCTGGGACGAGCCCCCGGTGATGATCCCGGGGATGTACGAGGTGGCAGAGGCCCTGAGTCGACGGGGCTATGGCTTGTACCTGCTCTCCAACGCGGGCCTGCGCCACGACGAGTACTGGCCCCGCTACCCGGTGTCCCGGTTCTTCGGCGATCGGCTGCTGATCTCCGCCCATGAGAAGATCACCAAGCCGGACCCTCGCTTCTACCGACTGGCCCTGGAACGCTTCGGTCTGGAGCCCGCGGAATGTCTGTTCATCGACGACGTGCCGGTGAACGCGGAGGGAGCCGTGTATTGCGGCATTCCCGCCCTGGTGTTCCGGGGAGCGGAGCGCCTGCGCCGGGATCTTGCCGCTCTGGGAATCCGCCTGGATTGAGGGAAAGGATTCCAGGGTACAGGCAGCGCGATCCGGCAGAGGCTCCGCCATTCGGGAAAAAGAAAGGACTGCCTCAAAAATTGAGACAGTCCTTTTTGCGGGGAAATAGGGGGATTCTGAAAGGGCAGGGAGAGAAAGAAAAGGAGAGGAAAGAAAGAGAAAAGAGGATGAAACGAAAAGAAAGAGAAAGAGAAGAAAAGATGAAGCGAAAGGTTGGAACCTCTTGCTGGCTTCATTATAGCATAAATTTATATAATTGCAAGGAAAAATAAATGAAATTTTAATGAAGATTTCACATTTTCTTATGAATACAGCGGGAAATCATGTTATATCCGCAATATTCACTTTCTTATGCATAATAGATAGAATTTAAATGCAGTTAGGCTGAAATGTTATTCATCTTCGACAGATCGGAATCCCGTAATCAGGAGGGAGAAGCAAATGAATGCGTTTACCCCGCTCCGGTTGGAGCTGACCGACAACCAGTGGCCTTTCACCTACACGAATCATGACCGTCCAATTGTCCGAGCCGTTGTGGTGGACGACGCGGGCCGGTACTATTTTGTCAGGGCTTTTCGGGACGACGAATTCGGCGCCGCCACGCTGATCGAGACCTCCGGCGGCGGGGTGGAGCCGGGGGAGGATTTTGAGACGGCCATTCGCCGGGAGCTTCGGGAGGAGCTGGGGGCGGAGGTGGAGATTCTCTGCGCCCTGGGCCTGGTCAGCGACTACTACAACCTGATCCACCGTCACAATCTCAACTACTATTTTCTCTGCCGGGTCCGCTCCTTTGGGGAGCGGCATCTGACTGAGGATGAGCAGAACTGCTTCCACCTGTCCACCCTTCGGTTGTGCTATGAGGATGCAGTCCGGGAGTACGAGACACGCGCCTGCACCCCCCTCGGCAGGCTCATCGCCGCCCGGGAACTGCCCGTTCTCCGCCTGGCCCACGACCTGCTGTTCTGAGGCCCGAAAGGACCCGCGCCGGGGCGAAGCTGGAATTCGCCTCAAAAAAGAAGGACCTGCCCACAGGCAGGTCCTTCTTTTTTGAAAAGCCGGGCTCAGCTTTCTTCAGGAGCCAGTTTCCCGTCCCGCATGCGGAAGACCCGGTCTGCCCGGGCGGCGATGTCCAGGTCGTGGGTCACCACCACCACGCAGTAGCCGTCCTCGTGGGCCAGCTTCAGCAGCAGGTCAATAATCAGACGGCTGTTTTCCGTATCCAGGTTGCCAGTGGGTTCGTCTGCCAGCAGAAGCTTGGTGTCCATGCTCATGGCTCGGGCCACGGCCACCCGCTGCTGCTCACCGCCGGAGAGCATGTCGGGGAAGCGGTTCAGTACCGTCTCCGGCAGACCCACCCGTGCAATCAGCTCCGCGGCCTTCTCCCGGGCCTGCTTCCCCTTGAAGCCCCGGAGCTCCATGGGATAGGTGACGTTCTCCGAGACGGTGAGCAGGGGCAGCAGACGGAAGCTCTGATAAATGACCGCGGCGTTTTCCCGGCGGTAACGGTTGAGATTGATAGAGGCGGTTGCTTTGCCCTCAAAGAGAATTTCCCCCTCAGTGGGCAGCATGAGTCCCGCCATCAAAGACAGCAGGGTACTCTTGCCGGAACCGGACTTGCCCACCAGGGCGTAGAGCTGCCCCTCCTCAAAGGCACAGTCCACCCCGTTCAGGGCGTTGACGGTCTGGTACTTGTTTTCATAGCGATAGGTGACGCCGTGGACTTCCAGAATGGACATGGGAGTTCCTCCGTTTCTGTGTAAAATCAGGGATCAAGGATCAGAGCCCGCCGGGGCCTTATTCCGGCTCCGTCAGCGCGGCAAAGGACTTCTTTCGCAGACCGACAATCAGGCAAATCAGCGCGGAGAGGGTCCACACGCCCAGAAAGGCGGCGGTGAGCAGGAGCTGGGACTTGTTCAAAGCCGCGCCGGTGAGACGGCTGACGCCGACGCCAATGCCCAGGCCGATGGCCATCAGCAGGAGCTGCTCCAGCAGGAAATTGCCCACAATCCGTCCGGGCTGGGTGCCCATAGCGCGCATCACGGCGATTTCCCGCCGCCGGGACTGAACCAGCAGCCAGGCCAGGGCAAAGCCGATGATCCCGGCCAGCAGATAGAGCGCGTCGTAGAGAACGCTCACGTACTGGATCTGCCGCTCCATGGAGTGGGTGGTGTTCAGGTAGACCTCATCTTCCAGCTTGACAAAGCTTTTGGTCCGGTCCGGGGAGCGGGCCCAGGTGAAGTCTGAGTCCTCCAGAACCTGCCGCAGCTCGTCCAAGCGGTCGGAATCTCTCAGGGTAAAGGTAAAGCTGGAATAAGTTATAGCGGGGGAGAGCCCCAAAGCCTGAATGGCGGCCAGCTCCTCCCGGGAATAGAACCTGCGGTCAACTTCAAATTTCTCGGTTTTACTTCCGAGCACGGGGAAGAAGTCTTCATCCTCCTGCCCCGGGCGCACAAGGGTTACCGGGGAGAAGATGGTGGAGCTGCCCACGGGGGCCACGTAAGAAGCCACGACCTGCAGCTCCATGGGGAGCAAGAGCTCCTTCCAATAGGGATGGTAATAGGCGACTACGGTATTGATTCTGTCTCCCAGCTCGATCCCGTATGCTTCCATCAGGTTTTGAGGAACGGCGCAGACAGCGGGACCGGATCGGTAGGACGAAGAAAACCTGGAGTCGCTGCGATCATCGTAAAGCTCATAAACGGCGTCGTCGATCCGAATAAAATCCGCTTCGCTCCAACCCTCCAGCCAATCCACGGAGCCGCTCTGAGAGTAGTAAAACAGAGGACTGCGGGAGACGGAGGAGCTTCCGGCCCAGGCGGGTTCCTTGTTCAGCAGGTAGTAGACGGTTTCGTAGGCAAAGGTACCTTCGTTTGGCCAGCTGAAGGGAAGCTGCTCTTTGCCCACCACGCCAAGGAACTTGATGTGGCCCAGGTTGGTGGTGGCACAGCTGTCCTTTACCAGCTCGGAGACGCCGAGCTTTGCCGCGGAATGGCCGTTGACGAGGAGGCCGCTGATCCACCTGCCGTAGTAATCCGTTGCGCTGCCGGTGATCACCGCGTTGGCCTTGTAGGCGTCCAGCTGTTCCCGGTAGCCCGCCAGGGAGAAGGTCAGCCGACCGAAGAACAGGGCGGCTGTCAGACCCAGCAGCAGCACGGCGGCCGTGCGGATCTTGCTCCGACGCAGGGAGAGCAGGCTGTATTTGAAGAAGCCGGAAAGCCGGGAGACCCGACCGGCGTGCTTCCTGACCTGCCGTACGGCGGGCTTTTTCTTCGCCTGTTTCCGTTGGCGCAGGCTCCCCAAGGCAAAGAACAGGGTGAAAAGCAGCGATCCCCCTGCCTGGATCCCGGCGGCGGTGAGATAACGGGCCGGGACGGAGGCGGGAGCAAAGTCCAGGGTGCGGGTCACGGCAATCTTGGTGGAGGAGAAGCGCAGATCCTGCTCCGCGAACTGGGCGGCAAACTGCCGCAGAATCTCAAAGACCTTGTCTTCCGCCAGCATGCCCACCAGAGCGCCCAGGGCCGCGCCGAGGAGGGTAAGCGCCAAAGCGGAGCTGAGAAAGTAATGGCACACGTGGGCCCTGCCGCTGCCCAGATCGCACATGATCCGGGCGCTTTCCCGCTGCCGGGATATGAACAGGTGACTTTGCAGGGCCAGGGCGCAGCCTGCCAGCAGCAGGCAGACTGCCAGGAAGATGCCGGAGATCAGCAGCAGCTCCTTCATGGGTTCCGTGGCGGCGGAGAAGCCCTGATCGTAGACGTTCAGTTGGAAGTTTTGGGCCAGCAGGGGCGCGGCGGCTTCCAGAAAGGCCTGAACTCCGTCGTTTTTCAGCCGGAACTGGCCGAGAGAATAGCCGTTTACCGGGCGAATGACGCTGCCCACATTGGCGTCGGGCAAAAAGACCCAGAAGGGATAACTGTCGGAGTGCTTGGCGATGCCGACGATCTCATAGTCGCCTTCGTCGATCCGCCTGTGGTTGGCGGCGTCATACAGATCCCCATCCGCACGAAACACCGTGCAGGGGATGGTGTCGCCGGGGGCCAGGCTCAGCATGCCCGCCAGTTTCTCAGAGACAATGCAGACCCTTGCCTTGGCGTCGTATTCCGCCTGGGTGAAGTATCGGCCCTCCGTCAGGGCCGTCAATTGTTGATGGAAGGGATAGAGGTCCTCAATGTTGCCGGTGTAGGCCACTCGGCAGGCGTCGTTTTTGATGCGCAGGGTCTCTGCATAGCGCCGGAAGGGGGCTTCGTCCTCCACACTGGCTCCATCCGGGAGCAACGGCGGCAGCTGGGTCAGGCTGCCGTCGTCCAGAAAGGAGACGGATTCAATCTGAAAGGTAGGGTTGGGGGTGTTGGCCCGGAAAAACTGGCCGGCTGCCAGATAGACGGCGGGAAAGTCCAAGGGCTCTGCGCCGTCCAGACCCCGTACCATAATCAGCCTGTTGGTAAAGTCCTGCCGGGAGTAGAAGGTTTCGGTTACCATGGCAGTATACAGGCCCTGATCCTCCTGGAAGGCGTAGAGCTTGATCCGGAGCACCGCGGCGTTGGGATCAGGAACGAAAAGATCCCTCCGGTGGAGCATGGGGGAGAGCATCAGCTCCGCGGAGGCCGGTTCCCAGCTCAGCACCGGCTCTGTGCCGATGAGGGCGGAGATTGTATCCCGGTTTTCCTCCAACGCACCGACCAGCTTCTCGTCATAGATCACCTGGTTCGGGTAGTCGTCGCCGATGTATTCCAGCTCCGCAATGGTATGGAAATAGTTGCCGCAGTCGTCCAAATAGCTGCGCACCGCCCCGAAGACACAGCAGGAGACGGTCAACAGGGCAGCCGTCACCGTGAGGATCAGGACAAACAGCAGTGTTTTGCCTGGAGTCCGCAGAGCGCTTTTCAGCCCGTTTTTCACTGCCTGCAAATTCCCATCCTCCTTTCTGATCGCGGTTCGTGATAAACTGGTGACAATTGTGTCATTCCGGCTCTGTCAGAGCAGCAAAGGACTTCTTGTGCAGGCCTGTGACCAGACAAATCAGTGCGGACATGGCCCACACGCCCAGGAAGGCGGCGGTGAGCAGGAGCTGGGCGCGGCGAAGGGCCGCGCCGGTAAGGATGGTGACAACCACGCCAAGGGCAAGGCCGACGGACATCAGCAGAAGCTGCTCCAGCAGGAAATTGCCCACAATCCGTCCGGGCTGGGTGCCCAGGGCGCGCATCACGGCGATTTCCCGCCGCCGGGACAGGACCAGCAGCCAGGCCAGGGCAAAGCCGATGACCCCGGCCAGCAGATAGAGTGCGTCATAGAGGAAACTCACGTACTGAATCTGCCGTTCCATGGAATGGGTGGTATTCAGATAGACCTCATCCTCGATGACGGCAAAGTCTTTGGTTCGGTCGCCGGAGTGGACCCAGGTGAAGCCCGCCTCGTCCAGGACCTGCCGCAGTTCATCCAGCCGATTGATGTCCGTCAGAGTGAAGCTAAGGCCGGAATAGTTCAGTGCGGCGCTCAGGCCGATGGACTGGGCGTCAAACAGCTCCTTCCTGGTCCAGTAATTCTTCTTGATCAGGTACCTCGTGTCTTCGTCCACACCCATCTTGTCGGGAGGAAGATAATACGTTTCGTCTTGGTACGTGGTCCGCAAGAAGGTCACCGGGCAGAAAACGGCGGAGCTCCCTGCGGGCGCCTCGTAGGAGGCCGCCACGGTAAAGACCAGATGGAACAATTGATCATCCGCGCTCTCGTCGGTAAAGGCAACCAGAGTGTCGATCCGGTCGCCCAGCCGGATCCCCTGGGCTTCCATCATGGATCTGGGCAGAGCGCAGATGGAGGGGCCCGCCCAGTATTTCTCAATCATCGGTTTTCCGGTGAAGGGATCATTAAATTTTTTCTCATACTCGACCAGTTGGATGAAATCCGCGTCGCTGTAGCCTTCCAGCCATGTCACGGAGCCTTCCTGCGTGTAGTGATACAGAGGATTGTGGCTGACAGAGGAGGTGCCGGTCCAGACAGACCCGCGATTTACCTCCAGGAAGGTGCTGTCAAATTGGAAGGCGCTTTGGAACCGTTCATAGGAGGGTTTTTCTCCCTCCTCCAGTACCTTCAGGACCTTGATGTGGCCCAGGCTGGTGGTAAAGCAGCAATCCTTCACCAAATCGGAATCGGCGAGATTCACAATGGGACGGGGATCGATGTTCAGACCGCTGATCAGCTTCCCGTAGTAGTCCGTGGCGGTGCCGGACAGGGCGGCGTTGGCTCTGTAGGCGGCCAACTGTTCCCGATAGCCGTCCAAAGAGGCGGTGAGCTGCCCGAAGAAGAGGGCGGCAGCCAGACCCAGCAGCAGCACGGCCCCCGCGCGGGCCCGGCTCCGGCGGAGAGAGAGCAGAGCGTATTTGAAGAAGCCGGAGAGCCGGGAGACCCGGGCAACCCGCTTGTGGGGCCGCTGTCCGGCGGATTTCTTTTTGGAAGCGTTCTTCCGTTTCTTCATTGCACCGAGGGTGAAGAACAGAGTGAAGGCTGTGGTTCCAACCACCAGGATCCCGGCGGCCAGCAAATAGGTCCCCGCAGAGAAGACCGGGTCAAAATTCAGGGTTCGGGTGACGGCAAGCCTTGTGGCGGAGAAACGAAGATCCTGCGTCGCGTACTGAGAGGCAAAGCGCCGCATGATCCCGAAGACCCCGTCCTCCGCCAGAATGCCGATGACGGCGCCGAGAACTGCGCCCACAAGGGTCAAAGCCAAGGCGGCGGTGAGGAAATAGACGCAGACGTGTTTTTTGCCGCTGCCCAGGGCATACATGGTTCGGGCCGTCTCCCGCTGACGGGAGATGAAGATGTGGCTCTGCAGGGACATGGCGCAGAAGGCCAGCAGCAAGCAGACCGCCAGGAACACGACGGAGAGGAACAGCAGCTCCTCCATAGGCTCCGTGGCGGCGGCGTAGCCCTGGTCGTAGACGTTCAGCCGGAAGCCCTGCTTCAGCAGGGGAGCGGCAGCGTCCAAAAAGGCGGAAACCTGTCCGTTTTTCAAACGGAACTGGCCGATGGAATAGCCGTTCACCGGGCGGAGCTCCGCGTTCGCGGCCGCGGCGTCCGGCAGGAAAACCCAGTAGGGGTAGGCGTCCGCGTGGCTCAGGATGCCGATGATTTCGTATTCTCCGCTGTCTGTCTCGGTCAGGTTGGCGGTGTTGTAGAGGTCTCCGTTCCCGTGGAACACCGTGAAGGGGATCTTGTCGCCCACGTGCAGCATCAGCAAACCGGCTGCTTTCTCGGAGACCACGCAGACCTTGGCCTTGGCGTCGTACTCCGCCTGGGTGAAGAAGCGTCCCTCCGTCAGGAACATCACCTGCTGGTGGATGGGATAGAGATCCTCGATGGCGGCGGTGTAGGTGACCCGGCAGGAATCGTTTTTCACATGCAGCAGCTCCGCGCTGCGCCGGAAGGGAGCTTCCGCCTCCTCCCCGGACCCATCGGGAATCACTGCGGGCACGTCGTTGATGCGGTCGTTTTCATAGACGCTGACCTTACCGGGCTGGAAGATATTGCGGAAGAAGCGTCCGGCCATGAGATAGGTCTTGCCAACCTCCAGCTTTGTTCCGTCTGCCGGCGTCAAGATGGTGATCAGCAGGTTTGTGTGATCCTTGCGGGAGTACAGCGTTTCGGTTACCAAGCCGTTGAAGGAGTCCGAATCATAGCTGTTGTATAGCCTGATCCGCAGAATTGCCGCGTCTGGATCTGGTACGGTGTTGTCCTTTCGATGGATCAGCGGAGAAATCATCAGATCCGCCGATGCGGGCTCCCAGGCCAGCACGGAATCGGAGGCGATCAGGGCGGAAATCGTGTCCCGGTTGGCTTCCAGTGCGGCGGCGCAGCCCTCGTCAAAGACGGCCTGGTCAGGGTAGTTTTGCCCCATGTATTCCAGCTCCGCGATGGTGCGAAAATAGTCGTTGCAATTCCCCAGGTAGCCCCGCACTGCTCCGAAAACGCAGCAGGAGACGGTCAGCAGGGCCGCCGTCACTGTGAGGATCAGCACAAACAGCAGGGTCTTCCCGGGTGTGCGCACCGCGCTTTTCAACCCGTTTCTCGCAGCCTGCATGCCAGCCGACCTCCTTCCTTTATCAGAACGATCCAGTATACAATATTCATATTTTATCATATATGGTCGGAAAGTCAAGGAAACGATTTTTCAATTTTTCAGAAAATGATGCGGGGTTTGCGGATTCCGTTCTTGCCATTTCGGGATAGACATGATATAATAAGCTTTCAGTATTAAATGCAAGGAGGCAATACACATGAAACGAGCGATTTCCCTGGTTTTAACTGTGGTGATGCTGCTTGGCCTGCTGCCTGCCACAGCCTTTGCGGGCGGCGGCGGCGCTTCCCAGATCTGGTCCGAAAACTTCAACGAGGGCCTTCCCGAAGATTGGATCGTCATCGACGCGAACTACGATGGCTACAGCTTCTCCTGGAACGGCGAGGGCTATGTGCAAAGCGGCGTTGTGACAGGCATGGGCCTTCTTCCCTCTGAGCCCCAGGCCGGCGAGGACTATCTGATTTCCCCCGTCATCACGCTGCAGGGGGATGAAGAGGTGCTCAGCTACGAGGTCCGTGTTCCGGAGAACGGTGCGGACGTGCTGTTCGACGTTTTTGTCTGCCCCGGCTACACGATCCTGAATGCGGACACCGTCAGGAGCCTGCGGAACCCCATCGTGCAGGATGCCTGCTACTCCTGGGCCTATGGAGAAACCTGGCAGTCCAGAACCCTGGACCTGACGGCCTTCGCCGGTCAGCCCGTGCGGCTGGTGATTCGCCAGCGGGCCCAGCAGGCCGGCTGCGTTCTGATGCTGGACAATTTCAGCGTCTACTGGAACGAGCCTGACGAGATTATGGATAAGGTCACGGCCTTCAACCTGCCGGAGCCCCGGGCGGGCAAAAAGGTTTCCGACTGCAAGGAGAGCGACATCAGCTTCCCCGCCTTTGCCAACTACGAGCTGATCCCCGGCTCCCTGACCTATTACCGCATCGAGGACGAGCTGGTGCATGAGTTTACCGGCACCTTTGCCGCCGGGGAGGAATATACCATTTCCTTTGAGGTCATGGTCAAGCCCGGCAATACCGTCAGCGAAACCGGCATTGCCTCCGTCAACGGCAAATGGGCCCGGTTTATCTCCGAGACCGCCGAGGTGGCTATGGTGGAGATGTACTGCGGCAGACTCGGCGGGGAGGTGCAGTCCGTGGATGTAACCGTGGCTCCGCCTTTGGCAGGCAGAAATCCCACCACCCAGGCGACGGTCAACAATCCGGAGCAGTGCACGGTGGAGGAGCTTGGCTACCTTCACTACGAGGGCGAGGACAACTACAGCCTGCTGTACGGCTCCGACTATTTTGAGGCCAGCGAGCCCTACCGGATCATGGTGTGGCTCATGCCTGCGGAGGGCTGGACGCTTTCCGGTGATGTCGCTGTCAGGATCAACGGCGTCAAGGCCTCCTACGACGGCCCCTACAATGGCGGCGGCCTGTTCTACGTGGACGTGACGTCCTGGGAGACCCCCTTCCTGGACGTCAAGCTCAGCGACTGGTGGTTCGCGGAGGCCGTGAGCTTCTGCTTCTATTCCGGCTTGATGGCGGGCACCGGCGACGGCACCGTCTTCTCCCCCAAGATGTCCTTCTCCCGGGCCATGTTCGTCACCGTCCTGGCCCGGATCGACGGCTCTGACACCTCCCCCTATGCCGGCGTCAGCCACTTCTCCGACGTGAAGACGAGCAAGTGGTACGCGGCCCCTGTGGAATGGGCCTACGCCAACAGCTTCGCCGGCGGCACCGGCAACGGCAAGTTCTCTCCGGAGGAGGCTGTCACCCGGGAGACCCTGGCTGTCTTCCTCTATAACTACACCCAGAAGAAATTCGGCGCCCTGGACGATGAGGACTGGGTGGAGCTGTCCGCCTACCCGGACGGAGACCAGGTCTCCTCCTGGGCGAGGAGCGCCATGCGCTGGGCGGTGTACAACGGCCTGATCTCCGGCGTTCCCGGCGATGGAGAGTGGCTCTACCTCAAGCCCAAGAAGACTGCCTCCCGGGCAGAGGTAGCGATCATTGTGATGAATTTCAGCCACTATCTGTGGAATTTCGTGGGCGGCGATGACTGATCCGAGAATTCCAGTTCGAATAACGTTTTGATCGTGTAAATAATTACGCCCGGAGCCTTCCGTTTGTTGCGGAAGGCCCCGGGTATTTTTCATCCTTTTGCGTTTTGCATCAAAGCTCCACGTCCACAATCCGCAGATACCTTTGCAGGGGATAGGCTCCGTCGTGGGCCTCCCCGGGGACGCTCTCGGACATGGAACCGGGATGGGTGACGCGGGTGATTCCCGCCCGAACCAGCAGGTTCAGGAGGTCTTCCCGCTGGCCGGGCTCGCAGCCCAGGCCGGCGGTCTGCAGGTAGGGCTTGGCCTTCCGCAGCACGGGGATGATCCTTTCCCGGGGCAGGGGCTTCACCAGTACGTTGCAGAACATGGGGGAGAGCTCCAAAGCGCTGTCCTCTTTGGGAATCAGGGAGCAGAGGGGAGAGCTCCAGGGCTTCGGCTTTCCCCCGTCCAGAATGGACTCCAGCTTGTCCGTATAAGTCCGCAGGGTCAGCTCCGCCACGGCCCCGACGGTGGCGGGGCGATTGGCCTTGGCCGCCTGCTCCAGAATTGGCCAGAACCGGTCGCAGAAGCTTCGCACCGCGCCAAAGTCCCCGGTGTCCAGGTAGATCACCTGACAGGAGGAGCAGAGCAGCTGTCGGGTGGCGACGATGTGCTCCGCCAGGGCCTTCAGCTCTTCGTCGGGCCGTTGGCCGGAGAGATAGGCGAAGCTCAGCCGGTGGCCCCACTCAATAAGCCGGGTTCCCGGGTGGGCAAAGCGCCGCACCGCCGCCACCGCCGTTTCTCCGCCCCAGACCACGATGCCGTCCGAGAGATCAGCCATTTTTTTGATGGCGCCCAGGTCGGAGGAGGGGGTGTCGAAGACGTAGAGATAATCCGCCAGCCGGGGCTCGATTTCCAGCACGGCGTTCAGGATGGAGAGGGACAGGCCGTTGTCCGCCTGGGGCAGCTTGAGAATGTTGATATTGCCCGTCACCAGCCCTTCCGCCACGGAGAAGGCGGGCAGGCCGTCGGCGTTTCCGGCGGCGATGTGGAGCAGGACGCCCAGAGGCCGGGCCAGCACCCGCAGGGGCCGCAGCCCGGCGGGGGGACAGGTGGTGTAATCCCGGCGGAACTCCGCTCCCAGTTCTGTCCGAAACTTGAATTCCAGGTGGTCCCGCCGCAGGAGGCGAACCGCCATTTCCTTGTATTGCTCCGCCCCGTCGATTTGCAGGGCGGCCAGCTGCCGGTCAAATTCCCCGGCCTCCACCCGCCGTCCCAGGGCGTCGATGGCGGTGATGACGGTCTCCGGGTCCAGCCCCGGCCCCGCCAGGGTGGCGTTCAGCCGCTCCTCAAGTTCCGCCAGGAGCTTGTCCTGCATGGAGGTTTCATATTGTCTGCCGCCTGCCAATATCATAGTTCTACCTCCACCTTGTTCAGAATCTCTGAGGCCCCGGCGGCGCAGGTCTTGATGTCCTGCATTCCCACCCGGCCCAGAATTTCCAGCCAGGGAGAATCCAGCCCGCAGCCGCATTCGCCGCTGTCGTGGAGGACTCCCAGATCGTCGGTCATCACCGACAGCAGGGGGGTGCCGATGTCCATGGCGGAGACCAGGTTCACCAGTCCCGGCGTCCCGTTGGGCACGGGCTTCAGAGTTTCCGGGTCCCGGATGATGACCCGGCTGTAGATGGGAACGTGGAAGTGATGCTTTTCGCAGTCGTTGTAGAAGATGGGGTGCTCCACAGCCCCGAAGAACTCAATGATATCCTTGTCGTCCAGACCCAGGACCTTTTTGGCCAGGGCGTAGAACTCGGATTTATCCACCTGCTCGGCGTAAAACTGCTTCCAGCCGCCCCCCAGCATGAGCTTGGAGCCCTTGGGAAGCTGAACGCGGACATTCTGCTCGTCCATTCGCTTCATCAAAAACCAGGCGTAGGCCGGGAAGCCCATGAAGCGCAGGGGAAAGCGGGATTTGCTGTGCTTCACAATGGCGTCCTGCACGGCTCCCAGGTCCAGAACGTACTCGCCCTTTCCCCGCTCCCGTCCTGTAGGGGCTGTCATCGGCCGCCCGCCGGAGGCCTCCTGTGATTTGGCATTCCCGGTTTTTTTCCACCGCAGGGCGTAGGTCCGGCTGAGGGCGGGCGTGAAGAGAGTGACGCCAAAGGCCGTCCGGGAGACGCCGGTGCGGTTTTTGTGTTTGGGCTGATAACCGAAGACCACGTAATGACAGGGCTTGGGGGAGATCAGGTGCCGGAGCTTGCAGATCCGCAGCACCATTTTCAGCCCCGCCCAGAGGTCGCCCACGGTGAAGCCGATTTCGCTGGCCTTGCCGGAGCTGGTGCCGGAGGAGGTGACCACCAGGGGCAGCCGCCACCGGGGGACGGAGAAGAGCCGCCGCCGCTTGAACAGGGCCGTGGGCAGGAAGGGCAGGTCCGCCAGATCGTCCATGGTTTGCAGCCGATCCGGGGCGAAGCCCGCGTCGTCCAGAATGGCCCGATACCCGGGGCAGTGCTTGTAAGCGTAGGCGCAGTTCTCCCGCATGGCCTTCAAAAACAGCGCATTTGTCCCCTTGAGATCGTAGGCGTCCCGGTGCCGGAACAGCCTTCGCCGGTACTTCATTTACAGCTCACCTCGGTGTCTTTTTGCTTAATATACATATTTTTCTTTCTTTTTTCAACCATTTTCTGGAGAAAAGCCCATAATACGCAGGGCAGGATGCCTAGTGACCGCTGTTACCCGGGAAAAGTGTTCAAAAACCACACTCAAAAATCCGACACGTTTGTACAGTTTTCCATTGCCTTTTCCCCGCTCGTGTGATAAAATATGCACTAAGAGCGCCGGAGGAAAACCAGCGTAAGCCGCTTTTCCTCGGCACGCTGCACCAAACCAGGAGGGAGAAAACAGTGAACGTAACCTTTCGCGGCGGAGTCCATCCCAAGGGGCGGAAGGAGCTGAGCAGGGAAGTCCCCCTGCGCCGCTTCGATCCGGGCCCCTGCGAGATGGTCTTCCCCCTGTCCCAGCACATCGGAAAGCCCGCAAAAGCCATTGTCAAAAAGAACGACCCTGTTTTGGTAGGACAAAAGCTGGCCGAAGCCGACGGCTTCGTGTCCGCCTGCGTCATCAGCTCCTGCTCCGGAACGGTTAAGGCCGTGGAAAAGCGGCGGACCATTGCCGGCACCATGTCCGAATGCGTGGTGGTGGAGAACGACGGGGCCTATACCCCCATGGAGGGCCTGGGCGTCCGTCAGGACCTCTCCGGCCTCACCAACCAGGACATTCTGAACCGGGTCAAAGAGGCCGGGATCGTAGGCCTGGGCGGCGCAGGCTTCCCCACCCACGTGAAGCTGGCCCCCAAAGAGCCGGACAAGATCAAATACCTCATCGCCAACGGCGCGGAGTGCGAGCCCTACATCACCTGCAACGATCAGCTCATGCGCTCCAACCCCGAGGGGATCGTGGAGGGCCTGGAGCTGACGCTCCGGCTCTATCCCAACGCCGAGTGCGTCATCGGCATTGAGGACAACAAGCCCGAGGCCATCGCCGCCATGCAAAAGGCCGTCCGGGGCAAGACCCGGATGCGGGTCCTGCCCCTGCACACCAAGTACCCCCAGGGCGGCGAGCGCAGCCTGATCCGGGTCATCGCCGGGGTGGATTTCCCCGTCACCATGCTCCCGGCGGACGTGGGCTGCATCGTCCTGAACGTGGGCACGGCCTACGCCGTGGGCCGGGCAGTGGCCTGGAACGAGCCCCTGTATGAGCACGTGCTCACCGTTACCGGCGAGGCGGTCAAGTCTCCCGCCAACTTCATCGCCCGGGACGGCACCAGCTTTGCCCAGCTTTTGGAGGCCTGCGGCGGCGTCAAGGAGGGCGTCACCCCCAAGAAGGCCCTCTCCGGCGGCCCCATGATGGGCGTGGCCGTGGCCGGGCTGGAGGTCCCCATCCAGAAGAACACCAACGCCCTCACCCTGCTGGCCGAGGATCGGGTAGAGCGGGCCGAAAAGGAGCAGACCGCCTGTCTCCACTGCGGCCGCTGCTCCACCATCTGCCCCAACGGCCTGGTTCCCGCCCTGATGGCGGACGCCATCAACATGAAGAACTGGGAGCGCTACGAGAAAAAGCTCTACGGTCTGGAGTGCATCGCCTGCGGCTCCTGCACCTACATCTGCCCGGCCCGTCGGCCCCTGACCCAGATGTTCAAGCAGACCAAGGCTGAGATTATGGCCCGGAAACGGGCGGCACAGGCAGGAGGCAAGAAATGAATCAGAGATTGAATCTTTCCGCCGGCCCCCACGTCCGTGATATATGGTCCACCTCCTTTATCATGCGGATGGTCCTGCTGGCCCTGATGCCGGCTACCGTCATCGGCATAATTACCTTCGGGCTGGACGCTCTCTGGGTGGTGCTGGCGTCCGTTGCCTCCGCGGTGCTGACGGAGCTGATCTTCGACAAGCTCACCCATCGGCCCGACACCTGGAAGGACGGCTCCGCCGCCGTCACCGGCCTGATGCTGGCCCTGACCATTTCGGCCAAGAGCCCCCTCTATGCCCCCATCATCGGCTCCGTCTTTGCGATCCTGGTGGTCAAGTGCTGCTTCGGCGGCCTGGGCAAGAACTTCATCAACCCCGCGCTGGCGGCCCGCTGCTTCCTGCTGATTTCCTTCCCCGGGGCCATGACGGTCTACGCCATCGACGGCGTGACCTCCGCCACCCCCTGCGCGGAGCTGGCCGCAGGCAGAGCGGTGAACATCACCTCCATGTTCCTGGGCAGCGCCAACGGCGTCATCGGCGGCTCCATCCTGGGCCTGCTGATCGGCGGCCTGGCCCTCTGGGCCTTCGACATCATCCACGGCCAGATCTGGATCTCCGTCCTGGCCAGCTTCACGGTATTTCTGGGCCTCTTCGGGGGCCAGGGCTTCGACCCCGGCTTCCTGGCCGCCCATCTCTGCAGCGGCGGCGTGATCCTGGGCGCCTTCTTCATGGCCACGGACTACGTCACCTCCCCCATGAGCCGCCTGGGTCAGACCTTCTACGGGGTCCTGATCGGCGTCATGGGCGCCATGTTCCGGGTCTTCGGCTCCGCGCCGGACTCCTTCAGCTACTCCGTCATCGTGGCGAACCTGTTCACCCCGCTGATCGACACCTACGTGGTGGATAAGCCCTACGCCTTCCGCAAGCGCATGATCAAGCTCCGCACCGAGGGCAAGCAGCCATTCCGGTTCCCCAAGCCGGTGGTGGCTCTGACCATCATCGCCCTGCTGGCGGGCCTGGCCCTCTCCGGGGTCTACTCCATGACCAAGGAGAACATCGACGAGCAGAAGCGGGCCGCCGCAGCCCAGGCCTACAAGGCCGTGCTGCCCGAGGCGGAGAGCTTCGAATCCTACGCCGACAAGGTGGAGCAGCTGGGCAGCGAGCCCTACGGCTCCGGCTATGGCCGGGTGTTTATCAAGGACGCCCTGGTGGGTAAGGACGCCAACGGCAACGTGGTGGGCTACGCGGTCTCCGTCACCTCCGCCGAGGGCTATGACGGCAACGTCACCCTCTCCGTGGGCGTCAGCACCGACGGCAAGATCAACGCCATCTCCTTCACCGAGCTCCATGAGACTCCGGGCAAGGGTATGCTCTGCGGCGAGCCCGCCTTCATGGATCAGTTCGCCGGCAAGGACGCCGGGAAGCTGACCCTGGGCTCCGATATCGACGGCATCACCGGCGTCACCATCACCTCCAAGGCCGTCACCAACGCGGTAAACGCCGGCGTGGACTTTATCAACACGCAGATAAGGGGGGAGTAAGATGAACAAATACGTCGAACGTCTTTACAACGGCATCATCAAGGAGAACCCCACCCTGGTCCTGATGCTGGGCATGTGCCCCACCCTGGCAGTCTCCACCCGGGCCTCCAACGGCATCGGCATGGGCCTGTCCACTCTGGCGGTGCTGGTGCTGTCCAACCTGGTCATCTCCCTGCTGCGGAAGGTGATCCCCAATCAGGTCCGGCTTCCCGCCTACATCGTCATCGTGGCTTCCCTGGTCACCGTTACGGAGCTGCTCATCGAGGCCTACCTGCCCTCCGTCTATGAGGCCCTGGGCATCTACATTCCCTTGATCGTGGTGAACTGCATCATCCTGGGCCGGGCCGAGGCCTACGCCAACAAGAACACGCCCCTGCTGTCCATCTTTGACGGCATCGGCATGGGCCTGGGCTTCACCATTGCCCTGACCCTGGCCGGCGGCGTTCGGGAGATTCTGGGCAGCGGCACCTTCTTCGGCCTGCAGATCCTCCCCAAGTCCGTGGAGCCCATGGGCATCTTCGTCCAGCCTCCCGGGGCCTTCCTGGTGATTGCTCTGTTTATCATCATCATGAACGCCATCGGCATCAAGACCCGCCAGCGTCATCTGGTGGAAATGAGCTGCGACGGCTGCTGCGCCGGCTGTACGGCCCACTGTGAAACCGGGAAGGAGGCGGCGAAATGAACCATAATCTGCTTCTGATTATCGTCTCCGGCGCCCTGATCAACAACGTGGTGCTGAGTCAGTTCCTGGGCATCTGCTCCTTCCTGGGCGTGTCCCAGCAGATGAAGGCCTCCGCCTCCCTGGGCGGCGCGGTCATTTTCGTCATCACCATTGCCTCCGCCGTGGCGAATCTGCTCTATACCTACGTCCTGGCCCCCCTGGAGCTGGACTTTATGAAGACCATCGTGTTCATCCTGGTCATCGCCGCCCTGGTGCAGATCGTGGAGATGTTCCTCAAGAAGAAATCCCCCGGCGTCTATAAATCCCTGGGCATCTTCCTGCCCCTGATCACCACCAACTGCGCCGTCCTGGGCGTGGCCCTGACCAACGTGCAGAACGACTACAACTTCATCGAGTCCGTCCTCTCCGGCTTCGGCACCGCCCTGGGCTTCACCCTGGCCATCGTCCTGCTGGCGGGCATCCGCAGCCGCATCAAGGAAGAGGACCTGCCCGCCCCCCTCCGGGGCGCGCCCATCGTTCTGATTTCCGCCGCGCTGATGTCCATCGCGTTCATGGGCTTTGCCGGCCTGTCGTTCTGAGGAGGCTGCTATGGATATTATTTTGATTACCACAGCGGTCATTACCGTCATTGGTCTGATTGTCGGCGCGGGCCTGGTCTTCACGGGAAAGAAATTCTACGTGGAGGTGGACGAGCGGGAGGCCGCCGTCCGGGAGGTCCTGCCGGGGAATAACTGCGGCGCCTGCGGCTTTGCGGGCTGCGACGCCATGGCCGCCGCCATCGCCAAGGGCGAGGCCCCTGCCAACGGCTGCCCCGTGGGCGGCGGGCCCGTGGCCGCCAAAATCGGCGCCATCATGGGCACCGAGGCCGGAGCCGTGGAGCGGAAGATCGCCTTCGTCCGCTGCAAGGGCTCCTGCGACGTCACCAAGAATCAGGGCAACTACATCGGCATCCAGGACTGCGCCAGCACGGTGCGGGCGGGCCTGGCGCTCACGGACTGCGACTACGGCTGCGTGGGCCTGGGCAGCTGCGTGAAGGCCTGCCCCGAGCACGCCATCCGCATCCAGAACGGCGTCGCCATGGTGAACCGGAAGCTCTGCGTGGGCTGCGGCCTGTGCGCCAAGTCCTGTCCCAAGGGCCTCATTGAGCTGGTACCCGAGGCCAACCGGGTTATCGTCCAGTGCTCCAACCGGGACAGAGGCCCCCAGGTGAAGCAGGTCTGCTCCGCGGGCTGCATCGGCTGCATGCTCTGCACCCGCCAGTGCGAGGCCGGGGCCATCACCGTGGAGAACAACCTGGCCCACATCAACTACGAGGCCTGTACCCAGTGCGGCAAGTGCGTGGAGAAGTGCCCCGCCAAGGTCATCACGCCGCCCGTCGAGCCGTAGGGGCCGATGCCCACATCGGCCCTATGACGGGATTTTGCGGAAGCACTTGAGAAAGGAGAACCTATGGATAAACGTACCATCGTCTGGAAGCTGATCTGCGGCATTCTGA
>JAEEGH010006936.1_pt1 | contig 27502 bp, 26 predicted proteins | sample 9134181 | NCBI WGS metagenome assembly JAEEGH01 (sample SAMN16246544, study PRJNA631951) | gut metagenome | biome: gut microbiome; feature: rumen; material: DP-attached | host: Bos | place: Iran: Karaj | collected 2018-10 | reverse complement strand
TGCTTTTCATCAGGCGAATAAACAAATCGTCAAAACAGTTGCATCTTTTGCAAAATTACCCAAAGAGAAGTATTCTAGCGAGACATTCACACAGTATGGTAATTGTGGGGCTGCCGCAGTAACACTTGATATATGTCGCCACTTGTCACAGAACAAAGTAAAGTCTCTTTGTCTGGCAACTTTTGGAGTTGGATTGTCCTTCGGTTTTTCTTTATTAGAAATGAAAGATACATATGTTGAAAAAATAAAACTCTATAAAACACCAGCGGGAAAAATGAATCGTCAAGAAAAAATTGATTATTGGATTTCTTACTATAAAGAGGAAAACAATGCTTAATGGAAAAACTGCACTGATAACAGGAACTAACAGAGGAATAGGGCATGCAATTTTAGAGCGGTTTGCAGAAAATAGGGCAAATATATTTGCTCATGCTAGAAAAGAAACCCCAGAATTTATAGATGAAATAGCTAGGCTATCTGAAAAGAATAATATAACCATTACTCCCTTGTACTTTGATTTAACAGATACAACAGCACTAAAAGAAGAGATAAAAAATAAAATATTTCTACCAAAGCAAAAAATGGATATCCTAGTTAATACGGCTGGCATTGCTCATGGTGGTTTTTTTCAAATGACTCCTATTTCCAAAATAAAAGAAGTTTTTGATATAAATTTATTTGCTCAAATGGAAATTATTCAGTTAATAATGAAAATAATGATTAAGAACCAGAATGGCAGTATTATTAACTTGGCTTCTGTTTTGGGTATCGATATAACAGCTGGCAGTTGTGCCTATGGAGTGTCAAAAGCCGCATTTGTTGCTTTTACCAAAACCCTTGCGGCTGAATATGCAAAATACAATATTAGGGTTAATGCCGTTGCCCCTGGTTTAATTGATACTGATATGGCAAAGCTGATGGAAGAAGGAGCAAAGAATAATCTATTAAATCAGTCCGCTATGCATCGATTGGGAAAACCGGATGAGGTAGCTGACTTGGTTTTATATTTGGCGTCGGATAAATCCTCTTTTATAAATGGTCAAATAATTAGAGTTGATGGTGGAAAAGCATGAATGATAATCTCAGAATAATCTCAAAACGAATAAGAAAAGATATCTTGTTGATGGGATTAAATACAGGTAATCAAGGCTCACACCTTGGAGGGTCTTTGTCATTAGTTGAAATTATGGCAGTGCTTTATTCTAAAGTATTAAATCTTGAAGATTTTAGTTCTGATAATCGAGATCGGGTGATTCTGAGCAAAGGACATGGTGTTATGGCCCAATATGCGGCCATGAAAGAAAACAACCTTTTAGATGAAGATCTTCTGACTTTTAAACAGGATGGTAGCAAGCTCTCAGCTCACCCGTCATTATTACATAATCTGCCGGGAATAGAGTTTGCTTCTGGTTCTTTGGGGCAGGGGTTGTCGCTGGGCGTTGGCGTTGCTCTTGGGCTTCGGCGTAAAAAAAACAATAAATCAAAAGTTTATGTAATCTTGGGTGACGGCGAATGTAATGAAGGTTCTGTTTGGGAAGCCGCAATGTCTGCTGCTCATTTCAAACTGGATAACCTTATTGTCATTGTAGATAAAAATGGTCTTCAATATGATGGAAAAACAGATGATGTTATGTCATTGGGTTCCCTTGATAAGAAATTTATTTCATTTGGCTTTAAAGCGCTGACAGTTGATGGGCATGATGAAGAAGAATTATTAAAAGCGCTGAATGTTTCTCATGAAAATCAACCTATTGCTATAATTGCAAATACAATAAAAGGAAAAGGTGTTTCGTTTATAGAAAATGATAAGACTTGGCACAACAAGAGACTGACGAAAGAACAATATGAGCAGGCTATTGCCGAGGTGGAGTTAGAACGATGATTGATTATACCCCTATTAATATGAAGATTTGGTCAAGACTCGGTTCTTCTGGGGCTTATGGAATAGCCGCCGTTGAGTTAGTGCAGAATAATCCTGACATTCTTTTTTTAACAGCAGATGTATGTTCTTTTTCTGGGCTGGATAGATTAAGCGAGAACTATCCGAAAAATTTTTATAATGTTGGTATTTCTGAACAGAATTTAATAGGAATTGCAGCAGGCCTTGTAAAAGAAGGGTTTATCCCATTTGTGTCAACTTATGCTGCCTTTGACAGCTTACGGGCAGCCGATCAAATAAAAGTTAATATGGGATATATGAATTTACCAGTAAAAATAGTTGGTTTGACCTCCGGACTTTCGGTTGGAATTCTAGGACCCACTCATTTCTGCAACGAGGATATTGCTTTAATACGAAGCCTCCCTAATATCATAATTATTTCTCCAGCTGATTGTACAGAAACAATCAAAGCAACGATTGCGTCGGCAAAGATTAATGCACCAGTATATTTAAGGCTTACTGGAGGAATTAATAATCCCACGGTTTATAAAAGCGACTATGATTTCGAGATAGGAAAAGCAATAACAATTAAAGATGGAAATGATATTGCAATTATTGCGACAGGCTCAATGGTTTTCAATTCTTTGTCTGCAGCAAAGCTTCTTGAAGAAGAAGGGATTAGTGTTAAAGTAGTTAATATGCATACTATTAAACCTTTAGATGTTGATGTGGTGAGAGACTGTTTTAACACAAAGCTTATTATAACAGTTGAAGAACATTCTGTTTATGGAGGTCTGGGAAGTGCTGTTTCCGAAGTGGTTGCCATGTCCCCCAACAGCCCTCCCCAAATGATTTTAGGGTTGTCAGATGAGTATAAAGCAGCGGGCTCTTATACCTACCTGATTAATCAATATGAATTGAATCCTAATCAAATAAAAGAAAAAATATTAAAAACTTATAAGGAGATTACAAAATGACAAATCTAGAGATTTATACAAAGGTATTTGTTGATACATTTGGAATTTCAGAAGAGGAGGCAAAGGTATTAAAATTTCAGGATATCAAGGCATGGGACTCTGTGGGACATATGGGGCTTATTGCAAACCTGGAAGAAGCTTTCAATATTATGATGGAGACTGATGATATCATCGACCTTAATTCTTTTGAGAAAGGAAAAGAACTGTTAGCAAAATATGATATTGATTTTGCTAAGTAAATATGGATTTTTTTCATATAGATGATTTAACAATATATCGGTCAGTCTATAAATATATCAATTCCAATATGTATATCCTTGTTGAGGAAGACAGAGCTCTTGTCGTTGATCCTCATGAGGATGTTGATGCGATAAGTTTATTAGAAAAAGTAAAAAATGTAATTATACTACTGACCCATGAGCATACAGACCATACATCAGGTATATTTTGGTTCCAGCAGAAATTTCCAAGTAAGCTTATTTGTACAAAAAAATGTTCGGATTATATTTCTTTGGAAGGAAATAGACGCCCCATCCTGATCAGCTTTATTCTTGAGGAGCAGGATAGGTTAAATGGGACAAATCTTCTTGAAGAATTTAAAAAACAATATGTTCCCCAAACATATAAAGCAGATATAACTTTTGAGGATAGCCTTATAGAGCAATGGGGTAGCCATAAACTTGAGTTTTTTAAGGTTCTGGGGCACTCTCCGGGTTCCTGTGGTATAATTTTTGATAATAAGATTGCATTTATGGGGGATTCTTTGATGAAGGATTTACCTATAATTACCCGATTCCCCCGAGGAAACAAGAAAGTATATATAAACGAGACATTGCCATTCCTAGAACAGAAATTGAAAGAAGATATGATGATTATGCCAGGACACGGAAATCCTTTTTTATTGAGTGATATAATGAAAGGTGGAAAGATAAATGTGGAATTTAGATAAATATGGACAAAATATAGCTGTAGTTACTGAAAATGGACAAAAAGTAACATACTCTGAATTTAATTCACACTGCAAAAATTTAACAATGAATATTCCATCTCGATGTCTTGTCTTTAACCTTTGCAAGAATGAAATCGGATCCTTGGTTGGTTATATTGGATTCTTAAACGCAAGAATAGTTCCTCTTATGCTAAAGGCAGACCTTGATGATGAACTGCTTGGACATTGTCTCGAGACATATAAGCCGGATTATATTTATGTTCCTAAAGATCAGAAGTCAAGATTCTCGGATTATCGGTGTGTTTATGAAAAATTAGATTATGCACTTCTTAAAACTCCATTTAATCACGAATATAAACTTTTTGATGACCTAGCACTGCTTTTGACAACATCTGGCTCTACGGGTAGTCCTAAGTTGGTTCGGCAGAGTTACAGAAACATAGAGGCCAATACAAAATCGATAGTGGAATACTTGAAGCTGGATTCGACAGAACGTCCAATCACAACTCTTCCTATGAACTATACATACGGTATTTCCATTTTAAATACCCATCTATGGGTGGGTGCTAGTATTATCCTGACCGAAAAGGGATTGATGCAAAAAGAATTCTGGCAGCAGTTCAAGGAGTATGAGGCAACATCATTTGGGGGCGTTCCATATACATACGAGATGTTGGCGCGGCTTCGGTTCTTTATGATGAGTTTACCATCTTTACGGTACATGACCCAGGCGGGTGGGAAATTATCTCCAGAATTGCACGAAAAGTTTGCAGAATGGGCTTTAAAGAATGGAAAGAAGTTCATTGTTATGTATGGGCAGACAGAAGCTACTGCAAGAATGAGCTATTTGCCAGCAGAGAAGTCCTTGGAGAAATATGGATCAATGGGAATTGCAATTCCCAGAGGAAAGTTATCTCTTATAGATGTTGACGGCAAGATAATAACAGAGCCGGAAACGGTAGGCGAGCTGGTTTATGAAGGAGAAAACGTTACCCTTGGGTATGCTCAGTACGGAGAAGATCTTTCTCTTGAGGACGAACGTCATGGCCGACTTATAACAGGAGACATGGCAAAGTTTGATAACGATGGATTCTTTTATATTGTTGGAAGAAAAAAACGGTTTCTGAAAATATATGGAAACAGGGTTAATCTTGATGAGACCGAACGGTTGATAAAAGCTCATTTTCCAGAGACAGAATGTGCTTGTGCTGGAGTTGACGACAACATGAAAATATTTATAACAGATGATTCTTACAAGGATAAAATCATTACTTTTATATCTGAGAAGACAGGATTGAATAGAGCTGCTTTCGGAGTTAGTGTCATAAGCGAGATTCCCAAGAATGAGGCTGGAAAAACATTATATAGTGAATTAGAGAAAACAATTGGAAAAGCTTAAAATAATCAACAATACTACAATTATAGAGGCCGATACTGCAGATGTTGTTTCTAAAGGCGATATTGTTAAAATATCTTTACCAACTTCCAACGAGAATGAGATTTTGATGTTCAATAATGGATTTAAGCTGGTGGAACGTACTATCCAGACCGATATTCATGTTTTGAAGATTGATTTGAATCTTGATAAACTAATCAGATTAAATGTGGAAGAAACAACCGAATATAAAAAGGAAATAGAAAATATTGCATTAAAGTCTTTTCCTTATGACAGAAGATTTCATCTGCGAATAAATTTTGATGATGAGGATTTATTTGGGTCAATCATGAAAGAATGGATAGATGACTTGGAGTCTGTCTTGGTTGCTAAATTCAAAGATACTGTTGTGGGCTTTCTGGCATTGAAAGAAACAGCAGAAGATACATTATTTGTTCATCTGGCTGCGGTTGACGAGAAGTATAGACTGACAGGAGCTGCTATGTCTCTTTATTCCAAAGCTGTTCTGGTGGCAAGAGATAACGGATATAAAACGTTAGAGGGACGAATAAGCACAAGAAATTCTGCGGTTATGAATCTTTATTCATATTTTGGTGCTCATTTTGAAAACCCATTAGATATTTATCTGAGGGAATATGATAAGGAAAAACTGAAATGAATATAGAAAGATTTCATGAACTTGAACCATATGGATTAGGAAAAAAAGAAAAAGAAAAATTATTCTTTGATGAAATGTTGGCTTTGACAGAATATCATTCCAGTAAATGCAGTGAATATAACAATATTTTGTGTAAACTGGGTATAGATATTAGTTCCATTAAGAACATTGAGGAAATTCCATATATACCTGTCAGGCTGTTCAAGTTGTTCGATCTTAAGAGCATAACCGATGAAGAAATATTTAAAACAATGACATCTTCAGGTACAAGCGGACAAGCTGTATCGAAAATATTCTTAAGCAGGGAAAATACACTTAATCAGACGAAGACACTGGCCCATATTATTTCATCTTTTATAGGCAAACAGAGATTGCCCTTACTTCTTCTAGATACCGAGATGGTAAAGAAAGACCGCAGCATGTTCTCTGCTAGGGGGGCAGGAATCATAGGATTCACAACTTTTGGAAGAAATATAACTTATGCCCTTAATGAGAATATGCAACTGGATATCGACAAGGTAGAACAGTTCTTGGCAGAACACAATGATGAAACTATCCTGATGTTCGGATATACATATATGATCTGGCAGTTTGTTGTAAAGGAACTTGAAAAGCAAAACAAGTTTTTTAATATTGAAAACGGAACTTTATTCCATATCGGTGGCTGGAAAAAGCTTAAGGCCGAGGCAATTGATACAATATCATATAATAAACGTATCCAAGGTGTTTTGGGCAATGTTCATGTTTATAACTATTATGGTATGGCCGAACAGCTAGGCTCTGTCTTTGTTGAATGCGAGCATGGACATATGCACTGCTCAAACTATTCAGATATATTAATCCGCAAACCCCAAGATTTCTCTGTTTGTCAACGGGGAGAGAGGGGACTTATTCAGTTGTTATCTGTTTTGCCTTACAGCTATCCAGGCCATTCTATCCTGACAGAGGATGAAGGAATAATTCTTGGCGAAGATGATTGTCCTTGTGGCAGAAAGGGAAAATACTTCAAGATACTTGGACGCATTAAAAATGCAGAACTAAGAGGATGTTCAGATACATATGAAAAACATTGATTATTTAATCGGAAATGATAATATTAACGTAAGGTCTCTGCAGGTTTTCTCGGCAGAGGCCTGTGGCTTTCTGAATGAATTATCTTCGTTAATATTAAAATCTCCGGCAGCAAGGCAGTATCCTGACCTGTCTGCAGTTGCATTCTGGTGCCGTAAGGCAAATATAGATAAGAAAAAGAGTATTGTTAGTGATTGCGATAGCCGCCTTGGCAGAGGCTTGTGTTTTCATATAGCACCTTCAAATATTCCTATCAACTTTGCCTTCTCGTTCTTTTTCAGCTTGTTGGCAGGAAATGCAAACATTGTCCGAGTCCCAAGCAAGAATTTTGAGCAAGTCAATGTTCTTATAGCCTTTATCAAGGAGGTACTGGAAAAGCATCCGGAAATCAAAGAAAGGACAGCCTTTGTCAAATATGAGCGGGACAATGAGATTTCTGAGTATTTCTCTATGATGGCAGATGCAAGGATGATTTGGGGAGGCGATAAGACAATAGAAATAATGAGGAATCTCAAGATCAAACCCAGATGTGTTGATATAGCATTTGCAGACAGATACTCAATCTGCATGATTGATGCAGAAAAGGTCTTATCCCTTGATAATAGCAAACTGGAGCGCCTGTCTGAGAATTTTTATAATGACACCTTCTTAATGGACCAGAATGCATGTTCTTCTCCTCAGATGATTTACTGGGTTAATGACAACGAACAAGGGCGTATGGCTTTTTGGAGTGCGGTTGAGAAAACTGCAAAGAAAAAATATCAGCTTCAGGATGCTGTCGGTGTTGACAAGTATACAAAGGCTTGCGAAGATTCAATAAAAAGCAATAACATCATAGATAAAATAATGTACGAGGATAATTACCTTTATCGATGTGAAATCAAGGAAATTATCCCCGAGGTTGAGAATTTAAGAGGAAAATGTGGCTATTTCTATGAGTATTCTTTGAGAGATTTCAATGAGTTCTTTGATGTTGTCAATGCAAAATACCAGACAGTCACTTATTTTGGCATTGATTCAGAAAAGCTGTTACAGGCAGTTGTTGAGAAGAAACTTGGAGGAATAGACAGAATTGTTCCTATTGGAAAAGCAATGGATATTGATGCCATATGGGATGGCCATAATCTTATTGCTGAACTTTCAAGGGTTGTTCATATAGAATAAACAAGTATGAAAATTTTAAAACAGGACTTAGCAATTTCAAAACTCAATGAAAAAGACATAAATTATGAAATAGTTTTTTCTGTTTCTCTAATTTTTAGCTTTTTAGTTTGGTTTATTCTTCTCTGTCATAATCCGAACGGTATCCAATTAAATGTCTTTTTTAGGAAGATGCAAGAGTCTTTTGCCGACTTCTTTTATCCGCTTTGCTATATGAGTGACCGAAATCCTTATTTTAGCACTAGAGGCGGACCTGAACTTAAAAATTATTTACCATTGGCGTATATTATTTTATATCCATTTGAAGTATTTCATAATTATAAGAACACATCTTTTCTTGAATGTTTGTCGTCACGGCTTGGAATGATGAGTGCTGTCTATTGGATGCTTTTTATTTCTTTGCTATTCCTTCATTCTCTTTATTGTCTTGCAAAACGTTTAGAGATTAAACCAAGGGTTATTGGGGGTTTCTTTGTCTCTGGAATATTTTTATTTTCATTTGAGCGAGGGAATCTAATAATTCTTTCTACAGCAATGTTAAACTACTTCTTGTCTTTTTATGATTCTGAGGATAAAAGATTAAGATATATGGCTTCTTTGGCTATATCTATTGCTTCTGTGTTAAAAATATATCCAGCGTTATTTGGTATATTATTTTTAAGAAAAAAACAATATAAAGAATTAATAATAACAATTGGTAGTGGCATTGTTTTAACATTTATGCCATTTTTGTTCTTTAAAAATGGATTTGCCAATATCCCAAAACTGCTTTCAAACATGAAGGCTTTAACTCAGATTTATGGTCATTTAATATCATTTGATTCTTTTGGTTTTTCTTCCTCTATTTTGTTGGCGTTCCATCATTTTAAAATAAATGATTTAGCTACCGAGTGTTTGTTTTATTTATATAGAATAATAATTTATGTTTTTTCTATCATTTCATTAATTTTTGCATTTTGTAGCAAGAGAAGGTTTAATATAATTGCGTTAATTACTTTTTCTATAATTTTCCTACCAAGTATTTCATTTTATTATTGTGGATTATATCTGTTCCCGCTTGTTTTATATTTTTTATCTACAACAAAAGAACGATCGCTTTTATTAAATCTTATAATGTTATTCTGTCTGATTATAATATTTATGCCTATTCAATTTGGAATTAATACTGCTTCAAGATATATAAATTTAAATCATTTTTTGGGAACCTGTATCGGTTTTGTTCTATGGATATATATAATTAAAGATGAATTATTAGTATTATATGGGGTATTAAAAGATGGTAGAACTAATGTTTAAGAATTTTACCAAAATAAATGAAGATGAAAAACGTCTTATTCTTGGGTGGCGTAATTCTGATCGTATTAGAACAAAAATGGTTCATAAAGAAATAATATCATGGGAAGATCATAATCATTTTATTGAATGTTTGAAAGGAAGAAAGGATTGTATTTATTATTTAATATATATTGATGATGTTCCAGTTGCTGTTTCATCTATTATTGATATTAATTTAAAAAATAAAACTTGTAGCGGTGGGATGTATATTGGAGATGTTAATTATTTAGGCTATGGTATACCGATTTTATATTACGGCTATAAAAATATATTTGAAAATATGAATATTATTGAACATGAGTTTGATGTATTAAAAACCAATAAGCGTGTTTATAAAATGCACAAGGAGGTTTTTCATGCAAAAGATAAAATGGAGACTGATAAAGAGTGGTTTTTGTTTCACAACCAGAAAACCTATCAGGAAATGAAAAAGGACTTAGACAATAAAATGATTGATTATTATAATATTAATAATGTGGTTAGATTTAATTAAATTCAATTCAATACAAAAAGGGAGATGGGTATGTTAAAAGACAAGACGGTTTTAATTACTGGTGGTACTGGTAGTTTTGGCAAAATGTTTACTAAAACCATTTTACAGCAGTATCCAGATGTGAAAAAGGTAATAATCTATTCTCGTGATGAATATAAGCAATTTGTTATGCAGAATATGCCAGAATTTAAGCCCCATTTGGATAAGCTGAGATTTTTTATTGGGGATGTAAGGGATAAAGAACGGATGTTGCGTGCTTTTGATGGGGTTGATTATATTGTACATGCCGCAGCTTTGAAACAAGTTCCTGCTTGCGAGTATAATCCATTTGAAGCAATAAAGACAAATATTCTTGGTGCTAAAAATGTTATCTATTGTGCTATCGACAAGGGTGTTAAAAAAGTCGTGGCTTTGTCAACAGATAAAGCATGTGCTCCAATTAATCTTTATGGGGCAACAAAACTGTGTTCTGATAAATTATTTATTTCTGGCAACAGTTATGCTGGGCATAAAGATACACATTTTGCAGTTGTTCGGTATGGTAATGTAGCTGGTTCCCGCGGGTCAGTAATTCCTTTCTTTCAGGATCTTGTAAAGAATGGTGCAAAAGAGTTGCCAATTACAGACACAAAGATGACCAGATTCTGGCTCAAACTTGAACAAGCGGTTGAATTGGTCTTGTTTGCATTGAAAAATATGTATGGAGGCGAACTGTTTGTCAAAAAGATTCCATCAATGCATATGCCTGATTTGGCTAAAGCAATTGCACCGGATTTACCAATTAAAGAAATAGGTATAAGGCCTGGTGAGAAAATTCATGAGCAGATGATTACAAGAGAGGATGCACCATTTACTGTAGAGTTTGATGATTTCTATATTATTCTGCCTCAGATTAATATCAATGGAGTCTGGGAGCATTATAAAGATGCAAAACGAGTTCCTCAGAATTTTGAATATAATTCAGGAAGCAATGATAGGTGGCTGACTATCCCTGAAATGCGAAAACTTATTTCTGAATTATAATCTTGGGGAATATATGAAAATATATGGATATGGACATCAAAGCATAAATGATGCAGATATTAAGGCCGTAGTTGACGTTCTGAATAGCGATTATTTAACCTGTGGACCCAAGGTGGCAGAATTCGAAAAAGCTATCTGCGATTATACAGGGGCAAAGTACTGTGTATCCGTAAATTCTGCAACATCAGGTTTGCATATAGCTATGCTTGCCGCAGGAGTTGGCTCTGGTGATGAAGTTATCACTTCTCCCATGACCTTTCTGTCTAGTGCAAATTGTGCAAGATTTGTTGGAGCTGATGTCAAATTCGCTGATATTTGTTCAGACACTGCATGTATAGATTCCGAAGAAATAAAAAAGCATTTGACAGATAAGACAAAAGCCATTGTTCCTGTCCATTTTGCCGGACAATCTTGTGACATGGAAACAATCCATAAAATTGCCAAAGAAAATAATTTGATTGTAATTGAAGATGCCGCACATGCAATTGGTTCTGATTTCAGAAATACAAAAGTCGGATCCTGTAGTTATTCAGATATGACAGTCTTCTCGTTCCATCCTGTAAAAACGATTACTACATGCGAAGGCGGTGCTGTTACAACAAACAATGAGGGGCTTTATAAAAAGCTGTGTGCTTTCAGGTCTCACGGGATGTATAAAGATGGTGATATGAAAAATGATTGGCGATATGAGATGCGCGATTTGGGCTATAATTATAGGATGACAGATGTCCAGGCGGCCCTAGGGATTTCGCAGTTAAAGCGATTGGATCAATTTAAGCTGCGAAGACGCGAGATTGTAGATTATTATAATAAGAACCTTGGATTACCCCATTTAATTGAAAAAGATTTTTCTAATGCTTGTTTTCACCTATACCCGATTTTAGTTGAAAATCGAAGAGAATTTTATTTTAAAGCACGCGAAAAAGGATTAAGGCTGCAGATCCATTATATCCCGGTTCATACACAGCCTTATTATCAGGTCCAAGGTTATAAAGTGGGGGATTATCCTGTTGCGGAGGATTTCTACAACCACTGTATATCGCTTCCGCTGTATCCAGATCTAACTGATGAAGATTTAACTGAGATTGTTAAAAGAATTAAGGAAATATTGTGAAATTAGGACTCGGAACAGTTCAATTTGGCTGCAATTACGGGATTTCAAATAAAAAGGGGCAAGTTCCTTATGAAGAGATAAAAAAAATATTGGATTATGCCCAAAATGTCGGTATTGATACTTTAGATACTGCAAGCCTATATGGTGATAGTGAAAAGGTATTAGGACAATTTAATCTAAAGAACTTTAAAGTTGTAACAAAAACAATAAAGATTGATAAATCGCTCAGCGAAATTGAAAACCTTAATAAATTTAGAAATGCCTTTTATAATTCTCGGAATAACCTCGGTTGTGATTGTTTATATGGTTTAATGTTTCATGAATCAACAGATTTGTTGGGGCCGAATGGAAACGACCTGTGGAACTTGGTATATGATTTCAAGAATAAGGGTTATGTAAAAAAAATTGGTGTAAGTGTTTATACGCCTGAGGTTTTAATAGATATTATCAAACAATATAAAATTGATATTGTTCAGATGCCATTAAACATTCTTGATCAGCGATTTGTTTTTCTGCTGAAAGAGTTAAAAAGTAATAATATTGAGATTCATACCCGCTCAACTTTTTTACAAGGTCTTTTGCTTATGGCTGATTGTGATATAAACCCATATTTTGATGAAATAAGACCCTTGTTAAACCAGATTCCAAATCCTAAACTTGACTATGCGTTGCAATTTGTTAACAACATAAAAGATGTAGATAAAATAATTGTTGGAACAACATGTCTGCAAGACTTAAAAGAAATAGTTGAGGCAATAAGTTCTATAATAAAAAATATTGATTTTGAAAAGTTTAAGGTAACAGACGAAAGGTTAATTTTACCTCAAAATTGGAGACTGAAGTAATGGAAACAATTTTAATGATAGGGGCAACCGGCCTTGTCGGAACAGTCCAGATAAGACATTTTCTGAAAGACTATAAAGTTGTTGTCACATATAGAACAGAGGAAAAGATAAAAGAATTTATAAGCAATCCTAATTTTATACCTGTTAAAGTTGACAATTTATTGGCGGATAATGCCGTTGATAAGCTAATAAAACAGTTGGAAATCCAGAATGTTTATCCTGAATATCTAGTTAATATGCTATGTGATGGCAGATGGCATAGAATGAATCCCGACGGGTCGGCTCCAAGAGAATGTATGCTGAACCATTATATTGGAAACGTTGTTATGCCCTATGAACTATCTTTTAAGTTGGCAAATCACCCCAAAACCAGATTGAAAAAAATTATTAATATCTCATCAATGTATGGCATTGTTCCATATGATCCTAATTTATATAACAATCCAGCAACAGAAACACCCTTACAGTATTCTTTGAGTAAATGTGCACAAATATATTTAACAAAAGAACTTGCAATTAGATTTAAAGACAAGGGTATAATGGTTAACTGTGTAACCCTGGGTGGTGTTAACGGTCGTGCGGCAGACGATTTTAAGAAAAGATTTGAGCGGGTAACCCCTTTAAAGAGAATGATGGAACCAGAAGAAACGATTCCAGCAGTGGAATTCTTAATAAAAGAGAATTCTAATTATATGACTGGACAAAATATAATAGTGGACGGAGGAAGGACTGTATGGTGAAAAACATTGCAATAATTCCTGCAAGAAGCGGTTCTAAAAGAGTAAAAGATAAAAATATATATCCATTTAATGGCAAACCGCTTATGGCTTGGACAATTGAAACTGCACTGAATAGTGGGGTGTTTGATAAAGTAATGGTCTCAACGGATTCTGAAAAATATGCTCAAATCGCAAAAAATTACGGAGCCTGGGTGCCATTCCTTCGAGATAGTGTATGTGATGATTTTTCAACCATAGGTGATGTGATAACATACACACTGAAACAATTAAAAGAAAGATTGGGCCTTGAGTTTGACAATGTTGCATCTATGCAGGCCACTTGTCCTTTATGCACATCCCAGATTGTAAAAGATACTTATAAAGATTTCGTAAAAAATGGATCAACAACAACTATAACTTGTTTCCCCTTTAATTTCATGAATCCGTGGTGGGCATTTAAAATGGATGACGGAAAAGCTGATTTTATTTTAAGCAGTCCTCAAAAATCCAGATCTCAGGATAATCCCCAGTTGTATTGTCCAACAGGAATGGTATCCTTTTCAAAGATAAATATTAACACGGAACCTGTTGTTAAATACCATCCTGTAGACTGGAAATATGCTGTTGATATTGATAATTATGAAGATATTGATTTTGCAAATGTTGTATTTGAATTTTTGCACAAGGGAAACAACACAAAATGAATAAAATAGGATTAAAATTATGGTCGATTAATACAGATTTCTATTTAAAAGAAGCAGAACGTCTTTTCGATAATAATTTATATGATTATATTGAACTTTATGTTGTTCCTGATACCTTGGATACATTGAAACAATGGCATGAATTAAAAATTCCATTTATTATCCATAATGCTCATTTTGCACATGGTTTTAATCTTGCTAAAAAAGATCATGAGAAACGCAATCGTGAAATATATGAACAAACTGTTCGTTTTGCAGATTTATTGAATGCTAAATATATCATTTTCCATGGTGGAATTGATGGCATGGTGCAGGAGACAGTTCGCCAGTTGTCTGCTTTTAAAGAATCACGTGCTTTAATCGAAAATAAACCTTTTGTTGCTCTTCCCAATAAAATGGGTGGGCGATTCTGTCGAGGAGCAACCCTAGAAGAAATAAGCCTTATTGTAAAAAATGTAAAATGTGGTTTTTGCTTAGATTTTGGCCATGCTGTCTGTGCTGCAAATTCTCAAAATATTAATCCTTATGATTATATTTTTACTTTATCACAATTTAAGCCTTCTATGTTTCATTTATCTGATATTACAGATATGACTTCTCCTTATGATGCCCATCCGCATCTCGGTACGGGACAACTGGATATTGCTAAGTTAAAACGTGAAATAATGCCAAACGATGCTATTGTTTCTATTGAAACAAACAAGGATAACAAAGAGAATCTATATGATTTTGAAGCTGATGTTAACTATTTAAAAAAATGTTAAAATCACTTTAGAGGTGTATATGTCAAAAACTTTTATAATTGCGGAGATGTCAGCAAATCATTGTGGTGACAAAGAAATTGCAAAAAGAATTATTAGCGCTGCAAAAGAAGTAGGTGCAGATGCAGTAAAAATTCAGACATATACAGCTGATACACTGACTTTGAACTGTCATACAGATGATTTTATGATTAAAGGAAAAGATAATCTGTGGAATGGCGAATACTTCTATGATTTATATAAACGTGCTTATACACCATGGGAGTGGCAGCCCGAGTTAAAAAAATATGCGGATGAAATAGAAATTCCATTATTTTCTACTCCCTTTGATTTTACTGCAGTTGATTTTTTGGAAAAAATGGATGTTCCAATGTATAAAATTGCCAGTTTTGAAGCTTTTGACTTTCCACTTATAAAATATACTGCACAAAAAGGGAAACCGATGATTATTTCTGTCGGTATATCTTCGTTAGAAGAAATGCAAGAAGCAATTAATACTTGTAAAAAAGCCGGGAACAAAAATATAACGCTTTTGAAGTGTACATCTGCATATCCAGCCAAAATGGAAAACATGAATTTGTTGACTATAAAAGACATGATAGAGCGTTTTGGCCCCCAAGGGGTTAAAATTGGATTATCTGACCATTCTATGAGTATCATTCCTCCCGTAACAGCCGTTGCTCTAGGGGCAACGGTTATAGAAAAACATTTTACACTTGACAGATCTTTAGGTGGAGCTGATTGTGGTTTTTCATTAAATAAACAAGAATTTGCTGATATGGTTAAAGCTGTTCGGGATACAGAGAAAGCATTAGGAAGGGTAGATTATACAGTAGATGCATATAACCGTGGAGGCGGTCGTTCTTTATATGTTTCAAAAGATATAAAAAGAGGAGAATTGTTTACGCCTGAAAACCTTAGATCGGTACGCCCTGCTAATGGATTACATCCAAGATATTATGAAGAAATACTTGGTAAAAAGGCTAATTGCGATTTATCTTTTGGAACAGCAATGAGATTAGAATATATTGATAATAATTGTACGGAGAAGAAATGAATATACTTATATACTTTGATGGCGAAAATAGACTTGATTCAAGAGCAAATTCACTATGGAATATTGATACATGTCTTGGGCGTACTTGTTTTAATTCCCTAATAAAAGAAAATAACAAAATAAAAATAATTATGCCTGAAAATTCATTAAGTAATTATTATTTATGGCAAGAGAATCCCGAACACTATTTGTTTAGAAAAACTACTATTAAAAAAGAACAATTAGATTTTTTTATAAATAATACAGAGGTAGAAACAATCTCAGACGAAGAATTGATTAATTGTTTTAGTTCACCAGTACGTGTGGACGAGATTTATAAATTAAGTTTAGAAGAAAAGATAGATACGGATAGCTTTAATAAAATAAAAAAAATAATTCTTGAAAAAACAGGTAATTTTAAACCGGATATTGTAATATCATATCCACTGCAGTTGGATTTTTTGAAAAGAATATTTGAAGAAAAAATGATATTGGTTACTGAATGGAGTATTTTTTCACGCCCTCCATTCCCGCGTAGTATTTATTTTGATCCTATTGGATCAGTAAAAAATAATTATTTAATTACCTTTACAAATAATATAAAAAAATATTCAATAACAGAAAAAGAAAATCAAGATGTAGAATATTTTAAAAAAGAAATAAAAGAACTATTTCTAAATTTATTCGATATATCTGAATTAATTACGCCGTATAAAGAAAAATACCGAAAATTAATATTATGTCCTTTAACAGGGTTTTCCTATATTAATGGAGTGTATCCTTTTGCAGATGATCATGCTGTTATACGTTATATAATGAAACATATTGCCCCAGATATAGGGGTTGTTTTTACAACACATCCAGGACCTGCAAGCATATCATATTCAGAAATATGTTATTATAGGGAAAAATATTCTAATTTTATCTTTTTTGAAACTTTAAATAAGTTCTTAATGCCTTCTGTGGCATTATTCCCCCATGTTGATGCCATGATTAATTTAATATCTTTGACAGGATCATTATCAATGTTATGGGATTTGCCAATTATTCCTTTATATGGTCATTATAATGATTGGCTGAAAGATTGTGATTCTTTGGATGAAATAGAAACTGTTTTATCTAATCCTGTTGAGAATAAGAATAAAATAATTTTTTGGTATTTTACACATTTTGCTATATTTGAAAACAGATTTAACGATGGTCAATTCTTTAAGCAATATTTCGAAAACAAACTAAAGGTATTTAACAAAAAAGGAATAACTTTTGACTTTTATGAAAAAAATGAAGATTTTGCAGAAGTATCAAATTATATTTTGAAATCATTGCAAGAAAATATAAATAATTCAAACAAAAATGGGATTCCATATAATAATGAAAAGGGTATTTATCTATTTGGTAAGTTGAAAATATTTAACATAGTTAGATTAAAAAAAGAAATTAGTATCTATTTCCTAAAAATTAAAATAATGCATATATCTTTTTCATTAAAAAAGATGTTCTTGTTCGGTATTCCTATTATGAGTTGGAAAAATAAGTAATATATTTTTGAGTTTATGGATATTAAAAAAGCGCTTTTCCCATATATCCCTTTGTGGGTTTTAAGAATTTATCATAGAATAAAATTCTTAAGATCTCAAGAAAGGATTCATAATCAGACCTGCAACAACATTGTTTCCAGTAAAAAAATAGAATTAAACAAAATAGTTCTTAAAGAGAAGCAAATTGATACAGTTAAAGTAATTCAATATCTGGTATGGCAGAATCCATTCATTAAGAAAGATTATGGCAAATATCAGTTCAAAGAAGAATCCTTCAATGTTGAGGAGAATGGGGAGATAGCAATTGAGTTTAATAATTATGGCTGTTGGACTCTAGAGATTATTTATTGCCACCAAGGGCAAGTGGCTTTCAAAGAAATCAAAACAGTTAATGTTGAAGCCCCCGAGTATAATATTGCATATCTGGCTGCGACACTTCCTGTCCTGCTTTTCCTTTCTTATATGTGGAAGATATCAAAAAAGAATAGCCCAACTTTTGTGTTGCTGGAGAGACTTCTTTTTGATTATAACAATCTTCCGGAAAATGTTTTTCCCTTCTCTCTTGCAAGCAAAACCGAACTGAATACACAATATAAGGGATTTGAGCACAGTGCTCAGCGCATGGTCTCTTATATCGGGATGCTCTATAAAATAAATCCAGAAGCGAAGTTCAATCTGTATCTCTGTGATCATCAGGCTTATTATGTTCTTCCATTTATGTATGCCAATGGAATTCCCGAAGAAAACTTCACTGTTCATCTTTTAAGTGATGGGACAGCCTCATATGATTGTTTTAATCTAATTTTTGACACAAAAAAAGCAGAAAAACGATATTCAAAAATGCAGAAAACATGGGCATTGTCAAAACAGAAAGCAAGGGAGACTGGTCCCCAGGAATGGGGTAGCGAGACTTTTACACACTGTGGTAATCCTTGTGTTAGCAAAAGAGCAAGAAGCAAGAGTTTGATGAAACAGTTCGCAAACCGATCTGCCTACAGCTACGTGATGACAAATGATAATAGAAACTTTGAGTTGGTTCTTCATGATGTGAATATGTTGCAAGGAAATCAGGCAATCTTGGATAAGATGACAGAACGGGTTCATAACATTAATTTTGAAGATTGCAGAAAACTACTGGACAACCATAGATCAGAGTTGTGTAAAATGATTGGACTTGATGGTAATCCCTTTGAAAACAGTTATAAGAGAGGGAAGAAAATTTGTATTCTGTTGGGAAGATTCCCTTTCTCCGAGGATGATTATAAATATATCAATAAGACAATGACATACTTTGGTCATGACTATGATTATTATATCAAAGATCACCCCTGGGGATTTTCTGACGAGAAAAGGAAAGAAACTCTTAAGAAAATGGGCCTTCCTTCATTGAATCCTAAAATACCTACCGAAATCTATATGATGCTTGACCCCGATGTCCACATTGCTGGATATCTTTCATCATCTTTTCTTTCAATTGGAATATTAAATAATCCTGCAGCGCAGATTTTATCTGTCTGGGAAAATGATGATTGCAGGATAGAAACAAACAGCTTTAACTTTATTGCAAAGACTGTAATGAATATAGAGAAAAACACAGTAATAGTATATGACAAGGTAAGCGACGAGGAATAACCTATGAATAATGTATTGATTTTCGCTGGTGGCGCAGGACGCCGTATGAACAGCAGATCAAAGCCGAAGCAGTTTCTTAAGCTGTATGGCAAGGAGATTATCATCCACACTCTGGAGAACTTTCAGAATCATCCCGAGGTAGACAATATAGTGGTTGTCTGTATCAAGGGCTGGATTGGCTATCTGCAAAAGCTACTGGCACAGTACGATATGGACAAGGTGCGTCTAATAGTGGCTGGTGGCAAGACAGGGCAGGAATCTATATACAACGGGCTATGTGCTTTGTCTGATTTTGCTCCGGATGATTCCATTGTGTTGGTGCATGACGGTGTGCGGCCTTTTGTGACCGATACTCTTATCTCTGACTGTATTAAGTCGGTAAAGAAGAATGGGTCTGCAATTACTGTAACCCCTGCGACCGAGACTATAATTGAGCTAAAAGACAAGAAGATTCAGAACATCACCGACCGGAGCAAATGCTATCTGGCCAAGGCTCCCCAGTGCTTCTATCTGGGAGACCTGCTCAAAGCTCATAAGAAAGCATTGAAGGATGACAAGACTGATATGATAGATTCTGCCACCCTTATGAAGACCTATGGGCATTCTCTCTATGTGGTGGAGGGGAATGCAGACAATATAAAGATTACTACACCTTCCGATTTCTATACCTTCCGTGCTTTGTATGATGCCCGGGAAAACCAGCAGATATTTGGATTATGATAGATTTTTCTGAATTTAAAGGTTCATCTGTTCTCGTAACCGGCTCCACGGGGCTTATCGGAAGGGCGCTGGTACAACATTTGGTTGGCTTTTGTGCCAAGATTTATGCCTGCTGTCGCAGCTCCGAGAAGTTCAAGGCCTGTTTTGCAGGCAATGACAGTATTGTGCCGGTATATGGGGATATCTGTTCTCTGGATATTCACAGTCTGGATGTGGAATACATTATCCACGCCGCTGGCACAACAACATCAAAAGATTTTGTGGAGAAACCTGTAGAGACTATCAGGACTGCTGTGGGCGGTACCCTTAATATCCTTGACCAGTGCAAGGACAAAAAGCTTAAGGGGCTTATCTTTATAAGCAGCATGGAGGCCTTTGGCATCACCCCTACAGATAAACGGGATATTCGGGAATCTGACCTGGGTTATATTGATGTCATGAGCGTCCGCTCTAGCTATTCCGAGAGCAAGCGGCTATGCGAGAACCTCTGTGCCAGCTATGCATCGGAATATGGTGTTCCTGCAAAGGTTATCCGCCTTGCTCAGACAGTTGGGCCAGGGGTTGCCTACACCGACAACCGGGTTACAGTGCAGTTTGCCAGGAGCGTTATTGAGGGCAAGGATATTGTCCTTAAGACAGAGGGCAAGACAAAGAGGCCTATCCTATATATTGACGATGCAGTTTCTGCTATTCTTACTGTGCTTTTGAAAGGGAAGGCTGGTGATTGCTATACTGCGGCCAATCCAGAAACCTTCTGCACTATACGGGATACTGCCGAGGCTATAATCCACGATATTGCCCAGGATAAGATTAAGCTTGTCTTTGATCTAGATCCTAACGCTGGCTATGCCCCTGATATCTGTCTTAACCTGAATGTAGATAAGCTTAAGGCGCTGGGCTGGGAACCAAAGGTGGGACTGGTAGAGGCCTACCGTCGTCTCATAGAGAGCTTGAAATAATGTCTAAAACCCTTTCTTCAGAAGAATTACGCAAAGTACAGTTGCTTGAGCTCAAGGTGCTTAAAGAGATAAAGCGGGTCTGCGCCAAGCACGATATAAAGTACTTTCTTACTGGGGGTACCTTGATTGGGGCGGTACGGCACAAGGGCTTTATCCCATGGGATGACGATATCGACATCGCCATGATGCGGCCAGATTACGACCGCTTCCTGGAGATTGCCCCCAAGGAGCTAGGGCCGGAGTTTTCTCTGCTTGCTATACAGCATGATCCTAAGATAGGCACCTTCTTCTCCAAGGTGGTGCTTAATGGGACAACCTACAGAAATGTCCAGCAGCCGGATGATGCCAAGAACTTTGGTTTCTTAGTGGATGTTCTGCCCTATGACAATATTTATGACAACAAGGTACTGGCAAAGCTGTACTTCTGCTGGCTGAATTTCTGTGTTGTCCTCTATTCCATGAAGAATGGGTATCATAATGGCACAACCAAGCTAAAGAGGTTTGTGGCCGAGGCAATGAAGATCTGCTTTTTCTGGATGCCAAAGAAGTGGTTGCGGAATATTATCATAAACTACCCCTATAGGCTCAATGAAAAAAAGACCAATACAAAGGCCTATCTTTCGGGGCGGTATGGCATTCCCCGGGAGATGCGGAGTGCATACCTCTTTGGCGAGTACACAGAACTTCCTTTCGAGGATGATACCTTTATGGTTTTGAAAGAATATCATGCTTTTTTGACTGAGCTTTTTGGCGATTATATGAAGCTGCCCCCGGTGGAGCAGCGGGTCACCCATCAGGTGGCTGAACTTGATTTTGGGAAATATTAATGCACATAGTATTTATAAACCCGCCCTTTAAGGCGGAATATGGAAAATTCTCTAGGGAGTCCCGGAGTCCGGCTATAACTAAGAGCGGGGCTCTATATTACCCGCTGTGGCTTATATATGCGGCAGCTTATTGCCAGAAGTATGGCCATCGGGTGGACTTTATCGATGCCCCGGCCAAGCCGCTGGATGAGTTTGAGACTCTAGAACTGGTGGAAGAGAAGGTTGGCGGCGAACAGGTACTCTTTGTCTTGGACACCAGCACCCCATCGATAAAAAACGATGTTGCTTTTGGGGCTGAGCTTAAGAAAAAGTACCCCGATTCCTTTGTTATTCTAGTTGGAACCCACCCGACTGCCTGTGCAGAGGAGACTTTGGGCTACAATGAGGCTATTGACGCGGTTGCAATAGGGGAGTTTGACTACACCATCCGTGAGCTGGCCGATGCCTTTGATAAAGGCACCCCGCTGGAGAAAGTGCGGGGGCTGTGTTTGCGGACCGAGGGCGGCCTTGTGCGGACAGCCCCCATGCCCCATATCACCGATATGGACGACATACCTTTTGCGGCCCAGTTCATTAAAGAGAACTTGGACCACAAGGACTACTTCTTTGCCGCCGCCACATATCCTTCGGTACAGATATTTACAGGGCGGGGCTGTCCTTGCCGATGTACCTTCTGCGTCTATCCACAGGTGATGCACGGTCACCCCTTCCGGGCTCGGAGCCCTGAGAGCGTGGTGGAGGAGTTCCAGTACATTGCCGACAACTTCCCTGATGTTAAGGAAGTGGTCATCGAGGATGACACTTTTACTATAGACAAGACCAGGGTGCGCCGGATATCGGAGCTGCTGATTGAGGCGGGGCTCCAGAAGCGGCTTAAATGGCTGTGCAATGCCCGGGCTAATACCTTGGACCTGGACACCATGCGCCTAATGAAGAAGGCTGGATGCAGGCTTATCATCCCAGGCTTTGAGAGTGGTAGCCAGAAGATTCTGGACAATATCAAGAAGAGAATCAAACTAGAGCAGATATACGAATATGTAAAGAATGCCAAGAAGGCCGGGCTCTTGATTCATGCCTGCTACATGGTGGGCAATGATGGTGAGACAAAGGAGACCATGGAGGAGACTCTCCAGTTGGCGCTTAAGCTAAATACCGACACGGCCCAGTTCTTCCCACTTATACCATACCCGGGAACCGAGGCCTATGATCTGGCTCGGAAGAATGGCAATCTTACTCTGGATTACGAGAACTATTGTAACGAGGACGGCACCCATAATACAGTGCTGAACCTGCCGGGGCTCTCGGCCCAGGAAATGGTGGATTTCTGCAACTATGCCCGGAAGAAATATTACCTACGGGTGCGTTATTTCCTCCACCGGCTGTGGGTGGGATTGCGCAACCCTGATGACCTTAAGCGGTCTCTGAAGGCCTTTGGCAAACTGAGGAAATACCTGTTTAAATAATGCCAGCAGTTTCTGTCATAATGCCATGCCATAACGGCTCAAGCACCCTCCCGCAGGCGGTGGAGTCTGTCCTGGCGCAGTCCTTTGCCGACTGGGAGCTGCTGATTATCGAAGATACTTCCACAGATGACAGCGTGGCTATTATAGAAAGATACTGCGCCAAGGATAGCCGGATAAAGCTGCTCCATACGCCTATCCCCACCGGCAAGCCTGCTACACCCCGTAATGTGGGGATAGTGGCGGCGCTGGGGCGGTTTATTGCATTCCTGGACTGCGACGACCAGTGGTTGCCAGATAAGCTGGAGCACCAGCTGTCACTTTTTGAGAAAGCAGACTGTGCAGTTGCCTTCTCCTTCTACAAGAAGATGGATGCAGCAGGCAACGTGCGTCCTGCTGTGGTCATGTCCCCGGCCGTGGTCAGCTTTGACCATCTGTTGGACGGCAACTGCATAGGTAATCTAACCGGTATGTACGACACCGCCAAGGTAGGCAAGGTGTACCAGAAAGAGATTAACCACGAGGACTACCTTATGTGGCTGCAGGTGCTCCAGAAGGGCTTTGTAGCCCGCAATACCGGCACTGTGGAGGCCTACTACCGGGAGAGCGGCGCCTCTGTTTCCGGCAGCAAGCTGAAAGCCCTGTTCTGGACCTGGAATATTTATCGGAAAGAACTGGGGTTGTCGTTTGGTGCTTCGCTAGTGCACTTTATAAAGTACGCCTTCAAGGGCTTGGGCAAGCGACTTAAGTAACGCCTCCTCCGTTTGAGCATGAACATTTTATACTTAATTTTCATATACCCTATAGAGCTCCTGATTGAGCTGGTGTTCCAGCTTTCCTACAAGCTGTGGGACAACTGTGGCATCTCGCTGGCGGCGGTGAGCTTAGCTGTAAGTTTCCTCTCCCTTCCGCTCTACATAATCGCAGAGCGGTGGCAGCAGAAGGAGCGGGATATACAGAAGGCGTTCAAGCCCGAGATAGACGAGATAAAGGCTGTCTTCAAGGGGGATGAGCGGTATATGATTCTCTCCACCTTCTATCGGCAGAACCATTATCATCCTATTATGGCGCTCCGCAGCTCCATAAGCCTGATGATTCAGGTGCCGTTTTTCATCGCAGCCTATGTGTATCTGTCCAACCTGGAGATGCTCAAGGGGCAGAACCTGTGGTTCATCAAGGATCTGGGGGCACCTGACCAGCTGTTCCATATAGGCAGTTTCCCTATAAATGTCCTGCCTATAGCAATGACCATAATCAATATTGTGGCCAGTGCTGTTTATGTTAAGGGCTTTGCTTTTAAGGAGAAGCTGCAGCTTTACGGTATGGCTGGCCTCTTTTTGGTGCTGCTGTATAATTCTCCGGCAGGCCTGGTCTTTTACTGGACCCTAAACAATGTCTTCTCGCTCTGCAAGAACATCTGTTATAAGGTCAAGTTTAAAAGATCAGAGGCCCTGGAAAATGGCCTTAAAAAAGCATACAACTTCTGCAAGCGGCCGCTGGTGCCATTGTATCAGCAGAATAAGCTGCGGTTCGGGATTTTCTTCCTCTGCTGCATTGCCTTCCTGCTTCTGGTAGGGGCAGTGATTCCATCGTCACTCATCTGCTCCTCGGTACAGGAGTTTTCTTATATCGAGCCATACGATAGCCCCCTGGGAATATTTAAGTTTCCATTCCTGCAGACCATGGGAATTGCGGTGTGGATGGTGGCTCTTTATTTTCTGTTTTCTAGGAAGACCCAGACTGTATTTACCTTCCTGCTTTTGGCCAGCCTTTTCGGTGGCCTAATCAACACTTATGTGTTTGCCGGTGGCTACGGCACAGTATTGGCACAGAATGGCCTGTTTTTCGAAAATGGCCTAAAGATAAGAAACGAGCTGGCCAAGTTTCCCATCGATGTCACCACTGCTTTTGTGGTTGTATCGGTAGTGCTGTGGATTTTATCTAAGGATTGGCTTAAGCCGGTCAAAAGCATCTGCACTATCCTAGTGCTGACTCTGCTGGCCTTTTCAATCTTCAATGTGGCCAAGATCAACAGCGAGTTTAAGCGGCTTGAGGCCATAGTTGCTGACAGTTCCAACAAAGGGGCAGAGGAGACTATAAAACCGGTCTACCACTTCAGCCGTTCAGGCAAGAATGTGGTAGTTATCATGTTGGATCGGGGTATCAGTTCCTTTGTTCCATACATCATGGAGGAGCTGCCGCCGGTAAAGGCGAACTTCCAGGGCTTTGTTTGGTATCCTAATACGCTGGCACCGGGGGACCACACTATTTTTTCTGCCCCGGCGCTCTTTGGCGGGTATGATTATCTGCCCCAGGCCATGAATGGGCGGAAAGACCAGCTCCTTATAGACAAGCACAATGAGTCCCTCAAGGTGCTGCCCACATACTTCCTTGGTCTGGGCTATACAGCTACGGTTACTGATGCACCCATGGCCAACTACAGCTGGACTCCTGACAACTCCATATTTGATAAAAACATTCATGCTGTAAATATAGCTGGCCGTTACGACAAGCTGTGGCGAAAGGAGCACGGTATGGATCTTGCCGGCTTTGTTCTGGCCGACTTTATGAAGAGGGATTTCCTTTTCTTTGCCTTTTTCCGTGTCTGTCCGGTGTCGATGAGGGGAATCCTCTATGACCACGGCGGGTGGTGGAGTTCTATAAAAGATAAGGCCAAGGACGAGAACACCCTGGCTATTAAATATTATTCTGCCTTGGATTATCTGCCCGAGCTCTCTGATGTGACTGATAGCAGGGGCTCTTATATAGCCATGGATAACGACTTGCCCCATGAACCGGCCTGGATGCAGTATCCCGAGTATACACTCCAGTCAAAGATTACAGAGAAAGGAAAAAACCGGTTCGGTGCCGATATTGTGTTCATCCACTACCATGTAAATGCCGCCACCCTGCGGATGCTGGGCGAGTGGTTTGCATGGATGCGGCAGAATGGGATCTACGACAACACCCGTATAGTGATAGCCTCTGACCATGGCCGTCACTTCAGGGGCGAGAACAAGACCTTGGATACCGACTTTAACAAGAGCGAGCTGGCTGGTTGGAACGCTCTTCTGCTGTTCAAGGACTTCGATGCAGCAGGAGAGGTTCGGACCGATAACTCTTTTATGACAATTGCCGATGTCCCTTATCTGGCTACCAAAGGTACCTCTGACAAGGTGTTTAATCCTTTTACAGGTAAAGAATTATCCAATAAGGCTGCTGGAGATGCCATGACTGTGGTGACTGGCCTTGGCGAGGCCAACGATCACGGCAAATATAAATTCAACTATAATGAGAAATATCGGGTAAAAGATAATATCTTCAAGGCTGCCAACTGGGAGAAGCTTAAATGATGCTCTACATCGACCCAGGCACAGGCAGCATGCTTTTTTCGGTGCTGATTAGCCTTTTTGCCTTGGGCTACTTTGCCTTCCGGGGTGTGATTCTCAAGCTCCGGCTGCTGTTTGTCGGGAAAAAGGGGGCCAAGGGGAAGAGGATTCCCTATGTGATCTACAACGAGGGGCGCCAGTACTGGAACACCTTCAAGCCGGTGGTGGAGGAGTTTGAGAAGAGGGGTATCCCCCTGGTCTACTATACTTCGGCCCAGAAAGACCCGGTGTTTGACCAGACCTGGCAGTTTGTAAGGCCTGAGTTCATAGGGGAGGGCAACAAGGCTTATGCCCGCCTTAACCTGATGGAGGCAGATGTGTGCCTTATGACCACCCCGGGGCTGGATGTGTTCCAGCTTAAGCGGTCAAAAGGGGTGAAGCACTACTGCCACATAGTCCACATGATAAACGATGCCACCACCTACAAGAGGTATGGTCTGGATTACTTTGATTCTGTCCTTCTTGCCGGCGACTGGCAGGGGGAGGATATAAGATATCTTGAGAAACTCCGGGGTCTGCCCCCTAAGCGGCTGATTACCGTGGGCTGCCCATACCTGGATGTGCAGGCAGCGCGGCTGGAACCGGTGGGCGAACACCCCTTTACTGTCTTGGTCTCCCCATCCTGGGGGGCAAGCGGGTTGCTGACCCTGTATGGCGAGAAGCTGCTGGATCCCCTGGTCGCCACCGGGTGGAACATTATAGTCAGGCCGCACCCCCAGTCAAAGGTGGTGGAGAAGGAGCTGATAGCCCGTCTTCAGGCCAAATATAATAAAAATAGTAATATTATATGGGATTTTGACCCTGATAATATTGTATCTATTTCAAAAGCTGATATAATGATTTCTGATTTTTCCAG
>JAEEGH010006935.1_pt1 | contig 27504 bp, 20 predicted proteins | sample 9134181 | NCBI WGS metagenome assembly JAEEGH01 (sample SAMN16246544, study PRJNA631951) | gut metagenome | biome: gut microbiome; feature: rumen; material: DP-attached | host: Bos | place: Iran: Karaj | collected 2018-10 | reverse complement strand
GCCCGATGGCGCTTGCGCGGGCTTCCTCGGTCGGGGCGGTCTGGGCGAGCGCGATGAGGTTGTTGATCGGGGTGGCGGTGGCCGGGGTGTTGTTGTGACGCATGGGCGTACTCCTTTGGGTGTTTGACAGTGTCCGTCGGCTGGCGGACGGCGAGAAAAGACGACAAAAGCCCCTTGATAAAATTTTTATCAAAAGACGGTTATATAAAGGGAAAAGACGAAAATTATTTGGTCAAGCCGAGGGCGAGACCCTTATAGATACAATAGGAGGAAGCGCCCGTCGGGGCACCGGAAAACCAAACAGAGAAATTATCAATCACTCTCATGCTTACAAATATAGCAATGACCAGATGTCAAAAGATGACACTCGAAATTTGTGCTCGGAAAATTCCGTAAACTTTTATTTACAAATGTGCTGGTAAGCCGGTTCATAATCGTGCTTATATATCGTTTATAACATTCAAAATGTAAAACGAAAAAGCTTTTTTTTCGAAAAAGCGATTTTGTTACATCTTATGCCGTTGCTTGAACACGATGAGGTGTTCCTTGGCGCGCGTCGCTCCGACCATGATCAGGTGGGCATTGCTGTGCGGGAATCCCGGGCCGTTCTTGGAGGGTTCCAGGTCCGTCAGGATCACCACTTGCTTGTCCAGGCCCTTGTAGCGGTACACCGACACGATGTTTATCGCGGTCCCGTTCAGGGAATCGCTGATGTCGCTCCAGTGGAATTCGTCGTCGTCCAGGTTGGCAAGCCCCGAATTTGCGCGGCTGCGCAGCGAAACGACAAGGATGTTCTCAGGGCCGACGCCTTTTTTCTGAAGCCGCTTGATTTCTTTGCGCAGCAGGTCGACCTGGTCTTCGGGATTTTCATACATCCTGATATCGACGGGGCGGCCTGTCGGGGTCTCGTCGTAGCAGGGGATCCGTATGTCGGTCGTGTCGTAGACCCAGTCCAGGATTTTCTTGGTGCAGCGGTACCCGCGTTTCAGTACCATTACGGGCATGGCGCCTATTGTCTTGTTCCCGAGAACGTCGCGGTTCTTGAAGATGGTCTGGTTGCGGTCGTAGAAAAAGCGGACGATTCCTTTTTCGGGGTCTTTCAATAGCTGCAGCGCTGTATCCAGCCAGCCGTTTTCGAAGTCTTGCCCTTCGTCGATGACGATGGCGTCGAAGAACTGTTTCTTCTTTTTCTCGCGGAGCGCCTTGATGGCGGCAGGGAAACTTGCGACGACTGCCTTATAGTAATCCGTCTTTGCGGCGGGATCTTCCGGTTCGTGGCGGGGCACTCCTTCTATCTTGGCGTTGCGCACGTACTTGCAGGCCAGCTTGTGGAAGCTGGCCGCGACCACCTGGCTGTCGTCAAGGCCTTCTTTCTTGAAATTTTTCTGAAGCTGTTCTGCCAGCAGGTCGTTAAAGCAGAGTACCGCGACGCGTTTGCCTTCGGCGATAAGGCGCCGGGTCTCCCACAGCACCAGGAGCGATTTTCCGGACCCGGCGACCCCTTCGATCTGTATGCGCGGATTCCTGGTGATCGATTCCATGAGCATTTCCTGGAAAGCGGTCGGCTGCAGGCGCGCGCTCGATTCCATTTCCCAGAGTTCCGGCCAGGTCGGCTCGTCGAAGCAGCCCAAGAAACTCGTGAGGCGGTTGTAGTCCTCGTCGCTCAGAACTTCGTTCGGGAAGGGCTTTCCTCCGTGCGATTCTTCCTTGGTCTCGAGAATTTTCTTGACCTTGCGTTCGAGCGTGTTGTAGCTTTTTAGGTCTTGCTTCAGGATGATGCGCTTGGGCTGAATGGCGTTGCTGCCAATTTTCCCCATGTTTTCCATGTCGGCAAAACAGACGGCCCACTGCACGCGTACCTTGTAGTAGGTGTGTCCTCCTTCTTTTGGGAACATCTCGCTGAAGTGGTCGTGGAGCGGGTGGATGGACTGCTCGATTTGCTGGATGGGGGAGCGGTCCATGATGCGGCCCCCCTGTTTCCAGATGAATCCGTTTTCGGTACCCTGGGCTTCTTCGGTGGAAATCTGCCCGTCCTTGCATTCGATCAGGAGCATCCCGTATTTCTTGTGGTACAGAATGCAGTCTACCTCATGGTCGATGCTTTGGGAATTCTTCCTGTCCTCGAATTTTAGCCGCGGGTTCATCCAGATGTCCCATTCGTCGTTCAGGCAGACGGCGGTGTCGAAAAGGGCTTTTTCGGAGCGGGAATTGGAATTGGCGGAAATTCTTTTGCGGATGGTAGACATTTGGGGGTCCTTTATACGGCTTTTTCGTTCAAATATACATTAGACACTGCTCCCTCTTTTTTCTATATTTCCGCGCGCTTGGGCAATTTCGCCCAGGTAAAACCAATCACCGGCTTGCGAGAGTCGCTTCGGTGGCACAGTCCTGACCCCTGGGTCCGCCCTGTGCTTCGCGGCTTAATTGCAGTCCGGGTAGTAACAACCGAAAAGGAAATACATTATGGCAAATCTGCCTTCTGTCGAAGATCTGCTTGCTGCAGGCTCCCACTTTGGTCACCAGACTCAGCGCTGGAACCCGAAAATGAAACCCTACATCTTGGCTGAAAAGAACGGCATCTACGTTCTCAACCTCTCCAAGACTCGTGAACTCCTTGAAGAAGCCGCCAAGGCCGCTGCCAAGATCTCTGAATCTGGCAAGACCGTGCTCTTCGTTGGCACCAAGCCGACCGCTCGTCAGTGCGTGCTCGACGCTGCTGCTTCTTGCAACCAGTTCTCCGTGACCAACCGCTGGCTCGGTGGTATGCTCACGAACTTCCAGACCGTTCGTAAGTCCATCAAGAAGATTGACAAGATCGACGCTATGGAAGCCGATGGTACTTTCCAGGCCCTCTCCAAGAAGGAAGTCCTCGACAAGAACCGCGAACGCGAAAAGCTCCTTTCCGTGTTCGGTGGCATCCGTGAAATGGTGAACCTCCCGGGCCTCCTCGTCGTGACCGACCTCGCTCACGAAAAGATCGCCGTGGCTGAAGCTCGCCGCCTCCACATTCCTATCATCGGCATTTGCGACACGAACGTCGACCCGACTCTCGTGGACTATCCGATTCCGGCTAACGACGACGCCGTGAAGTCCCTCACGCTCATCGTTGACTACATTGCCGCTAACGTTGCAAAGCGTTCTGCTGACAAGAAGGCCGAAAAGGAAGAAGCTAAGAAGTTCGACAACGGCGAGGAAGAAAAGTAATATGCAGATTACCGCTTCTCTCGTTAACGAACTCCGTCAGAAGACCGGCGTGGGCATGATGCAGTGCAAGAAGGCCCTCACCGAAACTGACGGCGACATGGACAAGGCCGTTGAACTCCTCCGCAAGCAGGGTGCTGCTGTTGCCGCCAAGCGCGCTGACAAGGCCGCTAAGGAAGGCCGCATCTACCTCATCGAAACCGCCGACAAGGCTGCTGCTTTCGAACTCTCTTGCGAAACTGAACCGGTTTCCAACAACGACGACTTCGTCGCTCTCGCCAACATGGCTGTGAAGGCTGTCGAAACTCAGGCTATCGCCTCTGTCGAAGACCTCAAGAACGCCGTTGTCGATGGCAAGAAGATCAACGATGTGCTCCAGGACGTGCTCGTCAAGATCCAGGAAAACATCGACTTCCGCAAGTTCGCCGAAATGAAGAAGACTGCAAACTCCGTGTTTGGCGTTTACAGCCACATGAAGGGCAAGATCGGTGTGATCACCGAACTCGCTTACGAAGGCTCTGCCGACGAAGCTGCCCTCAAGGCTGCCGCTAAGGACATCGCTATGCAGGCCGCTGCTTTCGCTCCGGTTGCATTGAACGATGCTGCAGTTCCGGCTGAAACGATCGAAAAGGAAAAGGAAATTGCCAAGGCTCAGATCGAAGCTTCCGGCAAGGCTCCGAAGCCTGAATTCCTGCAGCGCCAGATTGACGGTCGCGTCGCCAAGGTGCTCAAGGAAATCGTTCTCGAAGACCAGGAATTCTTCATGTCCGAAAAGAACCCGAAGAAGCTCTCTGTCAAGGACTACCTCCAGGAAGTCGTTGCCAAGCAGCTCGGTCTTTCCAGCTTGAAGGTCGTGAACTTCATCCGCTTCGAACGCGGTAACTAAGTTTACGTCATCCTAGCGAAATTAAATTGGTCGTCCCATTCGGGGCGGCCAGTTTTTTTATACTTTGTGGAAGAGGAGAACATTATGCTGAAAAAAATATTGTCTTTGTCTGTAACAGGCTTTGTCGCTTTCGCTCTTTTGGGCTGTGGCGATTCAGATCCATCATCCCAAGCGTCGGAACAGGATTCGCCGCAAGTCGGCACCGAAAGTTCCTCGTCGCAAGATGCTCTAGCAACTTCGTCTTCGTCAGAGGAATCTGCGTCGCAGAATCCTCTTGTGAGTTCTTCGTCTGAAATGGATGGCTCGAAAGCGGTGCCGAGTTCGCTCCCGTTCGATACCACGGGAATCGAGCCGGATTTCTACACTTATACGTATGACGAATTGGACCTTTTTACGCCTGAAGAACGTGCTGCAGAAGGTGCTGGTGATGTTTTGGGGCGCTATATTAATGCCCGAAAGAAGGTTCCTCCGTTTTGCGGTATCGACCATATCTATGCGAATGGAAAGGTTCTGCTCTCCTATAAAAATGGTATGTCTGACGATTATAGGTTCGCGATCCTAGTTCGTGAAGATTCGCTGATGCTTGCCGATGAGCGTGGTTGCAAGATGCCTGTTTGGGGCGCTTGCGGAAATGTAAATGGCTATTTGAAAAAGATTACGGTAGGGAACGATGTCTTTTTCTATACGGAAATAAAAGATCTTTATGCTTATCAAGATTCGGTGAAAGAATACGAATTGATTCGCCTGACGGATTCTACAATCACGGTATGGGTTAAGCCTAATCCATCGTATAGAGAACCTGCGCTTGATACGGTTGCCTATGTACCTCCAACGGGCTGGGAAATCGATGCCTTTGAAGGAGATTCGCTGGTGACGATTGTCGGTTATGACAGCAATCTTATAAAGGCGTATATCGACACCATTTTCATTGAAAAGTACAACGTGAAGATTACAGATATCGGAAGCACCTGGATTTTTGAAAATGAAACCTGCAGCACAGCAGACTATGTTCCCGACACGACCCGTACGGAGCAGGAACAGTGCGAAGATCGGGAAAACTACGTCAACAACGGTGTCGATTGCATGCAGCGCAATATCGGCGCCCCCGAGGGGGTGTATCCGAACTTGTGCCGTCCCACTATAAAGAGTGGAGATGGTGTCTGGTGTATTCTGGATGGTGAATAATTTTTTTATTTTGTACGGGAATTTAGAAAGGAGAATGAAATGCTCAAAAAGTTTTTGTTGGTGTCGGCTTTTGCGGGTGCATTTTTTGCCTGTAGTGATTCCGACTCGACGAGTGTCACGCAAGAAGCTCTGCCTGAAGTAGAAGACGAAAGTTCATCGTCGGAGCAATCGGCAGGTTTGTCGTCGGAACATGCTGCGTCCAGCTCCTCGGCGAAGAAAACCGAGGGTGAGTCTTCGGCAGAAGATGAGGCAGAAAGTTCATCCTCCGAAGAAGTTGTAGAGTCTTCTTCGTCTGAGAATAAATTGCCCTTCGATACCACGGGTGTTGAACCTAAAATTTATCGCTATGGACCTCTTTTAGAACATGAGGATTCCACCTATTTTAAGGAGGAATTTGGCGATAAAATAAAGGACGCTTTTTGGGTCGCGACGGGCGATAGTGGCTATTGCTACACCATCGATGAACCGACTGGTGAATTGGGCGGTGGTTATGTAACTTATGGACCGGCTCAGTATATGATTATCGAACAGAATGATTCCCTTTTGTTTTCTGATAGTCGAAACTGCTCCACCTATGATTGGGGTGACTGCCGAGACGATGAATATGCCTATACGCAAAAGATTACGGTCGGTGAGGACACCTTTTATTATGGAGAGTTTAAATCCACATTGTTGCTAATCAAATTGACCGATTCGACAATTACTCAATGGACGGTGAGAAATCCCAGCTACGTTCCGCCAGTTCAAGATACTACTGTACATGGTTGGGGAAAACGCTGGTTCGAGGGCGACTCGCTGGTGACCTTTGTCAACGCAAATCCGAACTCCGACTATGTGGATACTATTTTCATTGAAAAATACAACGTCAAAATCATCGGTGTGGAAACTACATGGATTTTTGAAAATGATACGTGTACCAAAAAAGGTTTTGTCCCTAAACCTGGAAGTACTCCAGCAGAATCTTGTTATGATTATATTAAATACTATAACGAGGCCGCTAAATGCATCCAACGCAACATGGGCCTGTCGGATGGGAATTTCGCAAGGTTGTGCCGTCCAGAGCCTTATAGGTATAAGGGCTGGAATGTTTGGTGTATTCTAGATGGCGAAAAAGAGGATTTCATTCCTGATTATACCGTGACGCCTAATAATTAAATAAAGATGAAATGAAAAAGCGGAGTGCCAAAGGCATTCCGCTTTTTGCATATAATCGTTTTAAATAATCACGTTTATTATTCGGCTTCGATAGGCACGAAGGCGTTCTTGCTATCAAAGCCTTCAGGCAGATCCCAATCGTCGTCCTTAGGCATGGCGGCGGCCTTCGGCTGAGCCGGTTGTGCAGGCTGTGGCGGAACAACGGCCTGAGCGGTAGGCTGCTCGGCGCTGGGTGCTGCTTGGACCGTTTCTGTAGCAGGAACAGCGCTTGCTTCCGGCTGTTTTGTAGAATCGGTGGCGGCGGGTTCGGCCGGGGCTGCCACGGGCATCGGGAGGCTTACCATGATGCCGTTTTCGGCGGCGGTTTCTGCAGCTGCGGCGTGTACCTGTGGCGGCGTGAAGCCCGGAACTTCGATCCACGGGAGCGGGCGGCCCTGTTCGGCGCTACCACCTGCGATAATGCTTCCGGTCATCGGGTCAACCGTCAGCTGGCCGCGTTCGTTGGGGAGCACCAGCGGAACTTCGCCGGCGGCAAGCATCGAAATGTCGAGGAAGTCGATCTTTTCGGGCAGACCCAAAATCTTGATTTCTTTCTTGGCAAAATCAGCCCATTGCGGCAAACCACCGCTGGCGCCTGCAATACGCGTACGTCCAGATTTCAGCGGCTTGTTGTCGTCGAAGCCCACATAGCTACCGATGGCCACTACGGAATCGGTGGCAATGCCGTTCTTCTCGTTTACGTAGGTCGGGAGCGCGCCAAGGAAAGCCACGTTGCGGTAATCGTTTGTGGTACCGGTCTTACCGAGGGCGGGGTAGCGCAGCGTAATGGCGTTATCCGGCGAGGTGACCGTAATGTGGGTGTACTGGCTGCGGGCGGTACCGTTTACGAATACGGAGTGCAGCATCACGGCCATCTGCGAAGTGATCGTGTCGCCAATAACCACCTTGCTTTCGCCCTTGTTCCTGAAGATTACCTTGCCGTCGCGGTTCTTGATTTCCTTGATGAAGCACGGATCGGTCCAGTCGCCGTCCAGACACTTGAATACCTTGCCGGTTAAAAGCGTCTGGTAGGCCGTCGAAATTTCAGCCAGCGTAATGTCGTTCACGCCGAGCGGCATACTAAACACTTTCTGCAACTTTTGGTGGATACCGATTTCTTTTGCAAAACGTGCGTATTCGGCAAAGGCGAGCGAGCGTCTGTAATCGGGCCAGTAACGCAGATGTTCTGCATCCAGGTAATCCACTTCGCTGTCCACCAGTTCGATCATGGTAGAAAGGCGCTTCATATCGGCGAGAGTGAAGTGGTTGTACAATACCACGGAATCGAGGGGCGGCAGCACTGCGGTGGGGTCGAGTTCCTGGGCCTGGCGGTTGCGCAGGATTTCGGAATAACGCTTGTAGTTATGGTTGATAAATCCGATGGTCTTAGCGTCTTTCTTGGACTGCTTCACGGCGATATCGTTAAAGGTGCCGTAGCGCAGGTTCAGCACGTCGCGGGCCTTGTCGTCTTTGCCTTCGAGCCTGTAGCGTTCGGCAAGGGCGTCGCGGGCCTTGGTGAATTCGATTTCGCGCTTGGTGTCTTCTTTCAAAATCAGGCCGTACTTGTCGCGTAGTCGTTCAAAGAACTTCTTGGTATCTTCGTCTTCGTGGCGGGCCATGTCATTTACGGCGGCGATGTCGTTGAATTCTTCGAGCGAAAGCTTGTCGAGTAAGTGCTCCAAGAGCCAAATGCTGGCGATGTTTTCGGAACGGGTAGCAGACCAAGCAATGCTTACGACGTCACCCTTGTTCTTGTGGTCCGGGCGCGGGAAGTAGAACTGGTTCGTGAACTGGAAAACGTTGAAGTCGTTTTCGAGCATGTCCAGGTAATTCCAGTGGTACTTGAGGGCGAGTGCGTAAAGAATCGGCTTCCAGCTGGAACCTAGCTGACGTACGGCCTTGAAGCTACGGTCGAATCCGGTGTTGTGGAAACCGCCCTGGCTTGCGATTACGTTGCCGTTCTGGATAGCGAACAGGGCGCCTTGCAGTACAGGTTCCGTTTCAATCTGGCAAGGGGCAAAACCGTCTACAAGCTTATCGTCCATGATGCTCACCAAGAGGATTGCTCCCTTCTTGAGCTGCGGAGCCAAAATCTTGTTCACGTCGCCGCCGGCCTTTTTCGCGAAGTCCTTGACCGATGCTTCAGAAACCATGCCCTTGAGCTGGCCGAAGCTGAGCGTCAAAGCCTTGAGGCCTCCCTGTTCGTCGACCATGATGCTGTCGACGGTACCATAAAGGTAATCGCCCTTGCGAGCGGTCTGGGCGCGGTTGGCAAATTGTGCCTTGGGCAAAACGAAACCGCCCAGCTGCATCTGGAGTCCGCTGATGTTTGCCTGCAACGCTGTCTTGGCTGCATCCTGGCTGCGGGCGTCGAGTGTAGTGGTAATGGAAAGCTGAGCCTTACGCCAGTCTTCGATACCTTCGGCTTCAAACTTTTTCTGGAAGAATTCGCCGTCCAACTTTTCTTCGATGCGGTCCAGCATGGTGCTTACGCTGAAGCGGAAATTGCCGTGGTTGAATTCCAGCGGCTTGGCCAGCGCATCGCTCATTTCTTCTTCGGAGATGTAGTTTTCTTCTACCATGCGGCCAAGTACGTATTCCAGGCGTTCCTTGCCGCGGGCCAAGGCCTTTTCGCGGCGTTCGGCGCTACGCTGGATAAACGGGTCGTAGTTGAAAGGGCCTTTCACTGAGCCTGCGATAAAGGCGCATTCGGCAAGGGTCAAGTCCTTGAGTTCCTTGTTGAAGAAGTACTGGGCGGCAATGGCCACGCCCTTGCCGGTACCCGAAACGTGGAACTGGTTCAGATAGAATTCCAGGATGTCTTCTTTGCTGAAGTGCTTTTCCATGCGGAGCGCGTTGATGAGCTCCTTGCCCTTTTCCTTGATACTTCTTTCTTCGCGGCCAAAGATGTTCTTGACGGTCTGCTGGGTCAGCGTAGAACCGCCTTGGCGCATGTGCCCGCTCTTGATGTTCGAAATCATGGCGCGGGTAAAACCGTAAATGCTGAATCCGGAGTGGTTCCAGTAGCCGGCGTCTTCGGCGGCAATCAAGGCGTTCACGATATTGGCCGGAATATCGCCGTAGGGTACATATACACGGTGGTTTGCATCGAAGAAGGCTCCCAAAAGTTCTTCGCCATCATTATAATAGACTCGGGTTTCGCCCGAAAGCACCTGCAGGATGGTAGAACGGTTGAACTGGTTGTCCGGATCCTGGGTTGGGAGGATCTTGAATACCACGATGTAGGCGGGAATGCAGCAAATGAGTCCGACCAGCGCAAAAGCGGCCACGATTTTTAGCACTTTGGATAAGAAACGCATGCTGAAAATTTAGAAAATTTGGTTTTTTGCTCCATGTAATGTAAAAAAAAGTGCCATTATGGGGCTAAATTTGGCAATTTTGGGTCGATACCCTTGAAATTTCGCTGAATTTTATCTAAAATTTGTGTCCCCAAGATGGGAAGATGGCCGAGCTGGCCGAAGGCGCGTCCCTGCTAAGGACGTATAGGACTTAATCCTATCGCGAGTTCGAATCTCGCTCTTCCCGCTGCAAAGACCCTCTGGAGCAATCCGGAGGGTCTTTTGCTTTAAAAAGAATTCCATTCCTAAGAATAACTTGTGCTACCTTCAAAATAAGAAGGAATTGCCTTTTTCAGAGGAAAAAAAGAATTTTTATTGTTAAAAGCGGGATGTAGAGGTTGTGATAAAGGATTGTTTTACATCGTTGGGAAAACAGAAGCGTCGGCCAAGGAATGGGAGGGTGCAGGGAGGGAACCGTGCGGCCTTCGCAACTCCGAGCTGGGTTCCCTCCCGCATAATAAAAAAGAGAAAAAATTTTTCTGTCGGGTCTTTTTTTACTTGATTTTTCTATTTTCAGAATGGATATTATAGGAAAAGATTTTTTCAAGGAGCTTAAAATGAAAGCATCAAGTTTTTTTGCTGGTCTTGCCTTGGGCGCTGTTGCTGCTATTGCCGCCTCTAAAAAAATCAAGGCCATGTGCGACGACGAAGATGATTCTTGCGACAACGATGCCGCGCTCAAGGATGCCGAAGACACCGTCCAGAGCCTCCGCAACTCTGCCGACAGCTTGCTGAACGATCTCAAGACCCAGACCGAAGCCAAGCAGACTTACGCTGCCCAGTGCGAAGATCTTAAGGACCAGCTTGCAAAGAAAGACGCCGAAATCAACAACCTGAAGAATGTCTGCGACAAGCAGGCCGGCGAAATCAGCAAACTCGAAGCCGCCCAGGCCGGTTAATCTTCGAAACTGCCAATAAAACATCTTAAAACAGTGCTTTTTAAGCACTTGTTTTTGCAATTTATCCGATTTCCGGCTCGGGAATCGGAGTTTTTCTTATAATAAAGGTATATTTGACCCATGACAAAGTACCTTTTTGTTCTGACTAGTTCCCCGAAGGATTTTTTCTGTGAACAGACGCTGGTGGCGATTGCCTCTTTGCGTGTGCATAACCCGGGCGCATTCGTAACGCTCCTGACCGATGACAAGACGGCGGCGACCCTCACTGGCCCGCGTGCGGTTCTCAAAGATGCGGTTGATGAACTCAAGGTACTGACTCTCGACGAAAAGTTTACGCCCATGCTCCGCTCCCGTTACCTCAAGACGGTCATGCGCAACGTCATCGATGGCGATTTCCTGTACATGGATTCCGACATCGCCATTGTGGGCGATCTCTCGATTCCCGAAGAATGGAAGGGCGGCATTTACGCGGTGCTCGATTTCCACACTAATCTTTCAAAGGCCATCAATCGCAAGAAGGTCTTGAACAACGCGAAGATGATGGGCTTCTCGCCGATTCTGAACGACGAAATCTTTAACGGGGGAGTGATGTTTGCGGCAGACACTCCCGAAGCCCGCAAGTTCTTTGAAACTTGGCACGAACTATGGCTCTATTGCGTGTCCAAGAATTTCCCCTACGATATGGCAAGCCTCGCCGAAACGAACTTCAAGTTCGGCTACATTACGCAAAAGATGCCCGGTGGCTGGAACTGCCAGCTGGCTTACGGTAACAGGTTCCTTCCGACGGCGAAGGTGTTGCACTTCTTTGGCTCGCGAATCATCGATACCCGCGGCCACAAGGTGCCTGCAAGCATGGACTTGTTCTTGCCGAAAATTTTGCGCAAGGACTTCTACACCAACCTGAAGAATATTCCGGTGAAGGTCAACGCCGACAAGAGCATTACCATCAACGAATACTACGACGACGTGATTGCCCACGCCAAAGAAGAATTTGAATTCCAGACTCGCAAGGTGGGTGCCGGTGGTGCCTACATTATCCGCAGCTACGCCTTCGCCAAATCGCTCGCCTGGATTTATAAGAAGATGCCGTTCCTCGTGTTCCCCTTGAGAGTGCTCGGAAAAATCCTCGGGAGGTAACGATGAACCTGCTTTTTAATCTGGTCGCAGTTCAGCCGATTCATAGCGCCAAGTTCCACGGTGGTGGCTCTTACGGCGAAGTGATTTTCTGGGCGCTGGTCAAGCGCGGCGTGCAGTTCAGCTGCGCCTACGACAGTAAGAAGTACCTGGACCCCATGATTCTCGATGCCTGCAAAACGCAGAACATTCCGCTGTTTGACATCAACGAAAAAACGCCGCAGCAGATTATCGACGAAAACCAGATTGATACCTTCTACACCCCGCTCTATTCGCTCGAAAAAAAGTGGGACATTAACGTCAAGGATTTTGTGTTCACCTGGCATGGCGTGCGCGCGCTTGAAATGCAGTATAGCTGGGCAGGTGTCGGTTTCGCCAAAAAGTTTGGACAGAAGTTCGAAGCGCTGGTCCGTTACCGCGAAAGCTGGAAAAAGTATTACTACAAACCCAAGTACCAGGATTTGGCTAAGCGCATGGCCGAAGGCAAGGCCCGCACTATTACGGTGAGCGAACATAGTCGTGCTTCTATCAAGTCGTTCTTCCCGGAACTTCTGGATTTGGAAATCCCGGTATTCTACAGCCCTATGACGGCATACGAACCCGAAGGATTCTTGCCGCCGGGAGTCGCTGCGAAAAAGTATTTCTTGCTCACAAGCGGTGCCCGCTGGGAAAAGAATAACCTGCGTGCAGCGATGGCTTTTGACGAACTGGTCGGTATGTACCAGTCGCAGGGCAAGCCGTTTGATTTTAAGATGGTGATTACCGGGGCCGCAAACCCCAAAGCCTACTTGCGCCATCTCAAGCATAAAGACCGCTTTGTATTGCTGGGCTATGTCGAAAATAGGGAATTGGAGTTCTTGCACCAGAACGCCTACGCGTTTGTGTTCCCGAGTCTGAACGAAGGCTTTGGTTACCCGCCGGTGCAGTCCATGCGCTATGGCGTGCCTGTGGCTGCGAGCGGTACGACTTCGATTCCCGAAGTCTGCGGTGACGCGGTGCTTTACTTTGACCCATATTCCGTAAGCGAAATCAAGAATCGCCTGGTGCAATTGCTCGATCCTAAAATTTACGACGAGTATGCGGCCCGTGCGCCCAAGCGCTATGTCGAGGTGAATACCCGCCAGACTGCCGATCTCGAAGAAACGGTGAATTTCATTTTGAAGGTTTAATTTGAAGATTAGTATGCGCTTGCTTAAGAATCCCTACCTTGCGATGGCGCTTGTGGCTCTGCTGGTGCAGAGCGTGTTGTTGGTATTTTTCTACAGCTTGCCTGATCCGCTTGGACTTTCGATGTCCGAAATGTTCGAAGGCAAGACGCTTTGGCAGATTTTCATGGCCTTCGGTGCAGTGCTTGCTATGGCGGGCCTCTTCGGTTTTGCCCGTGCTCCGCGTGGACTGGCGATTTTTTACGGCCTTTACTTTTTTATAGCGATTGCGGATTACGATGTTTTCCGCTTTTCGCACCAGCGTCTTTCTTATTCGTTCTTGCGCACCTATTTCCATCTTTCAAACATCACTGATGCGACAACGGTTTCGACTCTCGGTGGCGACATGCTCGGGACGGTGCTTTGGGTAACGATGGTAGTCCTCTGCCTTGCGGGCGCAATCGCTTTTGTAACCATCTACTCGCTCCGGCTCCGTAAACAGCGCCGCACGCTCGTGTTGAATAATCAGGGAGGAGTCTGGAAGCCCGCCTCCCGTAAAATCCCGGGAGCGATGTTCGCCATTGGTATGGCTCTATCGCTCGTGCCGCTCGTGCTGTTCCTTACGGGCACTCGCGGCTGGATTGAAATTCCCGTGACGCACACGAAAGTGGATATGCGCTTTACGCTGGGTAAGCATACGCTTACCGCTCCGATTTTGCACATTGCGGCGGTTGAAACTTTTGAATTCATTCATGACAATGCCAAAATTACCGAAGAACTGGTGGGCGATTTGGATGCCTTCTTGCCGAAGGATTTTACGGCGGGTCGCAGCGATGCTTTGGAACTTCCGATGTACCGTGGCGCTCCGACGCACGAATACAAGGCGAAAAAGCCCTACAACATCGTATTCATCATGGGCGAATCGTTCAAGGGCCGCATTTTCAATAAGATGCTGGATGGCGATACGACCGTGGCGCCGAACATCTGGAAACTCGCGAACGGCGGTTACTATGAAAAGGATTCTGCGGGCAATGCGCTTGGTGGCGGCCTTTGGTTCAAGCATGCCTTTAGCGGTGGCTACCCGACAGTGCGCGGAACCATGGCCACTTACATGGGATTCCCTTCTCACCCGAACCGCGATGTGCCAAGTTTCTATGCGGCGAATAAGTTCAAGGGTTGGCCTGAATTTTTGACAAATTATCAGCGCGCGTATGCAACGGTTTCGAACCCGATTTTTGACCATACGCTCCCCTTTATCGAAAAGTTCTTCGATAAGAATTGGCACTTGATTGGCGAAGAAAAAGTGGAAGGTACGGCTGATAGCTTGGGTGTTGATTTGGCTATCAATTTGCTGCAGAAAATGCCTACGGACAAATCTTGGCAGCTTTCGTTCAATACCATCTCTTCGCATATTCCGTTCTACGGTTACCCTGATGCTTATGCCGAAAAACCGGATGATGCCATGGTGCGTTACAGGAATGCCATCCGCTATACCGATGCAGAACTCGGCAAGTTCTTCGATGAACTTTCCAAGCGTCCCGATTTCAAGAATACAGTTGTCTTTATTCTGGGCGACCACGACACTCCTGTAGATTCCATTGACTACATGGTGCCGCAACCGCTTGGCCTTTCGGCTTCGCAGATTTTTATCGGCATTTTCTCTGCAGATACGGCATTGCTTAATGGACTTACCATTCGCGAAGATGTCGCTTCGCAGCTGGATTTGGGCCCGACGATATTCGATCTTGCGCAGGTGCGTGAACCGAACCATTTCTGGGGCTACGACTTGCTCGCGCAGGAACGCCCTGCAGAACAGCCGTCGGTATTTTTCTCGCAGAATGCCTATTACCTCGGGTTCCGCGACCATGTGCTGACCGGTGGCCTTGAAAACGAAGATGTTTACCGTGCGGGCCCCGGTGGCGAAAATGCGTATACGCTTACGACCGATGCTGCAGACCTCGCCTGGAAAAAGAAGGCTGTGGGTGCTGCCAAGGCCGTACGTTCGGTGCTCCGTAACGACATCATGATGCCGTAGTTTCCTGGGGCTCAATTTTCTATATTGCAAGCAATTATGGGTAATCTGGAAACAGACAGTAAGTTCTTGAAAAAGGCGATGATCGTCAATATCGTGGGGACTGTCCTCAAGGTTTGTGGTCCGCTTCTGACTTTTGTGATGGCGCGTATTTTTGGCGCCGCCGAATTTGGAATCTTTGTCTCGGCGCAGACGCTCCTTTTGACGATTGCGCACTCGGCAACACTCGGACTCGATAAGGGCCTGTATTGGTATCTGCCGCAAAATGGCTTGCATGGCCGTCCCCGTTATGATGGCATTATGGAATCCTTCTGGATTTCGGCGGCTATTGCGATTCTTTGCACCGCGGTGATTTTTGTGGGCTCGTTTACGCCTTACATTTCCAAGGAACTTCCGTGGTATGCGTTGTCGCTCCTGTTCTATGTGGGCACTTATGTCTTTAGTACCGCGTCTGAAGGAAATCGCCGCCCGCAAAATGCGGTGTTCGTGAATTCCTTCTTGACAGTGACTCTTGCACCGGCTACTTCGATTGCGCTCCACTTTATGGGCATTCCGCATGCGCTTCCGCTCGGTCTCTTGGTGGGCCAGGTGGTGGGCTTCTTTGTGCATTTTGTTTTGCTGCGCCGTCAGTTCCCCGAAATGCCGCTGCGTCCGCATAAGACGGTTTCTTGGGTACTGTTGCGCTACTCGCTCCCGCTGGGTGTCGATGAATTTGTGTCGTCTTTCTTGATCCGTTCGAGTCTCTGGATGGTCATGCTCTTCCTTGGTCCCGAAAAGGCGGGTGCCTACGGTATCATGGTCACGATTTCGAATGCGTTGCAGACCATTCGCGTGGGCTTTACGCCGATTCTTACACCGGTGGTGGCGGGCATGGACAAAGGCCGCCTCAAGACCGATCTTAAGCCGGTTTACAGCTACTGTGTTTTCATGGTCACTTTCATCCAGCTCATGATTGGTTTCTTTATCGTGCTGTTCCCGGATTTGATTCTGGGTATTGCGGGTAAGGATTTTATTGTGCAGCCGGAAACGCTCGGTATTTTGCTGTTGGTGCATTTGGTGGCTGGCTTTGGCGGCATGTCCTTGGTGGTGCTGAACGGAATGGGCAAGAGTCTTTATTCGCTCATTATGGACATCATCTCGCTTGGCGTGGCGCTTGCGTCGGGTTACCTGCTGATTCCGACTTTCGGCTTGGTGGGTGCTGCGCTTTCCATGCTTTGCTACAACGTAGTCGCCATTATTTGCAATAACATTTACCTCTTGAAAATGGGTCTGCAACCGTATTCCTTGCGCCTCTTGTCGCAGGTTGGCTGGATCATTCTCTTGGTGGCCTTCTATATCGCGCTTAACATGCAGGTGTTTACTTTGTCCTTTGCAGAAAAGGCCATTGCCTATGTCGTAATCATTTTGGCCCTTGGTGGCTATGGACTTGCGGTAAAGAAGAGAATGGACAAAGACAGAAACGCTGTTTCGGCAGGAACTTCAAAATGAAAAAGATAGATCAGAAAGAATGCCGTGAAGTTCAGATGTCCGTTCTGGATGAAGTGGCAAGGATTTGCAAAGAAAACAATCTGAAGTACAGCCTTGCCTACGGAACGCTTTTGGGTGCCGTACGCCATAAGGGCTATATCCCTTGGGATGACGATATCGACATCTTCCTTTTGCGCGAAGATTACGACAAGCTGATTGCAATTTTGAAAGATCCGGCGACCCAGAAAAAGGAATGGCTTACGGTTGTCGACGACGCCTGCGACGGCTATTATTATGGCTTTGCCAAAGCCTACGATAATCGCACCCATGTCGAAATGGAACGCCACAAGGGTGAAATGGGAATCTGGGTGGACTTGTTCCCCCTGGATGGCCTTCCGAAAACACGTCTGCTGGAAAAGCCTTTCGTATTGTATTGCAGCTTCTTGCGTGTAGTCGGTCTTGCGCTGAGTTCCGATTTGAATTCCAAGGCTTATGATGCCTGGACTAGGTTTTACAAGCGCGTCATTTATACGGTGGTATCGCTCTTTGGAAAGAGACGTTTTTGCCGCTATATGGAACGTGTGTACCGCCGCTTTTCGGGAAAAGCTTCGGGCCGCGTCGCCACGCTTTTCTTTGATTCCAAGACGGACCGTGTGCTTGATTTAGACAAGCTTACGGAAATGACCACGTATCCGTTTGAAAATCGCGAATACGACGCCATCAAGAATTATGACTACTATCTGTCGGAATTCTATGGCGACTATATGCAGCTCCCGCCCGAAGAAAAACGCATTACCCACGGGCTAGAAGCTTTCTGGAAATAAATTGACGGTTTCGCCTTAGAGCGAAATTTTATAGAACGCCAAGGCTTCGGCGAGGACCTTGAAGAAGTCTTCGATGTCCTTCACGTCGATGGCACCGAGTGCGCAGAGGCGGAAGGTGTTCGTCGTCGAAATCTTGCCCGGATAAATCGTGAAGCCGCGGTCGTAGCAGTAGTCGTGCACCTTCTCGAAATCCCAATTCGGGTCTTCGGGGTACTTGACAGAAACGACGAGGCCCGATTCGATGGCCGGATCGATGACGGTATCGAAACCGAGTTCGGCCACACCCTTGCGGATGGCCTCGTACACGCGACGGTGACGGGCAAACTTGGCGGATTCACCTTCGGCGAAGTATTCCTTGAGCGCCTGGATGGTGGCGTAGATGGTCTGTACCGGCGGAGTAAAGTGCATTTCGCCAGTCTTTTCGAAGAAGGAGTATTGCAAGTAAAGGTTGCAATAGTAGGAACGCGTCGGATATTCCTTCGACTTCTCGATGATGTCCTTGCGGCCGATAATGAAGGAGAGGCCGGACATGGCCATAAGGCCCTTCTGGGCGGATGCCATGCAGAAGTCCACGTTGTCCTTCACCACGTCGAGCGGAATCATGCCGAGTGTCGAAGTGGTGTCGGTGATGAAGATGGCGTTATACTTGTGGGCGAGCGCGCCGATTTCACGAATCGGGTTCAAGACGCCCGTACCCGTTTCATGGTGGCAGCAATAAACTACGGCCACATCGGGATTTTCCTGAAGGGTCTTTTCGACGGCGGCGAGGTCCGGACGTTCGAATACGCTCGACTTCAGGTTGATATGCGGCAGATGGTACATCTCGCAGACTTCGACAGCGCGGGAGTTATAGGCGCCGTTGTTCACCACGAGGATCTTCTTGCCTTCGGGAACCAGCGAATTGATGCACACGTCGATGTTGATGGTGCCGGAACCGCAGAAAAGGACGGATGTGTAAGTGTCCGACGGGGCATGTACCACCTTGAGCAAATCTTCGCGGAGGCCCTTCATGAGGCCGGCAAAGGCCTTTTCGCGGGGGCAGATATCCGGGACCACCTGGGCGTACTTGACAGTATCGGTGGTGGTGGCGGGGCCGGGGTTCAGCAAAACGTTTCTCTTGATCGGTTCCATAAAAAATTCCTTAAAGGTACTGGAGAATGTTCTTTTCGGCGTAGGCGAGGTCGTCCACGTCGTCGATTTCATACCACTTGAGACCGTCGACCTTGAGCACGAACACCTTCATCTTTTCCTGCGACATGGTCAACAGTTCGTATTCGTAGCCGAGTTTCGGCTTTTCGGCCACCTTGGCGGCGTAATCTTCGCACATGGCCTTGTAAAATTTGTTCGAAAGCTTGTGAATGCCCACCAGTTCGCCCTTCGCGTCCAACTGAGTCTTGTCGGTGGAACACATGGTGAGGCGGCCGCCTTCGCCGTATTCCACGTAGTACTGGTCCTGGAACTTGGTCACGGGCGTAATGAGCATGATGGTGGGTTCTTCACATTCGAGGAGCGAGGTGATTGCCTTCTTCTCGAAGACGAGATCCGATTCCAGAAGCAGAAAATCGTCGTCACCGATGACGTCGCGGCAGTTGTACAGCGTGTACATGCTGTTGGTCTCGGCGTAGCGGGGACTGAATACGCATTCGATCTGCGGGTAGGTGGCCTTGAGGGCTTCGTATTTTTCCTTGTGGTAGCCGGTGCCGATGACGATGCGTTCGATGCCGCAGTCAATCAGCGTTTTGATGCTGCGTTCCACCATGGACATGTCGCCGCATTCGATAAAACCCTTGGGAATGGTTTCGGTGTACTTGCCGAAGCGGGTTCCCATTCCCGCCGCCATGATGACTGCTGTCTTCAGCATTCTACTTCCTCAGAAATTCCATCAATGCATTCTTGTTTTCGATAGGCGTGGTGGTCGGGCGTCCGAGATCCTTGCGGTTGCCCTTCTTCACCTTGACTTCCAGGAGCACGGGGCCCTGCATGCCTTCCAGCTTATTGAGGGCCGCGGCGAGGGATTCCTTGCTGTCGGCGCTCAAGGCGTCGCGGTAACCCACGGCTTTCGCGACGGCGGGCAGGTCAATCTTCAAACCAACCGTCGGCTGGCCGCCCACGGAGTCGTGTGCGCCGTTGTTGAATACCACGTGTACGTAATTTGCGGGAGACTTGCTCGCGACAATCGCCATGGAACCCATGTGCATAATCGTCGCACCGTCGCCGTCGAAACACCAAACTTTGCGGTCTTCCTTTTCCATCGCGATGCCGAGCGCAATCTGCGAGGCGTGTCCCATGGAACCCACCGTGAGGAAGTCGCGTTCGTGGCCTTCGCCCTTCTGGGCGCGGTATTCGAATAGTTCTCGGCTGATCATGCCCGTCGTAGAAACGATGACATCCTTTTCGCCGAGAGCAGCGGCCACCGTCTGGATGGCTTCTTCGCGGCTCATCGTAAGGTCGTTCACCTCGACGCTCTGGAGCTTGTAATCTTCGAAGGTGTCCTTCTCGATCACAAGCGCATAGACTTCGCCGGTTTCCTTCATCGTCTTGACGGCCTTCGCAATCTGCTTGGCAGCCTTGTCCTCGTCCTTGCAGAGCACGTCGTAGTTCACGCCCATGGTGTTGAGAATTCCGGTCGTCACCTTGCCCTGCTTCACGTGTTGCGGCTCGTCGTGCACGCCGGGGCGTCCACGCCAGCCAATGAGCAACAGGGCGGGAATGTTGTACACTTCCTTGTCCGTAAGAGAGGCGAGCGGATTGATGATGTTGCCTTCGCCGGAATTCTGCATGTAGACCACGCCGATCTTGCCTGTCGCCAGGTGGTAGCCCGCGGCAAGGCCTACGGCGGCACCTTCGTTCGCGGCAATCACGTTATGCTTTGCATCCATGTGGTCGGCGATGTAGGCGCAGATGTTCTTGAGCAGGGAATCGGGTACGCCGGCATAGAAGTCGATGCCGTAGGAACCGAGCGTGTCGATAAAAAACTTCGGACTGATCATAGGTAGGATACCGTTATGCTTTCTTCGTGCCGGGAATGAGGTTCAGGATTTCCTTGATGGGCATGCAGTAGTCGTTGGAGGCTTCCAGGCTGCGGCTGTGCGTCAGGATGGATTCCGCGCACTTGACCATGGCCGGGTATGCAGACCGCAACATGTGGTTCGCGTAGATGACCACGTTGATACCCCAGGTGGCCAGTTCCTCTTCGGTGAACTGGTTGTAGGTGGTGGGCACGGCCACGATCGGCGTGCGCTGATCTTTTTCGCGGAAACGACGGCAGAATTCCTTGATGTCCTCGCCGCTCTTGTCCTTGGAGTGGATCATGATGCCGTCAGTACCGGCGGCCACGTAGGCGTGGCAGCGTTCCAGGGCGTCGTCCACGGACTTGCCCGCAATCAAGGATTCGCAGCGGGAAATCACCATGAAGTCTTCAGTGACCTGCGCTTCCTTGCCCGCACGGATCTTGGTGCAGAAACCTTCGATGGTGTCCTGCGTCTGGATGGCGTCGGTGCCGAACAGGGAATTCTGCTTCAGGCCCACTTTGTCTTCGATAATCACTGCAGAAATACCGAGGCGTTCGAGCGTACGCACCGTAAAGCCGAAGTGTTCCACCTTTCCACCGGTGTCGCCGTCGAAGATGACCGGCTTGGTCGTGACTTCGAGCGTGTCGTTCAGGTCGTGCAGGCGGGTCGTGAGGTCCACCGCTTCGATATCCGGCTTACCCTTGCTGGTAGAATCGGTAAGGGATGAAGACCACATGCCGTCGAATTCGCGGACGCGGCCGTCAATTTCGACGCTGGTATGTTCGGCGATAAGGCCCGTCAGGCCGTTATGGGATTCCAGAATGCGGACAATCGGCTTGGCCGCAATCAGGCGGCGCAGCGCAGAAAGTCTTGCCTGCGGCGTGGTGCCCAGGCTGTCCATTTCCTTCTTGAGACCCGTAGAGGTGATGCCCTTGGTGTACGGGATTTCGATAACCTTGCCGCCTTGGGCTTCCATGACCTTGAAGACTTCGTCACGGATGAACTTGTCCGGTCCGTAAAGCCAGTCGTCACCGTGGATAATGTAGTCGGGCTTGTATTTTTTCAGGTTTTCGACGTAGCTCCATTCGTCTTGCGGAACCACCTTGGAAACACCGCGGATGTTCTCGATGACGTTCTTGCGCTGTTCGTAGTTCAGGTAGGGAAGGCGCTTATGGGTTGCAATTGCCTTGTCAGTAAAAAGTCCAATCATCACGTCACCGTACTTGGCGCCTTCATTGATTATGTTGATGAGGCCCGGGTGCATGATGTCCCCGATCATTCCTAGATAAACTGTCTTAGCCATACAAATACCACTATTGGTTTAATTACAGGGCTAAAAATAGCATTATTTGTTATATTGCGGTTATGACAGAAAAAAAATCTCTGATTGAACGCTTTTCTAATTGGTATATTCCCCTTATTTGCGCTCACAAATACAAGGCTCTTGCATTTTATTTAGTTCTTGCGCTCCTCTGTGCAATTCCAATTCTTTTTAAGCCGGGACTTAAGCTCGATGCCGACTTGTCGCATTTGCTGCCTCAAGATACGCCGAGTGTGAAGGCCCTCGAAGAATCATATTTGCGTTTCGGTTCCACCGACAAGTTCATGATTGCAATTCAGAGCGAAGACGTGAACTTGGTCGTTGCCTTGCAGGATTCCATTGCGGATTATATTCACCGCAATTGGGAAGGCGATTACGTTTCGACTCAGGTCGATAACGATAACCAATTCTTCAAAGATAACGCGCTGCTTTACTTGCCGGTAAAGCACCTCGAAAATATCCGCGACAACCTCGAAGATTTGCAGTTGGAAATTGGCCGCAAGAACGGCCCGCTGGTGGTTGACTTGCTGGGCGGTTCGGATTCTACTGCGGTTGTCGATTCTACGAAAGCTTCTGCTGATGCTGCACCCGCGAAAAAGGAACGCGTATGGTTTGACGAAAACCTGCCGCAGGAATTGGGACTCCCCGACGAAGCGGTGAGCGCCTTTGCCGCTTTCTTCAATAAGGGCAAGGCCGATTCTGTCGACATCGCGAAGGCCGCGAACGAAGAAGAGGAATGGAATCCGAAGTCGACAATTCCTACTGAACTCAAGAATCGTCTGATTGGTTCTCCGCGCCCCGATAGCACCGGAAAGATTCTTTATAACGGCGTGGTGAATGCGAAACTCATCAAGCCTTCCACCGACTATGAATTTGTAACGCATATTTTGGCCCGCACCGATTCCCTGCTTGCTTATTTCAGCAGCAAGACTTACCCGGTGCCGACCCGCTTCACCGTCGAAGGCACTTATGAAGGCCTCAAGGAAGTCGACGAAGTTGCTAACGATTCTATCTTCTCGTTTGCGATTAGCCTGGTGCTGATTATCTTCCTCACGATATTCTTCTTCAGGAGCGTGAAGGGCCCGATTCTGGTGACAGCCTCGGTGCTTTATGCCTGCCTTCCGACGCTTGCCTTTACGGCCTTGTTCTACGGCAAGCTGAACCCGTTTACGGTTTTTGTGGCATCGATTATTCTCGGTATCGGTATCGACTATTCCATTCATATTTTGGGAACATCGCAGAAGTTGATGCATAAGTATGCGACGCTCGAAGAAGTCTTGGAAGCCGCCCAGCGCAAGATGCTAAAGCCGTTTATCTTGGCAAGCTTTACGACAATCGCTGCATTCCTTACGTTGCTCGCGGCGCACTTCCGTGGATTCTATGAATTCGGCGTGGTGGCTTCGATGGGCGTGCTGTTCAGTATGCTTACCTCGGTGCTGTTCCTCCCGGTGCTAGTGAAGTGCATGGGCGGTATCCCGAAGGCTCCGGATAATTCGCTGTTGCCTAAGTCTTGGGACGAAGCAAAGATCTTGCGCTTCTTTAAGTATCTCGCTTTTGCAGGCTTTGCGCTGGGTGCCGTATCCATCTGGTTTGCACAAGATGTGGATTTTGAACATAACCTGCGTAACTTGCGTCGTGTTTCAACCAACGTGACTGCCTCCAAGAACAAAATTTCGACCAAGGTGACTCGCGCAACAGGCAAGGCCGTGACCTCGACGCCGGCAGCGGTAATGGGCAGTAAGCCCGAGCAGCTTGACAAGCTTTACGACACTTTGATGGTGCGCCTGCATGTGGAACATGATTCGACGCTCGGAAGTTTCCTTACGCTCAAGAGCTTCGTGCCGCCTATGGATTCGCAGAAGGCTCGCCTCGAAATAATCGAAGAAATTCGCGATCTCGCCGAAGCCCGCGTCTTTGACCGCGCCGAAGGTGACGATTCCGTGAACATTGCAAACCTGCGCAAGCTTTCTGCGGTTGAAGAAGCCTTTACTCCCGAAGATGTTCCGAGTTGGACTTTGGACTTGCTTCGTGAAAAAGACGGTAGTTACGGCAAGATTGGCTTTATTTATGGCGACTTCCCGAGCTGGGATGCCCACGCATTGCATCGCTTCCAGAAACGCTATGGCCACTGGAATTTCGACGGCGAAGATCTCCGCACCTTCTCTTCGCAGTTCATTCTCTCCGATGTGATTGATTCTGTGAAGAAGGATAGCTTCAGACTTGCCCTCGTGATTATCCTTGTGATTTTCGGTACGCTGGTGGTTTCGTTCCGCAAGCCGAAATATTTCTTGGCCGGTTGCATCGCCTTTGGTATGGGCGCATTGCTCACGCTAGGCCTTCTTGGATTCCTCACCGACATGTTCGAATTCGGTAAAATCAGTATCTACAACGTGATTGTGATTCCGATGGCTCTCGGTATCGGTATCGATGCCACCATCCACATGATTACCTCGTGGACATCCGACAATAATAAGGGCATGACTCTGCGTCAGTTGATAGATACCACCGGCCGTAACGTGATGGCAAGTTCTACAACAACCATCGCGGGTTTCGTTGGATTCTTGTTCACGACGCACCGCGGCCTCAAGGGCATTGGCGATCTGGCTTGCATCAGCATCGCGATGTTCCTCATCACGAGCATTATCTTCTGTATGTATCTGTGCGGTTCTTGGCTTCGCAAGAAGTAAGCCTCGCTATAAGAGTCGCATAACTTCCTTCTCGGACTCTCGCTGTACTATTTGTACAGCTTCGGTCCTGCGGCGTCGTTCTGCTCGCTTCTAGCTTCGGCTTGTATTTGTTTCTGTGTTCGTTGTTTATTGACAAAATATTTTTTTGAATATATTTTTGTGGTAAAGAGGATGAACAGATGAGGAATTTACTTCGCAGAATTTTCCTGTGGCTTGGCGCGCTCTTTTGGAGTAAGCGCTTTAGAATCACAAGTATTGTGGCATCGTCGTTTGCGTTGCAGGCGATTGCCTGCGCTTACGGCACCGATGAACCCTGCGAAAAGGATTGCTACGATCCTTCTTTGGATTGTAAGCCTGTGTACAATACTGAGAAATTTTCTGGAAAGGATTATAGCGAATGCGAACAGTCCTTGGCCGATTCGCTAAAATATATCGATGGATGCCGCAGCTCGGTGCCTTGCGAAAATGCCGTAGCCGAACCCGCAGACTGGCTAATTACGGGAACTCAACCGAAATGGGTGTGTCTAGATGAAAAACCTGCGGATTGCTCGTATGATGTGACAAATTCGAAACAGCAGTTTGTCGATTCTCTAGAGAGCGTTTGTGAAATGGACCACCTAAAGGCGGATTCTTCATTAGTCGGATATCGTTGTGCCGACAGTCAGGAAACGGTCTCTGTAGAAGAAGGCGAAAAGCGTCTTCAAGAATTCAAGGAATGGCTGAGTCGACGTCAGGACTCGTAACGGTTTATTATAGTCCGCGTTCGAGCGAGTAATCCGAAATTTTGAGCAGTGTATCGAGGGTCGCAGAAAGGCGACCTTCTTCGTTTTGCAACTTGCCAGTGAGTTCGTTTTCCTGGCGCAGGTCGCTGTCAGCGAAGATGTGTGTTTCGTCCTGAGCGGGGTACTTTGCGATAAAGCGGTAACCGTCCAGCCCGATGGCAGCGTAGCCCGAGTATGCACCGAGCGAAAGGCCTGCAATTTCTTTTGCCTCAGCAGTAACCGTAGAATCTGTTGCCGCAGAATCACTGGTTGCAGAATCGGCCTTCGTTACGTTTCCACGCAGCAAGTTATGCCCCATGAAAATATTTGGCACGGCGAAACCAGCAAGTTCAAGCACCGTGGGGGCAATGTCTATTTGCGCTGCAGCTGTCGTATCGCGAACAGCGTCAAGGCCCTTTCCGTGAATAAAGAACGGAATCCAGCTCACGTTCGAAAATCCGCCGCCGTTCATCGTCGAAACGCCGTTTTCACCTAGAGGGAATCCGTGGTCGGCCATGATGATCACGTAGGTGTTCTTGTACCATTCCTCGTTTTCGACGGCGTGGAAGAATCGGGCGATTTGCCTGTCGGCATAATTCATTGTCACGTTGATGCGTTCCTGCAACGGGCGGTTTTTCTCTTCGTCGGTCATGCCCGCGGCAAAGTTGAACGGGTAATGATTCGAACGTGTCATGAGCGTAGCGAAGAAGGGCTTACCTTCCTTGGAGAGTGTGTCGCGCACGTATTCAATCGCGTTGTCGATGAAGGTGGAATCGTCCTCGCGTTCGCGGTTGTAATGCTGCTGCGTGTACCACTTGGACATCCAAACGCCCAGATTGTCCCAGGCGGGGTCGGCGGCCGACATGTAATGTGTGCTGTAGCCGTTTTCTGTCAGTACCTGTACAAAGCTCGGAATGGTAACGTGGGCTAAGTCAGTTGCCTGAGCCAAGCGAGAATGGTGCGGAATGCCGATGTGGGTCGAAAGGACGCCGCCGGTGGTTGGAACGCCGCTCGTATGCATGCGCATCCACACATGAGAATGGGCCGCGAGCGAATCCATGAACGGGGTTGGCGTAGGCTGAATTTGCGGATTCATGTAGCCCGTATTGCGGCCGCGCTGCGATTCCATGAGTACCAGAATGAAGTTGGGTTTCATTTCGCGCTGGGCCTTGAGTTTTTCGCTGTTCAAGAGGCTTGCGCTAGGTACGCGGTAGAGCGGGAGCCCATTGCCTTCCTTGGCGTCAGAGAATTGCCAATCGGAATCGCCCTCGATTTTCTGCCACAAGTTCTGGTAAGCGGTGCGGTAAGTTCCGAGGTCGGCATCCGTAAGGCCTACAGCTTTCTTTGCCACGAACAGGTCGTTGTAAATCAGCGAAACGACCGGACGGAGTTTTGTCATGCGGGCGTTGCCTGTCCAGATAAAGTAAACGAATAGGTAGGAGGCGATGTAGAATACAAGCATTGCGATGGCGGATTTTTTTACGTAGAATCCGTCATTCGGTCGGTACCATTTGCAGAACAGCCTGTAAACGATGTAGGTCAACGGCAACATCAGTGCCAGCACCACGAACTGCAAGTACGGTACGGACAGGTCGTTTGCCACGTAGTCATAGAACACGATAATCGAAGACGTGTCCTTGTAAGTATCCACAAGTCCAAAAGTCAGGTGACCGCCCAGGAATCGTTGGGTTTCGTTATCCAAAAGCGTCAAGAGCAAAATCGCGGTATGAAAGACGGCGTAAAGAACTGTGACAATCTTCGTGATAATCGCTTTTGCGGATTCCCTGCTAGAGGCGAGCCGGTAAACAATGCCGCCCAAAATCAGGAACACCACCAGGGCGTTCACGATCCACATGAAATCGATGCAGACTGCATGGAAAATGAACCAGTCCGGCTTAGAAACAAAGGGAAATCCGTAGGGATTGCTGCGGAACAAAAGTAACACGCGTAAAACAATGTGGGTAAGCCATGCTGCGAGCGAAATCAGCACCAGTTTCTGGAAGGGGGCAACGCTTGCCGCCACTTTCTTCAAAAAGCCGAGAATAGTAAGTTTCATGTGATTAAAATAGAAAATCAAATTATGTATATTTGGCCTATGATTCTTCAAAAGTGGGCGTTGATACCTTTATTGCTGATCGGTCTCGTTGTGACCGCTTGCGAAGAAATTGAAGAAGAAAAGCCCTGGTTGCAGGTAGAACGCCCCGAAATGCTTTTTACCGACACGACCCTCATGGATAGCTACGATAAGGGTGTGTTGTCTTGGAAACTCAAAACGGCTTATTTGGAACGCTGGAGCGACAAGGAAGTTGTATTTGTGCGCCCGGTGCTGGTCGATATTTACGATTCCCTTGGAGAACGTACGGCTTTCTTGCGTGCCGATTCGGGCCGTATGGACTTG
>JAEEGH010006934.1_pt1 | contig 27507 bp, 17 predicted proteins | sample 9134181 | NCBI WGS metagenome assembly JAEEGH01 (sample SAMN16246544, study PRJNA631951) | gut metagenome | biome: gut microbiome; feature: rumen; material: DP-attached | host: Bos | place: Iran: Karaj | collected 2018-10 | reverse complement strand
GTCTTGAACTCAGGTCCAGTATGCTTGATGCTGTCCTGTGAGAAGAACTCTCCATGCTGATAGCGAATCATGAGATCCTCCTCATAGTTCTTGTCCTGTCCACTTGTGTAGGGCTTTTGAATACAACGTCCCGAAGGTGAATAGTAACGAGCAATGGTGAGTCTCATCAACGAGCCGTCGTTAAATTCGATAGGCTGTTGTACCAATCCTTTTCCAAACGACCTTCTTCCAATGATTGTGCCACGATCATTATCCTGAATGGCACCTGCCAGGATTTCACTTGCCGATGCCGATCCTTCATCGATAAGCACAACAAGCGGAATGTTCTGATAACTGCCACGTCCGTCTGAACGGTATTCTTGTCTGGGCGAGCGGCGTCCTTCAGTATATACAATGAGTTGGTTCTTTGGCAAGAACTCGTTAGCTATCTGTACGGCTGAGCCGAGATACCCACCCGTATTTCCTCGCAAGTCAATCACGAGATTGCTAAAGTCCTCCTGTGCCAACTGAGCAAGAGCGATGAGCAGTTCGGGATATGTATTCTCTCCGAAGTTCTTGATTCGAATATATCCAGTCTCATCATCCAGCATATAGAGCGCGTTGACGCTCTTCATTGGAATCTCTCCCCTGGTCACTGTGATATAGCGCAGTTCTTTCTCTCCCCGTCTCACGATGCCCAGTTTCACCTTTGTATCCTTCGGTCCCTTGAGTCGGTGCATTGCTTCCTCATTTGTCAGAGTCTTGCCTACGAAAGCCGAGTCGTCCACTTCCACAATTTTATCGCCTGCAAGCACACCGGCACGCTCTGATGGGCCGTTCTTGATAACATTCTGTACGCGAAGAGTGTCTTTCCTGATGATGAACTCGATGCCAACGCCGGAGAACGATCCACGCAGGTCGTCTTCTGCCATCTGCTTATCCTTCGCCGAGATATAGACCGAGTGCGGATCAAGTTCTGACAGCAGTTGGGGCACGGCCTTTTCTACAAGATCGGCCACATCGACTGTGTCAACATACTGATCGTCCACGATATGCAGCAGGTTGTTCAGTTTGTTCGTTCCTGAATTAATGATGCTCAACCTGTTGCCGCCAAAATGATTGGCATAGAAAGTTCCAATGAAGATGCCCACCACCGCACTGAGTGCAAGCCATAGGGGCGAGAAGTGATTCTGTTTGTTCATTTCTTATGATTAGAGAGCAAGATAAACAACCTCGATACCAGCGCGTTCCAGCAGTTCAATGCCGTCGGTGAGCCGGTATTTCTCACCATACACCACGCGCTTGATGCCTGCCTGTATGATGAGCTTAGCACACTCTATACAGGGCGAGGCCGTGATATAGATGGTGGCTCCGTCGCTATTGTTCGAACTGCGTGCCAGCTTCGTGATGGCATTGGCCTCGGCATGCAGTACGTAGGGCTTCGTCACGCCCCCCTCGTCCTCGCACACATTCTCGAATCCGCTCGGTGTGCCGTTGTAGCCGTCACTGATAATCATCTTGTTCTTCACGACCAGAGCGCCCACCTGCCTTCTCTGACAGTAGGAGTTCTCTGCCCAGATGCGGGCCATGCGCAGATAGCGGCAGTCCAGCTTGTATTGTTTATCGTCTGATTCCATTTCTCTTCAGTAAAGCTTTGATCGTTGGTTCTTCTCCACGGAATCTCTTGTAGAGAGTCATCGGATGTTCCGTTCCGCCTTTCGACAGCACGTTCTCCCTGAAGCTCTCAGCCGTAGCCTTGTCGAAGATGCCGTTCTTCTTGAACAGGCTGAAAGCATCGGCATCGAGCACCTCGGCCCACTTATAGCTGTAGTATCCGGCAGCATAGCCTCCTGCCATGATGTGCGAGAACTGCACCGTCATACATGTATCAGGCAGCTGTTTGCCCAGGATAGCCTTTTTCCAGGCATGCTTCTCAAAGGGTATGATGTCATCGGTGAACTCCTTACGCTGCGTGTAGTAAGCCATGTCCAACAGGCCGAAGCTCACCTGTCTCAGACAGGCCATCGCCACCATGAAGTTACGGCTCTTCACGATGCGCTCTATGAGTTCCTCGGGAATAGGCTCCCCCGTCTGATAGTGAAAAGCAAACGTGCGCAGGAAGTCCTTCTCCACCGCATAGTTCTCCATGAACTGTGAAGGCAATTCCACAAAGTCCCACCATACGTTTGTGCCGCTCAGACTCTCAAAGCGCGTATTGGCAAACATGCCGTGCAGCGAGTGGCCGAACTCATGCAGGAAGGTCTCCACCTCGCTCAGCGTGAGCAGCGCGGGCTTCTCCTCCGTAGGTTTCGAGAAGTTCATCACCACGCACACGTGGGGGCGTACATTCTCCAGTATCTCCTTCCCCTCCTTGTCCTTCTTACGGTCAATGTATTGTCCCTGATACTCCGTCATCCAGGCACCGCCCTGCTTTCCCTTTCTCGGATGGAAGTCGGCATAGAACACAGCCAGATAACTGCCGTCCTTGTCGAACACCTCGTATGCCTTCACGTCGGGATGATAAACAGGTATGTCCTTGTTCTCCTTAAATGTAATGCCGTACAGTCTGTTGGCCAGTCCGAACACGCCATCTATCACCTTCTGCAGTTCAAAATATGGGCGCAGCATCTCCGCATCCAGGTTATACTTCTTCATCTGCAGCTTGTGCGAGTAGAAGGCCGAGTCCCACGGCTCCATCTTGAAGTCCTTGCCCTCCATTTTCTGAGCCATCTTCAGCAGCGCTTCCCTCTCCTTCAGTGCCGTCGGCTTGTAGGCATCTATCAGGTCGTTCAGCAGCTTATACACGTTGCGCGTGTTGCTGGCCATCCTGTGTTTCAGCACATAGTCGGCATACGTCTTGAAGCCCAGCAGCTGGGCAATCTCTCTCCGCAGGTTGATGAGCCGTTTGCATATTTCCAGGTTGTTCTCTGGGTTATCATGCGTACACACCGTGTTGCGAGCCATATACATCTCCTTACGCAGTTCGCGCCGCGTGCTGTAGGTCATAAACGGCTGATACGATGGATAGTCGAGTGTGAACACCCATCCGTATTTGCTTTGGGAGTTGAGAGTTGAGAGTTGAGAGTTCTGGTCAGCACCAAATCTTTGACGAGCCTCCTCGGCAGCAGCATCGATGGCCGTCTGCGGCAGACCGTCCAGCTGCGCCTCATCGGTGATGTGCAGGGTGTATGCCTTGTTCTCCTTCAACAGGTTCTGCGAGAACTGCAACGACAGCATCGAAGCCTCCTCGGTCAGCTTTCTCAGTTTCTCCTTTCCTTCGGCATCGAGCAGCGCACCGCTTCTGGCAAATCCCTCGTAGGTCGTTTCGAGCAGCATTTTCTCCTCAGGTGTTAGCTTACGATGGTGACGGTGCACATATTTGATACGTTCGAACAGTTTCTCGTTCAGTCTCACATCGTTGGCATGCTGCGTCAAGATGGGGCTCATCTTCTGTGCCAGTGCATCCAGTTCGTCATTGGTCTCAGCCGAGGTCAGGTTATAGAACACTGTCGACACGCGATCCAACAAGTCATAATAGCCATCGGTATCATCATCCTTGTCAATGATTGTATTGTCGAATGTTGGCTTGGCAGGATTATTGATGGTCTTCTCTATATGCTCGTTTTCGCGGCGTATGCCCTCCATAAATGCCTCTTCAAAGTCCTCAATGCGAATCTTATCGAAAGGCACCGTATCGTGAGGTGTGGCATACGGCTCGAAGAACGGGTTCTTCCTCTTTTCATTTTCCCCTATACTGGTCTCAGTCATATTTTTCACTTATTGCTCATTTACATTTTAGAGTGCAAAATTACGAAAATAAGTGCAAATCGTAACTGGTATGTTAGCTAAAAAAATGTAATTAGCGTTATTGTTATTTTCCATAAGCCGACGTTTCCAGCTTATTTAAGTAATTTTGCAGCAATTATTGATGCACCTACAACCGAATATGACGAGAGTTTTGCTTTTCACCCTCATTCTTCTTCTGTCGCCGTCAGTCCTTCAGGCGCAGACGTCACAACAGTGGCGCGACTCGTTAGCCGTTCTCAACAAGCAGATTAGGCGCTTTCCAAAGTCAACAGACTTGCGACTGAAGAAGGCTGCTATCAATATCGAACTGAACCAGTGGGAATATGCCATTGAGGAGTATGGCAATGTGCTGAGCATTGACCCAAAGAACCTTGCTGCACTTTACTACCGCGCCTACGCCCACACCCAGCTGAAGCACTACGACCAGGCCAAATACGACTATGAGACCTTTCTCTCCATCGTGCCACGCAACTTCGATGCACAGTTAGGACTGGCAATGGTCAAGCGAAGAATGGGACGCCAGACCGATGCTCTCGAAGAGATGAACCGGTTGGTTGAGATGTATCCCGACTCTGCCTTGTCTTACGTAGCTCGAGCTGGCTATGAAGCCGAACTTGGTCAGTACGAGGTGTCGCTCTACGACTGGGACGAGGCCATCAAGCGCAGTCCGCTCAATCCCGACTTCGTAGTATCCAAAGTCGAAGTCCTTCTCACCCAGAAACGCAATGCCGAAGCGCGTGAAGAGTTGGAAAAAGCAGTAAAAAGGGGCATTCCACGCTCATCAATCAACCACTGGATGAACCGATAAATCCACTCTATTAATATCGTTTGCCAGACAGCTGCTGCCACTACAAATGACACCAATAGATGTAAGTCAGCCAAGTCATCAACTACAACACAATGTCCGATGCATCGGACGCGCTGTCCGATGCGTTTAACAAGGCGTTAAATGCATTTAAAGAAATAAAAGACTATCGCAAGTTTCCTTTCATCCACTCCAAGCATTTTTGCTGACTGGTGGGAAAACGCCAATGGCCGCTCGACGGGGTGACGTCTTTCTGCTTCGGAGCGGTGATAACATTCCACGCTGCCCATACGGATGTGGGCGAACAAGTATCGTCGTTGTAGCCCCACGACAGGAAGGTGGGAACTTTCAGAAGACGGGCGAAGTTGACCACATCGAAGTACTGCAGCGTCTCAACAGCTTGATTGTCAAGGATGTCAGTTTTGCCTTCTTTATTGGAGCTGGAGAAACGCTCGGCCCCCGCCACGCTGCTTTGCCCTGCAAAGAACTTAGGCCATCCACCGGCTCGCTGATGCAAGAAACCAGTGAGGTCGCAGAGGGCAGGATAGAACGGAGCACAGAAAGTGACCTTCTCGTTAAGAGCAGCAGTGACGATGGTGAGCGCCCCACCCTGCGAACCTCCGGTGACGATGACGTTCTTGCCATCCCACTCAGGCAGCGAGCAAAGGAAGTCGATGGCACGCACACACCCCACATACACATCTTTATAATAATAGGTATCTTTCGACTCCATTCCGCGACGTATATAGCCGTCGCACTTCTTCTGTCGCATAGCGTTGTATTCATCGTCGGGAATGCGAGGGTCGTTGTCGTGAATCTCTATCTTCATGTAGATCATGCCCTCACGACCGAAGTAGTCACTGGGGAACACCTTCGTACTGCCAGCTCCTGGAGGACAGAGAACAACGGGAAGACCTTTTCCCCCGCCCTCCCCAAGAGGAAGGGAGCCGCTACGCGGAATAGTCAGCATGCCGTAAATCCACTTGTTCTTGCCTACATGCAGGCGGACTAACTTCGTCATGAATTTCTCGTTGGTGGCATCGGGCACATCGAAGTATTCAGGCTCAAGGTCAACCTTGCGGGCCTCTTTCACAGCTTTCTGCCAGAACTGCTCAAAGTCCTTGGGCATGGGAGTGAATGACTTAATCTGTTCAGGCGAGAAAGCCAGCTTCACTAAGTCTTTCTGCATCTTGCCATCAGCGGTCTTAAATTCATACTGACAAGCCAAAAAGCCAGGTTCCCGCATCGTCCCCATGACGATTGTGACCTCACCATTTACGAATGCAGTCGAATCGAAGGTCTCAGGGAGCAGCATCTCAGGTCCTACCTTATAGCGTACCGTTGTTCCTTGTACGGGCACTCCACCTTCACGGGCTACGATACGCAGCGTAGCCTGCTGACCTACAGCATAGTGGCTGTCGGCATGATTGGGTGTGGCCACTGTCTCCACAAACACTTTACGTGGGTTGCCGAACTCCTGGGCGAACTTCTGGGCAGACAGGGGGGAAGCAAGGAATAAACAAAGGCAGAGAATCGGAAAAAAGTTTGTCTTCGTCATAAAATCGCTTTTACTTATTGTCTTATCTGACATACACTTTCTTTCCATCGATGATGTAAAGCCCGTGTGTGGGGTTCTCTACCTTCTGACCACTCAGGCTGTAAACGCCCTTGCGAACCGTTGCAGGCGTAGAAGAGCTGATGGTGCTGATGCCAGAGAAGATGCTCTCGCGAGCTTTGTCGGCAACCTTTGCAGCAGCCCATATCTCAGCATCATTCGCATAGTCACTGCCTAAGTAGTAGCCTACGTTGGTAGGCTGGTTGTAGCCCACGTTCTCCTGGATGGCCTGCATGTAGTAGGTATGGTCGGTCATGAGCCAGGGAATGCGGTGCTCTGTGGGATACCAGGTAGAGAATATCTTGATGTCGGTCAGCTTGTCGCTGCTGGGGCAGATGACCTCTTCACGCCAGTCGCCCAGCATATCACCGTACCAGCCAGGGTTCGACTTCGTGCTGTTGTTGAACGACATGTTGAAGCGATACATCGTGAAGGTACGTCCGTGAGAATAGCTATTGATGATGCCACCGTCAATCATCTGACGGTTCAGATAGCCATCGAACCAGATGCCAGCATTGCATGAGCTTTCTTTAGCACGGTCTGTACCGGCACTATTCATGATTGCAGCACAATTCTGATTGTAAAGTTCGTTGCCATACTTCCAGAACTCACAGCCTGGCGACTTAGGATCAACGTCGGCCACCATGCAACGGCCCTGGTCGCCCTCGGTGTCAGCAACAATAGCCCAGATGGTGGCTCCAGTCTTTCCATCGTGAAGGGCCACCTCCGTCTTTCCACTCTCTAAGCAGTGGTACACCTGCAGACCTTCATAACCCAGTTGGAACACACCCACATGGTTGGCATCTCCATGCCCCAGGCCTGTGGTCCACAGTCCGGTGCCGTCGTTGTCGAAGGCACATGAGCCGTACATCACTTCGTCCAGTCCGTCACCATCGAGGTCGGCCACGTTGAAGGCATGATTGCCCTGACCTGTATATGCCGAGTTAGCCTTGCCGTCCTTGTTTTTCACCCCGTCCTTCTTCCATTCACCATTCACGTTCGACCAATGACCACCAGCAACGGCTGAGTCGAACTTCCACAGACGGGTGAGCGAACCTTCCAGCCCCCATTTGCTATCAGGGGTATTGGGGATGTAGTCCCAGCCCTCTACTACAGTGCGGGCATAGACGCCACGCCCCAGGAAGATCTGCATGCCCTTGCCTGTGAACTGTGCCAGCCCCAAGCGCAACGAGTTGGCACGCTTCCAGTAGTTATCACCCCACGACTCGCTGTTAGCAACATAGTTGTTCACCCACTGCTGAGGTGTCTGCCCTTCGGGACCACGAGCAATAAAATTGCTTCGGGCCAGTTCGCGACCAGTTTTACCATCAATCACAGAGAAATATTCCGGACCACCATAGCCCTTATTGCTGTCGCCAGTATAGTGTCCGTTCCAACGGTCACGATAATCAGTGATACCATCACCATCGGTATCCCCCATCTCAGTACCATCACCAAAGACGGTTCCTTCGCCCGTCTTGGTCACGAACTCTGCACAGCCATCGCCATCGAGGTCGCCCAGCATCACACTGGAGCTATTGCCAGTAATGATGTTCGGACCCGACTTAACGCGCCACATCAATGTACCGTCAAGTTTATAAGCATCCCAAATAATGATATGACGGGCACGACGGTCACTATCACCGGCTCCCTCACTAGTTGCGGTAATCGTGCCATTAGCATCATAAACGGTAAGCAGGCGATTCACAAAAATTTCCATCTGTCCGTCACCATCAATGTCACCCACAGAGCAGTCGTTGGCCTGATACTTCAGATACTGGGGATAGTTAGAGCAGTCGTCGGTAGACTGCAGGGGAATAGATATATAAGGTAGTTTGTTCTTGATTTGCTCCTTCTTAATGGTATAGGTGCCAATGGTCTCGTCGCTGCCGGTGAGCGTCAGACGGTAGGTCACGTCGTTGTTGCCTGCGAGCACGGTGCTGGAGGTCTCTGTGTAGCTGGTAGCATAGATGGGCTGCACTTCAAAGTGTGCACCGCCTGTGAAGACCGTCTTGCCGTTCAGCTGCGACTCTTTGCCTGAGCCTATCGTGCGGTAAAGGTCGAATGCAGTGTTCTCATCGTCGCCGGGCAGCATGCGCCAGGTGAGCAGCAGTTTTCCGTTGGCCTGCTGATAGTCGCCCAAATTGATTGCCCCGCTACTGGGTGCGGCCGCTATAGACCCCCAAAGCCCACGATCCTTCATGTTGGCGGTCTGCGCCTGAGTGGTTAGTGAACTGGCGGTCATTAGCCCCATCACTGCAATTGCGTAGAAAAATCTTCTCATAAGTGCTGTTATTTTTTTTAAGTAGTTATTTCTTGTTAGGTTTCGCTGCAAAGATAATAATAATTTATTATTCAGAAATGGTAATTTCGTTCGTTTTTGTCCGAAAATCGTACATTTACCGCCGAACAACAATAGTGACAGAGTTTATTGCTGGTTCTCCTCACTTCAGCGATGCATCACCCAAAAGGCATTTATGATGTCATAGATGATACTTCATCACAGACGATGGGCATCATCATGAAAAATTATGGCCATTATTCTTTAAATTATGGCCATTATTCTTTAAATTTTAGCCATAATTTTATTTCATGTTCCCAGCATCCTTGCCGAACGAGGACTATTATTTTATATAAAGTAGTTTGTTTCCTTTGTACAATTGCTTGTGTTCGCTTTCTGTTTGCAAAAGTAGGGGATTGGGACTGAACAGAAGTGGTAAAAACGTTCAGGATTAGGAAAAGATGTTCGCAAAGGACTGTTTTGTTAAAAAGTGAGATATTGATTTTGCCTTTTCATGAAGAATTGCTACTTTTGCAACATCATAACATACGAGGCCATGCGAAGAACATTCCAGATAGTACTGACCGTTTGCCTGCTCAGCCTGTTCACTATTATCATGACGGCTGCCACACGGCTGAACGGAAGAATCATTACTACACAAGACGGACTGCCCTCCAATCATGTGCAAACGCTGTTGCAAGACTCAACGGGCTACATCTGGATAGGCACCAACAACGGACTGAGTCGCTACGATGGCTATGCCACCGTGAACTTCCAGAACGTGGGACTGGATGACGGTAGCACCAGAGGCAATGTAGGCACGCTCTTCTTGGATGAGAAGAACGCGTTGCTGTGGATGCGTACCGCTACATTCAACTATGCATGCTATGACCTGCAGCGAGGATGTTTCCGGTCTTTCAGTGGAGCATGCGACCCGCAGAAGACCTTCCAACGCTTTGTGACTGAACCTAATGGTGTCTGGATGTACGAACAGGGAGGTGACATCCGCCACGTGAGCTATCAGGACGGACGTTTCACCTGTAGGGACTACAATCACGAGAATGGTCTGAAACCTCAGGCAAGAATCAAGCAACTCATACCCGATGAGGGAAAGGGCGTGTGGGTGATCACGTCTGAGGGGCTCTTCTATATCAACAACGACGGCAAGGTGAAGGAGATGCTTGCCGACCACACCTTGGTGGGCAACACGTGGGACGACTATGCTTTTTTCCTGACCGACCGCTACGAGGTGAAGGTGTTCCGTGACGGACGACTCGTCAAGGAAGCCGCCATCCCTACCCCACTCGCTCAGCCCGAGGGCGTGAACGGTAGCTTTGTGTGGCAAGACCAATGGGTGGTGCTGACTCGTTCTGCTGTCATCACGATGAACTGTCACGACTTCACCTTCCATCGCCCGCAGCACTTGCAGATGGCATTCGGCATCATTATGGACCAGACCGACGGTGACTACTGGGTGTCAGACCGAGACAACGTGCTCCACTTCTTCCCCAAGACAGGAGCTCACAAGACCTTCCACCTGCTCAACGATGTGGGCTACAACATCACACGCAAGCGTCGCTTCTCAACGGTGAAAGGTGCCGAAGGAAAATACTATATAGCCACGTATGGCAATGGACTCTTCGTTTACGATCCCGCCACAGATGCCACAACCCATTATTCGGCTACCGACAAGCAGTCACAGCTGGCATCGAACTATCTGACCAACATCCTGTGCGACCGCGACGGCGGCATCTGGGTCAGTCAAGAGGATGCCGGACTCGTATATATAAAAGAGGTGGAGGAGCCCGAGGCCGACTACGTGTTTCCTGTTGCCGACCACCGAGGCGAGATGATGAACTACATCAGTCAGCTGCAGCCGCAGGCCGACGGCAGTGTCATGATAGGTACCCGCAGCCGCATGACCTTCCGCTTTCAGCCAGCCACAAACACCATTCAGCGAGTGGGTATGTCTGACTTCGACATTCTGCCTGGCGACAGCATCACCGACCGATATGGACGCAAGTGGCAGTCAGCCTGGGAAAAAGGACTGGCACTCATCAGCCCTCAGCCCGACGGGACGACCCGACAGCAGTTTTTCCTCAACAGAAACACTAACGAGAGCCGCATCAATGCCATCTCGATGGACAGCCAGCAACGGTTGTGGATAGCCACATACAACGGGCTCTACTGGGTGGACACGGCTCAGAAGGAAATCAGCAACGAGAGCTTCAAGAACCATAACACCAGTTCAGGCCTGCCCTCCAACCAACTATTGTGTGTGATGGCTACAGCGGGCGACACCGTTTGGACGGGAGGCATAGGAACAGGCATCGTCAGGTGCATACTGGGTAGCAACGGACAGCTGCAGACCGCTGTTGCACTCACAGGACGAAATCTCGACAACGTACAATCACTGGTATGCGACCATCAGGGTAACGTCTGGGTTGGAGGTGATGAAAACATGTTCTGCGTGCAGCCACAGCAGATGATAGCGGTGGCCTACAGGCCTGGCACCTCCTTTCTGAACCGTATCTATTCGAATAACTGCGCACTACTGCTTACCGATGGCAGACTCATGTTCGGTACCCATGACGGCATTACCCTCATCACGCCTTCAGAAATCACACCGAGAGCGCATCGTCACCGCAAGCCCATCATCACCGACATCAAAGTGAAGGGTCTTTCTATTCCAAACGACCAGATTACCCTTGCCTACGACGAGAACTCGCTGACCATCTATTTCTCCTGTCTCGACTACGCTCATGCCGACGAGCTGATGTACCGCTGCTATTTAGAGGGAGCCGACCATACCTGGCGAGAGCCTTCGGCTCAGAACAGCATCGGCTTCAACAACCTGCCACCAGGCAAATATGTCTTCCACTTGCAGACAACGGAGGGCAACGACGAGACCCTGCTCGCCATCACCATCCGTCAGCCCTGGTGGAACACGTGGTGGGCTTGGATGCTCTATCTGCTCTTCATCGGCATCATCGCCTACACCTTCTATAAGCACCACCGCGAGCGATTCCTGCTGCACCAGCAGCTGAAGGTCGAGAAAGAAGTGATGGACATGCGTACTCGCCTGTTCACCAGCATCACTCATGAGTTCCGCACCCCGCTTGCCATCATCAAGGGGGGAGTCGATAAACTGGCTGAGGACAGCAGCAACCGTGCCGCCATGCAGACCGTGAGCCGAGGCACTACAAGACTTCTGCGCATCGTCAACCAGTTCATTGAGTTCCGGAAAATACGCACAGGCAGCTTGCGCATACAGGTTGAACAGGCCGACATCGTCAGTTTCGTTCAGGAGTTCGTACAAGACTTCCGTCCAATGGCCAGCCAGAAAAACATCAGCCTAATCTTCATGCCGACGACACGACACTATGATATGCCTTTCGACAAGCAGCACGTGGAATCGATTGTTTACAACCTGCTCTCGAATGCCGTGAAATACACCCCCAATCGCGGCACCATCAAGATTCATTTGCAATTTGACAACATACCCGCTAACACGCCCGCTCAGCCTTCTGAAACGCTTTCCCAAGAAAGACCTCATAGCCTTTCTCACCTCTTCGTTCTCACCGTTTCGGACAGCGGACCCGGCATCAGCGACGAACAGCAAAGTGTGCTGTTCAAGCCCTTCCTGCACGGGCTGGTGAGTCAGGGCGGCATGGGCATAGGCCTCTATACAGCTTACGAAACTGCTAAGGCGCACAAGGGAACACTTTCCTACGAACGCAGCAGGGAACTGGGTGGCTCGTCGTTTGTGCTGACATTGCCTGCCGACGAAAGTGCCTACGAAGCTGAGGACTTCCTCAACGTGACGGCAATCGACACACAGAGCACTGGCGAGGACAGCATGCAGCGCACCAATGAACTGATTCGTGAACTACAACCACAAGCTTACAACAACATCATCGTAGCCATCGTGGAAGACGACCCTGACATGATGCTCCAGATATGTAACGAGGTGGGTGTCTATTTTCGTACGCTCAGTTTCAGCAATGGTCAGTCGGCCCTTGATGCCCTTTTGCAGAAAGCCCCCGAGGGAGAGGCTCCCGCTCTCCTGATCTGTGACGTGATGCTGCCAGATATGAGCGGCTACGACATTGTGCGTAGAATCAAAGAGCGACAGGCCACAGCTACGTTGCCTATCATCATGCTGACAGCACTCGACGACGAGGCGCATCAGATAAAAGCCTATCAGGCAGGTGCCGACGACTACATGGTAAAGCCTTGCAACTTCCGTCTGCTGATTGCCCGCACCATCCAGCTCATCAAGTGGCGACAGAAACAGGAGGTTCCCCTCCCACCCCCTCAACAAGGAGGAACAGCCCTGTCACCTATTGGGGAAAGCCAGGAGGGGACTACAATCCTCACTTCGCGTGCCGACAAGGTTTTCTTGGATAAGCTTTCCATGCTCACAGCGCAACACATGAGTGACGGCAACCTCACCCTCGACACACTGGCACAAATGATGAATATGGGACGCACGAAGTTCTTCGGAAAGGTGAAGGAACTGACGGGCCTCTCGCCTAACAAGTACCTGCTGAATGCCCGTATGCAACGTGCTGCCGACTTGCTGGCAGATGGTGAACTGACGGTGGCTGAAGTGTGCTACAAGGTAGGCATACAGGATCCATCCTATTTCAACAAACTGTTCAAGTCGGCCTACGGTGTACCACCCAGCAAATACAAACGGGAGGCTTAGTGTCCTCCCGCTTGCGGACTGGCACCTGTCTCACGCCAATACGGCAACAAATATTTCGGTGAACATGTTGGCAAATCATTTCTTTTAGTTATCTTTGCACTCGAAACAGATGCGTAAAGACGCAAAAAAATATTCAATCATCAGCAACTACTAACATGACAAAAAACTATTACTTTCAGAGGCTGGCTGCTCTGTGCAGCATGCTGGCTTTAACAATGGCAACAACTTTTGCAACCGACATCCATGTGGCTACTACCGGTAGCGACGACAACAGTGGTACGGAGGAAGCACCCCTGCTCACCATTCACAAGGCCATTGAGCTGGTGAAGGCAGGCGACCGTATCCTCATCCATGAGGGAACGTATATGATCTCTGAGCGTATCAAGATTCCCGAACTCCCCACCACCCCCGACCTGCGATGCGAGATGCGTGCATGGCCCGATGATGCTGCAGGCAAGGTCATCATAGACGGTTCGAACATGGCGCACACCACAGAGGCTGCTTTCAAGATGGGACGCTGCATCTACGTCAACCACTTGGCTAACTACTGGACATTCTACGGACTGGTGCTGCAGAATGCTGAGGACAACGGTATGAAGGTAGAAGGTTCCTACAACATCATAGAGCATTGCGTCTTTCGCTGGAACAACGACACAGGCCTGCAGATTGGTATGTACAAGGACTGGAAAATTGAAGAGACGAAGACCCTTGGCGCTGGCACGCCAGCGTTTAACCCTGGCTACAAATACTGCCGCAACAACACGATCATCAATTGCGATGCCTATGAGAACGACGATGCCAGAACGTATAACGGTTCCGATGATCACGGTGATGCCGACGGCTTTGCCGTGAAACTGTTTCCTGGACCAGGCAATAAGTTCTATGGCTGCCGTGCGTGGACCAACTCCGATGACAACTGGGACCTCTACATGGTTTACTATCCTGTGGTTATTGACCACTGCTGGGCTTATCATGCTGGTTATACCAAGAACGGAAGTGCAGTAGGTAATGGTAACGGCTTCAAACTGGGTGGCGGTGGCTCTGCCGGTGGTGCCGCCTTCGACCAGTCAACAGGTGCTCATGTGGTAACAAACTGTGTGGCATTCGACAACCTGCACAAGGGCTTTGACCAGAATAATGCCTACGAGGGCATGTACATCCTCAACTGTACCGCTTGGGGCAACGAATACAACTATCGCTTCCCGACCCTATTCAAGTATGGTATGGTCGATATTCATAACTGTATCGGCTGGGGGGCAACGGCAACGAAGAGCGGGGTACATATAGGTAACCATGAGTTCCTGTCGCCCGACAAGGAGGGGTATCAAGACCCCACCCCGTACACTACCTATAACTCATGGACTACAATTGACGGCTGCAGCCCCATCAAGGAGGGATATAAAGAAGGGAAGATTCAGATAGAGACCAAGGACCATAGCGGTGAATTTCTGTCGCTGAGTGTGGCCGACTTCATGGCACCCCGTGAGGCTGACGGCTCACTGCCCGATAATAACTTCGCCCGTCTGAAGCCCAACAGCATCTTTAAGGATATGGGTATGCCCATTATCGGTTATACCCCTACTCGCAAGATGACGGAGGCAGAGTGTACTTCTGTCGGCTTGGAATATATCACCGCCGATGACATCTACATTCCTTTCAACGACAATGCACCCGATTTTGGTGCATTCGAGACAGACGGTGTACCTTTCGATTATACCGTTGCCGATAAGATAGAGGTCAAATGCAAAACCGCAAACTCGTCACAGGAAGTGATTGAGGGTCAAGCAATTATTGACATCGTCTATGAACTCAACGACGTAGCGACAAGTGTTGTCATTGAGGGTCTCAGCGAGGGGCTTTCTTACAACTTCGATACAGTCAATCATCTCGTCACCATCAGTGGAACGCCTGCCGCAGAATGTGCCTTTAAGCTGACAGCTTCAGGCAACAAAGAGGCTGGTGTAAAGGACTATGTCACTACAGGCATCATCACCCTGGTCACTCCTTTTAAAGTGCTGACAGGCGACTGGTACCACTTCCAGGATGCTTGGGATGCACTACCAACCGACCTGCAAGGGGTGCTCGAACTGATAAACGGCACCGATGAATCTGTTACGGCCTATAATCCGGAAAAGACCGAGAGTGACGGCAATGTGCCTGGTGGCTGTACGATTGGCGGTATTGATATGGCCAAGAATAGCGGTGGTGTCAGATGGCATCTCGATGAGGGCGTGTTACAACTGAAGATCAACCTGCACTTTACTGGTAAACGAGACTACACCATCAAATGGACGAATGCTGACGGCACCACAGGGTCGAAGAGTACGGGCGACATCGCTAAGGGTACATACCTTGAATGGGATGTGCTGCAGAATGCCGGTCTCTCAGAGGAACAGGCCAAAAAGGTTCGCTCGATAGAGATTCTGAACACGAAGTCGAGTGGCGGTGCACGTATCTACGACATGTATGTTCGTATTCCTGACACCTCTGCTTCTTCTGTCAGTGCTGCTAAGCGTACCAGTCAGCAAGAGCGTGTCATGAAGCTGATGGAAAATGGTCGTATTGTCATTATGAAAAACGGCCAGCACTACAACGTGCAGGGACAAATTGTCAAATAATCCTGACTATGAATAAAATCCTTTCAACAATCGTCCTGCTGCTCTGCGCATTCGGAGCACAGGCAGCCGACCTGTCAGAGAACTTCTCTTCTGTACCCAAAGGAAAGTATGGCACCAGCAGTGGTGCCGCCACATTGTCGCTGCCTTCCGGCGACTGGGAGGTACTGAAGATGGAGATGAAAGAGAACAGCGGACAGAAGCAGTTCACCTTTTCCAGCGGAACTAGCTCCTATCTCATCACCCCAGCCCTTGATGACCCAGGCAAGATTGCCGTTGACTGGGGCTCTGGCGGCAACAACAAACTGACCATCAGTTATTCTGTCAACCTTGGTGCCTGGCAGCAGCTGGCCGAGATTTCCTCAGGCGGCTCAGGCGCTAAGTCGTACAGCGCCAAGACGGGCCTCGACGGACTGTCGAACGTGCGCTTCCGTTTCGTGGGCAGTTCCAGCAACACTTATGTCAGCAAGGTGAGCATCAAGTCGGCCAATGTGATTCCTGTTGACCCCGACGACCCCACCTATATCACAGAGGGCGTGTGGATTCCCGTCAAGCCCTTCCCAGCAGCCAGAAACACCTACTACATCTCCCCTGACGGCAACGACAATACTGGCGACGGCTCAGAGGCTAAGCCTTGGTACAACATCGCAGTTGCATACGCAGCAGCACAAGCTGGCGACCACATCATCTGCAGGGGTGGCACGTACAAGATCAACAAGTATGGCACTGACGGCAAACTGACTATCCGCATGAACAAGATAGGCACTGAGGAACAGCCCATCGTAATCCGCTGTGCCGATGGCGAGAAGCCTGTCTTTGACTTTGAACAGCAACTCATCGACTGCAACCGCAAGCCCGCGAATGTAGGCGACCGAGGCATCCTCCTCTCAGGCGACTACCACATCATCTTCGGCATTCATATCATGCATGCTGCCGACAATGCCATCAAACTGGAGGGCAATCACAACCGTATCGAGCGTTGCGAGTTCTCCTATAATCTCGACTCCGGCATTCAGTTGGGCTTTGGCCATAACTTCAGCGACGCCCATCCAGGCATCAGCAGCAACGACGGCTCCTATTGCGCTTACAACGACATCATCGACTGCGATTCGCACCACAACTGTGATTGCGATGCCAACTATGGCTCGGATGCTGACGGCTTTGCCTGCAAGATGCACAACGGTAAGGGCAACCGCTTCATCCGCTGCCGTGCCTGGCGAAACAGCGATGATGCATGGGATCTCTACGAGACCGACTACTCCGTGATTCTTGCCGAATGCTGGGCATGGAAATCGGGCGAAGCCAGCGACCACCTGTGGGTCAAGGACTATCTGGACACATCAGCCTCGTTCTCAGGCAACGGCAATGGCATCAAACTGGGTGGCAACGGCACTGGCGGTTCGTCGAAGGGTGTCCACTATGTCTTCAACAGCATCGCCTTTGGCTGCAACAAGAGTGGCTCTACGAAAGGCTTCGACTGCAATAGCCATAAAGACGGACACGTGCTGGTGGGCTGCCTGGGCTTCGACAGCGGCTACGACTTCATGTTCGAGAGCGGCGGCTCTGATGCCAAGACATACTATTATAATAATGTATGCTTAGGCAAGCAGGAAATCTGCGTTGGAACCGATGACTATAACGCCCTGACTGCTGCGATGTCAAAGAATGGCTGGACTCATCATCTGACTACAGGTGCATCTGCTGACCACTTTGTCTCCCTCGACGAGGATGATGCCCTGCTGCCACGCGATATCAACGGTGGGCTGCCGCGTCGTTTCGGCCGTCTCAATGCCGATCCTGAGAATCCGCTGGTAGATGCCGGCAACGCTATGCTCGACGATGTCGATAACGTATGGACGGCACTCGTCACCGACTTCCCCTTCCTCAAGCGCACCGTCACTGGCACAGCTCGCGACCTGGGTCCCTACGAACGTCCGGAAAAGTCTTCATCTGCCATCGATGGTCTGTCGGCTCCTGATGTCAAGTCCCTCACGCGGAAGGTCATTGACAAAGGTGGCCGATTGGTCATCTGGAAGAACGGCTCGCGTTATAATGCATTGGGCCAGAAGATACGAAACAGATAAAGCGGATTAAAAATCCTCATATACACAGCGGTCGGATTTCAAATCCGACCGAACATCCGACCGAACGTACGCTGACCACGCTTCCGTAAAACCCCGTTTCATCTGGACGATATCAGATAAAAAAATGAAAGTGTAAAAATGCATACACTGCTTACATTTAAACTTAAATGATTAATAATCAATGAATTATTCAGTGTAAGCAAATTTTATTTAGTGTAGGCAACTATGCAAAAACGTTTAAAAACAAACGGGAACTGGTGTTTTTCACGAAAAGGCCTCCTACACCGAAGAGCGCCAACGACCGACAGAAAGTGGCACTTTTCGGGCGTTCCAACGCCCTGGGACATTTGTCCCACAGCATGGAACATTTGTTCCAAGCTGTAGGAACATCCCCAAAGACAAGGCAACGTGAGGTCGAGCGGTGAAGTATGGCCAATCCGCATCAAGTTGTCCTTTCCCTTCGTCCTTTTGATTCCCCATTATTCCCCGTCTTGCCTTTTATTTAAGCACTTTCTGCGTTTTATTCTACAAAATCCATTGTTCGTTACAGACTTTTTGTTTATCTTTGCGGTATCATTCGTTAAACTAAAACAAATACATTATGAACATTCTAATTTTACAAGCCTCTCCACGGGCAAATGGCAACACCGCATGGATGGCGGAAGAGTACAAGAAAGCAGCAGAAACAGCAGGTCATCAGGTTACTTTGGTAAACGTATCGAGAAAGAAGATTGCCGGTTGTCTGGCTTGTGAGTATTGTCACAATAAGGGTAATGGTGCCTGCATCCAGAAAGATGACATGCAGGAGTTGTATCCGCTGATGGCAGAGGCAGAGGTGCTGGTACTGGCCGCACCCATCTACTACTTCACACTGAATGCTCAGATTCAGGCTCCCATACAGCGCATGTACTGCGTAAACGCTCCTGCTAAGGTGAAGAAGATGGCTCTGCTGATGTCATCTTATTCTCCTGGTGTCTATGACGGTGCCATCGCAGAGTTCCGCGACATCTGCAACTACTGGAAGGCTGAAAACATGGGGTATGTAACTGCCAAGATTGACGAGCAGAAAACAGAAGAGACCAAACAAAAGGTTATGGAACTGGTCAGCAAACTGTAGGCTGAGGTCTGATTGTAAGTGAAACATCTATGAAGAAAATGTTAACTTGTCTGCTGGCCTTAATGGGGCTAACCTCCGCTTGTGGTCAGAAGGATTTTGAAGATGCAGACGTGAACGGATTCGCCGAACTGATTGCAAATCAGGATGTGGTGATATTCGATGTAAGAACGGCCAGCGAATTTGCGGAAGGGCATATCGAGGGAGCCATCAACATCGACTATAAACAGGGTGACTTCGTGGAAAGGTCAAAGGCCACACTGCCCAAAGACCGGACCATTGCCGTCTATTGTCGTAGTGGCAGGCGCTCTGCTGGTGCTGCTGATCTTCTGGCAAAAGAAGGCTTCAAGCTGGTGAACCTGAAGGGTGGCATCATAGCCTGGCAGGAGGCTAAGAAGCCTGTAACGACCGACACCTATGAGGTGGACGTGTTCAAGACAAAGAGTGGAAAAACGGTCAAGTTCCATGCACTGATGCACGGCAGCATTAGGATGGAGTATGACGGAAAGGAAATAGAGATTGACCCTGTGAGCAAGCTCCGTGAGAGGATCATCGACTTCAGTAAGATGCCTAAGGCTGACTATATCTTCGTCACCCATGAACACATGGACCACTTCGACAAGGTGGCTATAGAACAGCTCTCGAAAGAGGGTACGCTGTTGATTACCAACAAGAACTGCGCTGACATGCTGGGTTATGGCATCATCATGAAGAACGGGGACAGCCGCCAGATGAGCGATGACTTCACTGTGGAAGCAGTTCCGGCCTACAACACGACGGAAGCCAACCGGAAGTTCCACCCAAGAGGGCGCGACAACGGCTTTATCCTGACCATCGACGGACTGAGAATATACATCGCTGGCGATACGGAAGATATTCCTGAAATGGCAGACATCAAGGACATCGATATCGCTTTCATGCCTTGCAACCAGCCGTACACAATGACTCCTGAACAGTTAGTGAAAGCTGCCAAAACGGTGAGGCCAAAAGTTTTGTTCCCATATCATTATGGAGAGACGAATGTGAAGGATATTCCGGAAAAACTAAAGGAAGAGGGAATCGACGTTAGAATCAGACATTACGAATAATTTCTGAGGTGGCTAAAAGTCAATGTTTAGAGCTATAAATGCTTGACTCTAAAGAAAAAGATGGGGAACCTTTCGATTCTCCATCTTTATTCACTTAGTGACTCCCGCGGGATTCAAACCCACAACCTTCTGATCCGTAGTCAGATGCTCTATTCAGTTGAGCTAGGGAGCCATCCTTTTGTTTGCGAGTGCAAAATTAGACATTTTTCATGAAACAACAAAATTTTTTCTCAACTTTTTCATGGAAACCATAGAAATCAGCAAATGATTTGATATAAATCAAGAGCAAATTTGCAAAAGTTTCACAGCATCGACATACTGAGCTATGCCCGCTGCAACTTCCTTGGCAGCTTTCATGGCCAAGACCACTGTCTGGGGACGATGTACTACATCACCACCAGCAAACACGCCGCGACGTGTGGTCATTCCAAAGGGCCTTTCTACGGTTTTCACATAGCCCTTCTCATCGACCTCTATTCCTTCGGTTGTAGAAACGATGCGATTGGCAGGACGAGAACCTATTGCAAGAAACACGCGATTAAACGGTTCAATGCGCTCACCCTCAGATGTATTCAAGCGTAAAGCCTTAAGTCTGCCGTTCTCTCCACCGATAAATTCTACGCATGATGTGTTCCACCAAAACTCGACACCCTCGGCAACGGCCTCTTCATACTCGCTCCTAATGGCAGGCATCTCTTCAAGGGTTCGGCGATAGAGCACCTTAACATCTGCCCCCAGTCGAATAGCCGTACGAGCAGCATCCATAGCTACATTACCACCACCAATAACTGCCACACGATCACCTGGATCAACGGGTACTTTGTCGCGTGTGGTCAAGCCCTCATTAAACACATTTACTTGATGTAACAGATATGTGGACTGGTTGACACCTCGCAACTGTGATCCTGGAGTAGAATTCATGTTCTGGGGAACCGACGTTCCTGTTCCGATAAATATGGCATCGAAACCTTCAGCAAAAAGAGAATCGATGGTAACTCCATTCTTGCCCACCGTAGTATTAAGACGTACATCAACACCTAATGCCACAATCTTCTCAATCTCTTTACGAACGATGGATTTGGGTAGTCGATATTCAGGAATACCGTACATCAACACACCACCAGCCTCTTCTTGTGATTCAAAAATAGTAACGTTGAATCCTTGACGGGCTAAATCGCCAGCGACAGTCAGTCCTGCAGGACCACTACCAATGACTGCTATACGCCCACGAGTCTTCTGAGGTAAGCGTTCACGGATAAGCTCCATATCAGTATCGAAGTCGGCAATAAACTCCTCAAGTTTACCAATCTGAATGGCCTGGCCCTTCTTAGCCAGTACACAACTGCCCTGACACTGCTTCTCATGGGGACAAACACGCCCGCAGATAGCAGGCAAGTTAGAGCGCTCGTTGATAATACTCATAGCCTGACCAATGTTACCCATTGCGAGAGCCGATGTGAATGAAGGAATATCATTCTCAATAGGGCATCCCTTACGACACTGGGGAATCTTACAGTGCAAACAGCGCTTGGCCTCGTCAATGGCTTGCTTCATAGTCAGAGCTTCATGCACTTCAAGAAAATTGGTATTATTAGCACCATTTGTAGCGATTATTTTTTCTACTTCTTTCTCCATATCTTGTTGATTATATTTCTCTTAACTTTCACTTCGATTCTCCCAAACAACCTTCATTTTGTCAACTTCAGTTTGCAAAAGTAACACTTTAAAAACATTTTCACCAAATTTTCTACTAAGTACAGCCCATATATTAACATTTCTTTGTAAATTTGCATATTGTTATGCAAAAGACATTCTTCTATATCATAATATTGTTGCTGCTCACGGCATGCAAACAAGAGCAGCCCACCCCACCCCAAATAGAGAACATCATCGACCTGCACATTGCTCCTCCAAAACGTCTGAACGCGGAAGTGCTTGCCCATCGGCAAAAACGCATCAAATCGGAGTTGGAATATTATCTTCAGCGCCACCGCTTAACAGACGAAGGATATGACATGGTGGTACGCTATGCTGAAAAGGGCGATTCAGTGATGGCTGTCTATATGCCCCAAAAACTACCAAATCTGTTGGGTATGTTTAAACTTAGACATCTCGAGAGGCAAGGATTCGGCCTTACGCGCGACGGGCGCGGGCGTATATATATAGGTATATGGGATAGTGATACACTACGTTACGGACTGCGTTTGGACTCTGCCGGCATATATGCAGGCGAGTTCGACCACAACCTTGTGGCATCTGGACATGGTTGCTACAGCTCACACGATGGTACTTTCTACGAAGGTCAATGGTACAATGACCAACGTGAGGGCAACGGCTTTTTAGTATCGGTCCAAAACCTTCAAGCTGGGACTTGGCGGGCTGATAGGTTCCATGGTGAGCGAATTCAGCACACAAACGACCGGATCTATGGCATTGACATCTCGCGCTACCAACACGAGTCTGGACGAAAGCGATACGGTATTAACTGGAACGATCTTCGCGTGACCAACCTGGGACGTCGCATCAAGAACGGTATCAAAGGAGAGATAGACTACCCTGTACGCTTCGTCTATATCAAATCAACACAAGGGACAAGCATTCGCAATCGTTATTATGCCACCGACTATATGGCTGCACGTAAACACGGCATACCCATCGGTGCCTACCACTTCTTCTCAACTGTAAGAAGCGGCAAGGAGCAGGCCCACTACTTTCTGAACCAGACACTCTTTAAAAGGGGTGACCTGCCGCCAGTGCTGGACATAGAACCTACAGACAAACAAATACAAAAGATGGGAGGCAAGGAAGTGCTTCTTAGAGAAGTGCGCCAATGGATAACTGCAGTAGAAAAGCGACTGAAAGTTCGCCCAATCCTGTACGTCAACCAGCGATTTGTGACCAACTATCTGTCTGAGGCTCCCGACTTGTTAGAAAATTACTTAGTGTGGATAGCTCGATATGGTGAATATAAGCCTGGCTTACACCTGGTGATGTGGCAACTATCTGCTGACAGTCGTGTAAAGGGCATTCAAACCGATGTGGACGTGAACGTATTCAACGGATACGAACCTCAATGGGAGGAATTTCTCAAAGATGAAACCATTAAATAAATGTAACCACAAAAATGATTTCAATTAATTATTGAAGTTTTTTCCGCCCATTTCGTGATATTTCGAAATTTTTATCTACTTTTGCACCGGAAATAATCACTCGTAAGAATTATTTAAAGACGATTATGAACAAAACGAAATTCAGTAAAGTATTAGTCTTGGGCTCAGGAGCCCTGAAAATCGGCCAAGCAGGCGAGTTTGACTATTCGGGATCACAGGCGCTGAAAGCATTGCGCGAGGAAGGAATCAAAAGCGTGCTCGTCAATCCGAACATCGCTACTATTCAGACCTCAGAGGGAATAGCGGACAAGGTGTATTTCCAGCCAGTTACCACTCACTTTGTCACCGAAATCATCAAAAAGGAGCGTCCCGATGGTATTCTGCTTGCATTTGGCGGTCAGACCGCTCTAAATTGCGGCACAGAGCTCTATCAGACTGGTGTGCTCCAGGAATATGGCGTTCAGGTGCTCGGCACCAGCGTAGAAGCCATCATGAATACTGAGGACCGTGATTTGTTCGTAAAGAAACTTGACGAGATTAAGCTGAAGACCCCCGTAAGCCATGCCGTAGAGAATATGGAAGATGCGCTCAAGGCTGCTCACGAGATTGGCTTCCCCATCATGATTCGCTCAGCTTATGCCCTGGGTGGTCTGGGTTCGGGCATCTGCCCCGATGAAAAGGCATTCACGACACTGGCCGAGAGTGCCTTCACGTTTGCGCCGCAGATTCTTGTGGAGGAGAGCCTCAAGGGATGGAAGGAAATTGAGTTTGAGTGCATTCGCGATAAGAACGACCGCTGCTTCACAGTAGCCTCGATGGAGAACTTCGACCCCTTAGGTATTCACACAGGCGAGTCAATCGTAGTAGCGCCCACATGTTCGCTCACCGAGGAGCAGGTGAAGATGCTGCAAGACATCACTATCCGCTGCGTACGCCATCTGAACATCATAGGCGAGTGCAACATCCAGTTTGCCTTCAATGCCCAGACCAACGACTACCGAATCATTGAGATCAACGCCCGCCTGTCGCGCTCCAGCGCCCTGGCATCAAAGGCTACGGGCTATCCCCTCGCTTTCGTAGCGGCTAAGATTGCCTTGGGCTACACGCTCGATCAGATTGGCGAGATGGGCACCACTTCGAGTGCCTACGTAGCTCCCTCACTGGACTACATGATCTGTAAGATACCCCGCTGGGACCTCACGAAGTTTGCAGGCGTGAGCCGCCAGATTGGCTCGTCGATGAAGTCAGTAGGCGAAATCATGAGCATAGGCCGCTCGTTTGAGGAGATGATCCAGAAGGGCCTGCGAATGATCGGACAAGGCATGCACGGATTCGTGGGCAATGACCACACCCGTTTCGACAACCTTGACGACGCGCTGCAGAATCCCACGGACTTGCGTATCTTTGCCATCGCTCAGGCACTGGAAGAGGGCTACACTGTAGAGCGAATTGAAGAGCTGACCAAGATTGACGTCTGGTTCCTCAACCGCTTAAAAAGAATTGTTGACCTCAAGCATAAACTACAACAATTCAATAAGTTAGAAGAAATTCCAGATGCTTTACTTTTGGAGGTTAAGCAGGCTGGATTCAGCGATTTCCAGATAGCTCGCTTCGTACTGAAACCACAGAATGGAAACATGGAAAAGGAGAATCTGGAGGTGCGCCGTCACCGCAAGCAGCACGGCATCCTGCCCTCAGTGAAGCGCATTCCGACGGTTGCCTCAGAGCATCCCGAACTGACCAACTACCTCTACTTCACTTATACGCACGTGCCTGCATTCGGCAACACGAGTGGTGAGCAGTACAAGCCTGCCCACGACATCAACTACTACAACAACGACAAGTCGGTAGTAGTACTGGGAAGCGGTGCCTATCGCATCGGTTCGAGCGTAGAGTTTGACTGGTGCTCGGTGAATGCTATTCAGACCGCTCGCAAGCAGGGCTACAAGAGCATCATGATCAACTATAACCCCGAGACGGTATCGACCGACTACGACATGTGTGACCGACTCTACTTCGACGAGTTGTCACTGGAGCGCGTACTTGATGTCATCGATTTGGAATCGCCCCGAGGTGTAATTGTATCGGTGGGTGGACAGATACCTAACAACCTGGCTATGAAGCTCTACCGTCAAGGAGTGCCCGTGCTCGGAACAAGTCCTGTTGACATTGACCGTGCCGAGAACCGCGACAAGTTCTCTGCCATGCTCGACAAACTGGGCATTGACCAGCCCGCTTGGCGTGCCCTCACCTCATTCGAGGACATCAAGGAGTTCGTTTCGGAAGTGGGCTATCCTGTATTGGTCCGCCCCAGCTACGTGCTCTCAGGCGCTGCCATGAACGTGTGCTATGACGATGAGGAGCTGCACCGCTTCTTAGGCATGGCTACGGAGGTGTCGAAGGAGTTCCCCGTAGTGGTCAGCCAGTTCATGCAGGAGACGAAGGAGATTGAGTTTGATGCCGTAGCTGACAAGGGCGAAGTGGTGGAGTATGCAATCTCAGAGCACATTGAGTATGCCGGTGTTCACTCGGGCGATGCCACGATGGTGTTCCCCGCTCAACACATCTATTTCTCAACCGTGCGCCAGATAAAGAAGATTTCACGCAAGATAGCCAAGGAGCTGAACATCAGTGGTCCTTTCAACATCCAGTTCTTAGCTAAGAACCGCGAGGTGAAGGTTATCGAGTGTAACCTGCGTGCCTCACGTTCGTTCCCCTTCGTATCGAAGATTCTGAAGCGCAACTTCATTGAGACCGCCACGAAGATCATGCTGGATGCCCCCTACTCCCGCCCCGATAGTTCGGAGTTCGACATCGACCGTATCGGTGTGAAAGCCAGTCAGTTCTCGTTTGCCCGACTACAGAATGCCGACCCAGTACTGGGCGTGGATATGTCATCAACAGGCGAGGTAGGCTGTCTGGGTGACGACCTGAACGAGGCACTGCTCAATGCCCTCATTGCTACAGGCTACCGTCTGCCACAGACGGGCCGCGCCATCCTCATTTCTTCAGGTGCAGCCAAAGGCAAGGTGAGCTTGCTGGAACCTGCCAAACAGCTCATCAAGAAGGGCTACGAGGTGTATGCCACTGGCGGCACGGCTCAGTTCTTCAACGACAACGGTGTGAAGGCAACAGCCGTGAGCTGGCCCGACGAGGACGGACAGAACAACGTGATGGAGATGATAGCCCAGCACAAGTTCGACTTGATTATCAACGTGCCGAAGAACCACACGAAGCGTGAGCTCACCAATGGCTATCGCATTCGTCGTGGAGCCATCGACCACAACATTCCTCTGATGACTAACGTGCGCCTGGCGAAAGCATTCATCGAGGCATTCACAGCCATGAAGGAGGATGAAATCAAGATCAAGAGCTGGCAGGAATACAATGCCTAAAGATTGATCATGCAGATATATTTCACAGGTATTATCATCGCAATTTCAACATTCTTGATGATCGGGGTGTTTCATCCCCTGGTCATCAAGGTTGAATACTATACAGGAACACGCTATTGGTGGGTGTTCCTTTTATTAGGTATCCTATCAGTCGGTGCTGCACTGTTCGTGGAAAACACGATGGTGTCGGCACTGATTGGTGTATTTGGAGCTTCGTCGCTTTGGACGATCGGTGAGCTGTTCTCGCAGAAGAAACGTGTACAGAAAGGATGGTTCCCGATGAATCCGAAACGAAAAGACGAATACGAGCCCATGGACCCTAACGAAACGCTCTGCCCCGTACACCACGGACGCAGTATCTATGCCATCGACGAGAAGGACAAGGAAAACGAGAAGGCATGAAGACAGAACTGATTGTAGTGGGGCGAACGGTGAGCAAGCATTTTTCGACACTCATCAACGACTATCGGGAACGCATCGGTCACTACATGCCCTTCAGCATCACTACCATTCCCGAACTCAAGAACACCAAGAGCCTTTCAGAAGAACAGCAGAAGAGTGCCGAAGGGGAACTCATTCTGAAACAGCTACAGCCTTCTGACACCGTGGTGCTACTGGACGAGCGCGGACGCGAACCGCGCAGCATAGAACTGGCAGCCTGGTTGGAGAAGAAGCAGTCAACCGCCCGGAGACTGGTGTTTGTGATTGGTGGGCCATACGGTTTCTCAGTCCCCGTCTATGAACGGGCCAACGAGAAACTGTCGCTCTCACAGCTCACGTTCTCACACCAGATGGTGCGCCTCATCTTCGTAGAACAGCTATACAGAGCCTGTACCATCATCTAATGTGAGCCCTATCACCACGAATAGATACGCCACAACGTTAAATAAATATAAATCTAAC
>JAEEGH010006933.1_pt1 | contig 27507 bp, 13 predicted proteins | sample 9134181 | NCBI WGS metagenome assembly JAEEGH01 (sample SAMN16246544, study PRJNA631951) | gut metagenome | biome: gut microbiome; feature: rumen; material: DP-attached | host: Bos | place: Iran: Karaj | collected 2018-10 | reverse complement strand
GTCCACCACAACATCCGCGAAAAGCGCCTCGGCGCGCCTGCGCATGTCAGGAGTATCAAGCGACGGCCATCTCCGCGCGGCCAGCGCCACCACGCCTTTCGCCGACTCTGGCGTGTAGGTCGGCTCGGAGAGGAACTTTCCGTCACAGTATGGCTCGTCCTTCCCCTTGAAGTACTCGACGCCGGCGTCGGACAGCGCCGCCGCCTGTTCGGGCGAGAAGACGATTTCCCCCTTGTCGTCATGCGTGAGGCGGTAGACATGGCGGAAGAACGCGGCAATGGAGAGGCGCATGTTCGCCGGCACTCCCGCGATGATGCCGTCGTAGTCGGCCGGATACCGCTGCGCCTCGTGGAGCCCCTGCCCGCCGCCAGACGATATCCCCGAGAAGAAGCAATACGACGGCTTGCGGCCATAGTGCGCCTCGACGAGCTGCTTCGCGCCTACCGTCATCAAATGCGTCGCGCGATGGCCAAAGTCGCGGATCGCGACTGGATTGCGGCTGCAGCGCCCATTGGACGACCCCATGTCAGTCATCGCCGCCGCGACGCCGCCCGCGGCAGGCCCAAGCACCCATCCCTTGTTGAGACCTCCCGCCGCGCCTACGTTCCCCACGCCCTTGAACCAGCCTTTCCACTTCGCCGCAGGCGGCAGCGCAAGTTCGCACCGCACCAGTCCGTTGGAGCCGGTAACATATTCGTAGACCACATCGTAGACGCCGTTCGTCTCGGCGGCGGACACGATGCGTCCATCAAATCCCAGTCCGCGCGCCACCCTCTCCAGCCGCTCGCGGACGCCCTTCTGGCCTCCTTGGCTGCATGATCCATCTCCGGCAGCGGCGGCATTCGCACATCCGACGCCGCCAACGGCCATCGCCGCCGCGAGAATCGTTCCGCATATATCTCTCATCTGCGCTGTTTTCCTTCCTGTTTCACCTTTACGCCAAGGCATTATATGACATTTCGCCCCGATGTGCAACATGCACCTTCGGGTACAGTGCGGCTGGAGCGCATAATCGCTTCTCACTCGCATAGAATCACCAGCGGCCACGTATTCGGCCTGTCCTTAACGTGTTCACTCCGAAGCGTTCCCGTTGAAATCGCCTTGTGCGAAGAGTTGTCGGCGTCGCCGTCCTTGTCGTGGAGGTAAAGCGCGCAGCCGGCGATCGTCCCCTTCCTAAGGTACAGCGGCTCGATGTAGCGCGACGGCAGAGTAAGAACATACTCGTAGCCTTCGGCCGTCCGGCGGAAATCGCAGACCACGTTCTTGGCGGCCTCCTCCTTGCTCGGCATGTTGACGCCGTCGGCAAGCTGGTGGTCGACCTCTACATATCGCCAAGTAAAGCCGCGTCCGTCGCGGTTGTCGAGCGGCGGCGCGAAGTCGTAGCGGTAGTCGTCGTCGTCATAGCCGCCTTTGATGCTGGAGCGTCCGTTCGCCCCGCAGTCCAGGTACAGCTCCAAAGCGCCGTCCGCGTTCCACAGGCACTTGCGGAATTGCGGGTCCGCCGCGTTCCGGGGGATCGTCAGAAGCTGCGAATCCTTGACCATCACGCGCACGAAGAGCGCAGAGGCGTTCCAGCACACCTGGTACGCGGCGGAGATGTCCGCGCCGTCGGCCGCCACGCTCTCATGCCAGTTGTCGAACCGATGCGCAGGCACTTTCGTCCAGTCCGGCTGCGCGCCGCATTTGGGCGCGGCGAAGGCGGAAAGCGCGTACGAGCCCGAGGACGGCTTGCCGCCTCCATCGGGAGACAGGCGCCAGTCAAAGCGGAACTGCCTCACCTCACGCCCGTCCAGAGCAACCGTCCCCACGGCGAGGAAGCTCCCTCCTTTGGATGGCACCGCATAGGGAAGATCCCTGCCGTCTACGCGCAGGACGCCTTTCTGAGCACGGTCCGTGAGGTTCCTCAGCCGCGCGCCGATCGTGCCGTTCGCGGCGGGGACGAAGTCGACCCGCAGGCAGGAGGCGGCATCTGACGAATGCGCGGCCTTTAGATCGGCGACAAGGCGGTCTGCGTCCTTCGCCACGATGTAGAGCGGCGCGGACGTCAGCTGCAGACCGTCCCCATCGTTCACGCGCTCGTTGCCCATGAAGTCCAGGAACCGCACCTTCTGCGAGAACCGCACGTTCAGCCTTGGGCACCGCCTCCGGCCGAGCTCCGCGAGCTGGTCCACGGCCCAGACCGCCGCCACCGCCCGCCCGCGCGACTTCCACACGTACGCCCGCACGCCCGCTACGGGGTACGCCTCGCCCGCGAACACCGGATCGGGTAGCAGATGACCTATGATGTTCACCGCAGGAGAGACCATCATAGGCTGTATCGCGGCGTCTATCATCGGATCCATCCAGCAGTGGACGCATCGGACCTGCGGCCAGTATTTGAGGTAGATGAGATACATCCGCGCAACCTGGCAGGCGCTCTGCCATTCGCGGTTGCCGAAGTCGTAACCCGTCTTGCCGTGAGGATATACGTCCTGGTTTCCGTCGCATCCCCACGACGGCACAAGGGCCACTGGCACGTTCCAGCATTCGCTCATGTAGAGAGGCGTCTTCACCGGATCGTATCCGTGCTTCGCAAGAAGCTCACGCATGTAGTCTATCTCGGCGGCGGCATCGCCACGCCCAAGCGTTCCGCAATCCACATTCCCGTATGGATGCACGCAGACGGCGTCGTACTTGAATCCGTTCAAGTTGGCGGCGTTGAGGTACTGGTCGATGGCCTTGCGCCCTCGCAGTTTGCTCCAGCCGCTCGTGCCGTGCGTGGGGGCCACCTGGAAGTCGGAATTGGCGCGCTTGGCGCCCTTGTAGAACGCGAACTGGGCCTTGCCGTATTCCACTCCGCCGTCCGTCGCGCCGTTGACGAGCGGCGAAGATTCCTCCTCATTCGCAAACGCAACGACCGGGCAGAAGTTCGTCGGCACGTCCTTCAGCGCCTCGTATGCCTGCCTTTCTATGCTCTCAAGCATCTCCGGCGTGAACTTTCTGGCGTTGCGCAGCGCGTCGAAACGCGGACGCCCGGCCGGAAGATCGGGGAACAGCTCATCCTCATAGCGCACCAGCCCCGACGACACGAGGTTCTGGAATCTGCATTTCTCGAAAAGCTCGCGTATGGAGTTCTTCGCATCCTTCATCCTATCAGGTCTTATCCATGTCGTCGAACCCCAACCCCACTCCATGAGCCTGCGCTGCTTGTCCTCGCCGCGGTTCTGTATGTCGGAATGCGCGAAGCAGGCAAAAAGGTTCTTCGTGGGATGGTTGTTCGCAAGCGGCTGCACGACGGTCAGGCGCTCGTACTCTAACCACTTCCTGCCGCCGACGTCGTAGTCCGCCCGGACGAGGAACACGCCCTTGAGCGGCCAGACGAACCGGCCTTTGCGAAGCGGATAGACGCCCGGCCCAACGTTTCTGAGCTTCGTCACGCCCAGCGTCTCTCCGTAGGCGTCCGTGACCGTAAGCGTCACGTTGCCGCGCACGCCATTCGCGCCGACAAGCCGCCAGTCGAACGCGGACTCCCTGCCGAAGTGCAGATGGTTGTCTGGATCGTCCGTGATGAGATGCCCCTCCAAGGGCGGCGCCACAAAGTCCGTCGCCCGTTCACCCTTCTCAAGCTGGATGCCGTCGAAGAGACAGTCGTTGCCGCCCAAATGCACGATCAGACCGAACGCATCGCCCGTGAACGTCCGCGAGATGCGCGTCCAGCCGTTTGAATGCCACACGGTCTGCCGCGAGCCCTCGCCATTGTCGCCCCACGGTCCGGCCACCTTTATCGGGCCGCCCCTCGCGGCATTCGAGATGGCCAGCTTGACGTCGGCCTTCGCCCTCGCCCTGCCCGCCTCCGGAATCTTTGACGCCAGATATTTCACCCACACGCTCAACGTGTACTTCGCGCCCGCCTCCAGCGGCATCGGGAAACTCTGCAGCCCCTGCACACCCGTATTGTAAGGCCGGATGTGCAGACAGTGCTCGCCGAACTTCCCGCCCGGGACCACGGCATAGTGCTCCTGCAGCTCCTTGAGCGTGAAGCGCGCGCCGCCTTGCTCGTATCGCCAGAAGAGCATCCCGCGCTCGAAGCTCGGGTTGCGGAAAACGTTCTTCGTCGGCGGCAGCTCGTAGTGGAATCCGTCGATGGCCTCGAAGTCTATGCCGTTCACGGCTGCCGTTCTCTTCCTGTTCACGCGCACATCGTGCAGATTGATGGCGATCTCCCCGCTCGGCGGCATGCCGCCCATCATCCCGACGCTCCATCTGTCCAGGTCGCCGCCGTGAAGGACATCCAGCTGCTCGCTTGCGATGTATTTCGCCGTTCCAAGATCGACCGTCGCCGTCTGCTCGAGATGCTCCGCGTCAACAGTGAACGGGCCTGACATGCCGCTCTGCCGCGCAACGCCCTGCTGGCGCTTTGGGTCGGACTCCAGCAGCTCCTCGCGCGCACGCTGCCGCCACTCCGCATCGCCGAACATCACCTTCTTGCCACGGTAGAACGTCCCGTCGGGCATCGTCCCCGCCGGCATGTCGTCGGTGCAGTTGACGTACACGAGTATGCCCTTCTCCGATCCTTCCGGCTTCTTGGCGCTGTTCCGCCACGTTATCCGCGCTCGGGACGGCCCCGACTTCCAGAGCCTGCACACGAGCTGTTCCTCCCTGCCGGTCTCCTTGTCCAGATAGGGTATCCTCAAGTCAAGCGTGTCCTCGGCCTTGTTCCGCGACACCTCGCAGGCGGCACTGTCGATATTCCAGGCCGGGACCAGGGAGATTGACAAGAACTTCCGTCCGTCGATATTGACCTTGAACCCATGGTCGCGGCCTTCCATCTTCTTGCCGACCCTGCGGACGGCGATCTCCTTGTTGCCGAACTTCAGCGCGCCGTAGCGCAGCGGGACGTTCTTGCCGTGTGCCTCCCACAAGAATTCGCCCGTCTCGAACGCCCCCTCGGCGCGACGCAGTTCGCCGCCCTCGGCAAAAGGCGTGGGATTCGGCAGCGGGCGCACCGCCCCCAGTTCCCCCCAACCAGGCGCCGCATGCAATGCCGCCGCGAGAATCGTTCCGCATATCGTTCTCATCTATGTCGTGTTCCTTTCCTTCTCTAGGTTAACAAAAACCAACATTGGAAAATTATACTACAATACTGCCAAATCGCAATATACACCTTCGGGTATGTAGGGCCGTCAGGCGTCGCGGACGCTGGGTAGGGTCACGCGTCCCGCGTGACCGCCGAATCGCCGCCAAAATTCTCAATTCTCCATTCTCAATTATCAATTCCTACGGCGCGAGCTGTGCGTGAAGGCCGTCGCCTTTGATGTGGAACATCGCGGAGACGGCCATCTGGCGGCGCTTCAACCTCCCACCGACTACCCCCGCATTTATATAAATCCGGTGGTAGCCGAGGTGCGTGTTTCCCAAAGAGGGTCCACGCCCTGCGCACAAACAATTATCGAACGGGCTGGCAGCCCGTTCTACTAGATGCGCCCCTAGTAGAACGCGCGGCTCGCGCGTTCACCGTATTGCCTCTGGGGCAGGGCGAGGCGTCCCCCCGATCCGCCGAATCGCCCCTGCGGTAGGGCGGCCAGCCCCTGGCCGCCGTCGGCGATCTGCCTCTCAAGGGCCGTGGGCGCCGCCGCGCGCTTTGCTGTCACAACCGTGACTGGCAAACTGACCGCCAGCGGCTCCGTGTGCGGTTGCCTCGAACGCGTTGGCTGCTGGAGTACTGGCCCATCATCCAGTACCATGCGAAACCCCACGTTATAGACCGGACGCCACGCCTCATAGCGCCAGCGCCACGAGGGGGTGGCGTAGCGGGCAGTGTCCGCCCAGCTACCACCCTTCACAATCTTCACGCCGGGCGCGAAATCGGTGGACGTCCACTCCGCCACGTTCCCGCACATGCCGCGCAGACAGAGCGCGTTCGGCGCGCCCCAGCCGACGGGAGCCGAGAACCGGTAGGGGTCCTTGTGGTCGGCGTCAAACCGGCCGCGCGCCCAGTTGATCTTCAGTATGTCTTCCTTGAATTCAAGCCCCATGATGTTGGCGGAGTCGTTTCCGGGCCCGGCGTCGGCAAACGCCCAGACCCATTCCGCCTCCGTCGGGAGCCGACACGGGCGGCCAACGTTCTTCCCGAACCAGTCGCAGAACGCCTTTGCCTCGTCCCACGTCACGCGGCACACGGGCTGATCCAGTCTGTTCAGACGCGCGCCGCGTGTCTTACGGTCCTTAAAGAGCTTCTCGCATATATACCCCGAATCGTGCTTCGGGTCAAACTTGGCGAACTGGGCGTTGGACACCTCTGTCTCGCAGATCCAAAACGCCTTTCCGTCCGGTGGCGCCGGAACGCGGCGGAATGTGATTCCGCCGAAGATGCGGCGGGGAACGGCCCCGCCCTTGACGGCGGCCGCGGCGCATACGAGATGCGCAGGTACAGCCGGACGTCTCCCGGCCGGAGGCACGAACTTCGGGATCGGAATTTCGGGAATCGGGTCTTCGTCGTGGAATTCCAGCCCCGCATAGTGCTTCAGGAAGGTGGCGCGCAACGTCAGGTTGGTGGACAGCGGCGGACAGGGGGAATCCGTCCAACGTCCATAGTAGGGCACGTTGAAGTCAATCCAGGCGTACAATGCCTCCCATTCCTCCGGTGTCAGTTCAACCGTCGGGCCCTTGGACGGATGGCCGCTTTTCAGCATCTGCACGAGGATCGATGTGTCGGCCGTGAACTCCGTTGGCTTGGCGAGATGGTAGTCACTTTCGAGACCCGCCCTGCGCACGTATTTGATGAGACGTCCGTAGGATGGCGAGAATCCGTCCTTGAGTTTCTTGCCAACGTTTCTCACGTGCGGACTGTAGCGGAGCCACCCCCATTCAAAATGGTTGCAGTCCGTCACCTTTTCCGGCGGACGCAGACGCTTGTCGCGGAAGTCCTCGCGCCCCTTCTGCGCGGCGTCCTCGCCGTGGCATCCCACACAGCGGCGCGAGAGGATGGGCTGGATTTCATGCTCAAAGTCGAACCCGCGCACGGGCCCCTGCCAGGGCGCGATCACGGACGGCGGACGCTTCGCCGCCATGGAGCTCCCGACCGGCGGCGTGGAGCTCTGCGACTCGTGGCACCCCGCGCAGCTCCCCACCTCCCCCGGCATCGGGTTGTACCAGCTGCGCATCAGCTGGAGCGCCTTGCCCTCGGCGTCGAGCGGCTGCACGAATATCGGCGTGTTCGCCGGCACGCGGAACATCGCCGTGCCGTCCGGTTCCACCGGCACAGTGCCGAGAATGCGCTTGACGTCCCATCCACCAGCCACAGCGCAGCAGTACGTGAGCGCGTTGCCCCAGAAGCGGTAGTTATAGGTGCCCAGGCGAAGCGCCTTCACCGTTCCGCGCGGACAGTTCTTGAGGCCGTCGCCGCGGTAGATGTCGGCGAGGTAGATCACAGCGTCCTTGCGCGAGAGATCCACCATGTCCGGTATGATGCGCGGCATGGGGCGCTTCGCCGCGACACGCGCGAACATCCACCCTTCGTTCCGCTTGCCCGTATCACCGTTCCCGGCCTCCTCGGCCGACACGAGAATGGTCTCGTTCCCGAACACGTCCACGAGCACGAGATCCCAAAGCTGCTTGCCCGCCTTTTCGAGATGCGACGCGCGCCTCAGGCGGCTCGCGAGAAAAAACTTTCCCGCCCCGCGGTTCCCGTTCGCCTCATCTGCAAGCGGCCAAGGCGCGACGTAGTGCGGGTAGTCCCAGTTCACGAGCTCGTCGAGTATCGTCGCCTCTATCTTCCTGTTCTTCTGCGGGATGTACTGGACAACGCCGCTCGTCTCGAATCTACCCTTTCGCACGTCGAGAAGGACGATTTTCCCGCGCCGTCCCACGCCGTGATGTCCGCTCACGACGGCTACGAACCGGTTCGCATCCCCCGGGATCGGCCTCGCCCACAGGAGCCTGTTAGGCCAGTAGGAATTGGAACCATACAGTTCCATCTGCTGCGTGCCGTCGGGGTTCATCTTCATCAGCAGGCCGGTGAACATGTGCGGAGTGTCCTCGTATTCCCAGCGCGAGAACATCACCCGGCCGTCGTTCATGGGGACGGGGGTCCAGTTGTGGTCCTGGTCGAAGCAGATGCGCCTCTCGTTCGATCCGTCGGCGTCGAGGAGATGCAGGTTGCCGACGTCCGGCGTGCCGGTGCAGGGAACGGTCTGCCAGCCGGAGTTGCACACGCAGCAGATGCGTCCGTTCGGAAGATAGGCGCCGTCCCAGTGCCGGATGCGGGGATGTGGGCGGCGGGTCACGGCGCGCGCGGCATGGTTGCTGTCGGAAAGGCGGAATTCGAAGAGCGCTCCGCCGTCGCCGTAGAGGACGCGGTCGCCGTCCCAGTGGAGGTCGAGACTCGCGACGACGCCGTCTTTCCCGTTCGGCATGACGTCCTTGACGCGCGCACCCTTCTCCGCCGCCACGTCAATGACCGCGATCCTGCCTTTTGATGGCCGAGGCAGGTATAGCGCGGGCCCGCTGAAGTTCGAGTTCAGTGGGAAATTCCCACGAACAGCAAGTATCTTGGCACGGGCTACAAGCGGGTTCTCGAGTAGAATGGCGTCGATACGCGCCGAGGGCGCGTTCGACGGATCGGCGGCGAATCGGTCGAGTTCCGCCAGATGCGCGGGACCATCGGGATAGTCCTTCCCGAAAGTCTCGACCAGATCCTGCACGGCGAGGCGGGCGTTCTCTATTTTAGTCGAGATGCCTCCCTTCGGCAAGGGTATGATGTGGGCTTCGGCAGACGCGGCACATGCGGCGGCGGAACCCTCGATAAGGTCCGCCATGGCGTCGCGCCAGCGGTAGAGCACGGCGGGATCGTCGTTGTAGTTGGTAGTCGTGTCCATGACCGAGCGCGGCACGGCCAGGAGCTCTCGCGCGCGTTTCACCCATTCGGGAGGGACACGCTTCTGCGCGTCTGCGGCAGACTCGGACGCCGCCCATCCGGTTTTCTCAAGCTTGCGTTCAAGTATCTTCGCGTAGGCATAGTCCTCAAGGCCGTCACGGAAGTTCTCAAGGCGGATGGAGGGGAGCGGCGTACCATCTGGACCCACGTATGTCATGTTCCCGTCACCGTTGAAATTGCCGAACGCCACAGGCCAGTCTACGAACGGCCCGGTCTCGATGCAGCGCTCCCCGCCCCAAATCGACATCTGGAAGTAGAGGAAACCGTCAGGTCTGACGCGCTGCGCCATGGCGCCCATGATGAGGCGCGCCTCGATTGCCTGGCATTCTATGAACCAGTTCGGATACGGCGCGCGCGGCCCGTTGCAGATGTACCACCACACCTTGTGACCCGCCTTCCGGCTCTCCGCCGCCCTCGCGGGGAAATGCTCCCACAGATTCGGGATGAACCAGTCCATGTTCGAAAGCGGCGACTTGATGCCGTACGAGAGGTCGTGCGCGGTGGTGGCGATCGGAACGCCGGGAAACATCCTCTTGATCTCCTCGACGGAGAATCGCACGCTGTGGAACGTGTTCTCCGGCATCTCATCCCAGCCGTAGATGTAGGCGCGGTCAAGGATGCCGCGCCGTTTCGCCTCGTCATAGACATTGCGCATTCTCTCGAACTTTGACGCATTCTTCTTGCGCCAGACAGCCACGGCCTCGGCGTTCGTCGAATCCGGACGGGTCATGTACGCAATGTTGAAGAGCCCGAGACGGCCCTGTGAACGAAGGCGCTCCAGCGCGTCGAAGTCGACGCCTCCGCCGCCATATATGTTGTCGTAGGAGACAAGGTAGTCCGCCAGAAAATCCACCCATTCTGTCTTGTGCCTCTTCCAAACGTTCATCGGCGCTCCCGGCATCTTCGCCACCTTCCAGTTCGCCTCCGGACTCGGACTGAACGTCATCATCAGCGGCAGCTCGGACTTCACCCCTAGCGCGAATCCGTTCACCCTCACGGCAAACGGAATGCGCACCGTCTCAACACCCGCCGCCGAGACCGCCAGCTCACCCCTGTATGTCCCCGCCGCCTGGTCATTCGGGCAGCGGACACGCACGAAGAAGCTCTGCACGTCAGTCCCCTTCACGTCCACGCCGTCCATGAAGCCGAGGATCGGATCCGGCCACCACCCCTCCTTCGGCTTCCGCGTCATGCGCTTGTATCCAGGCCCGTTCTGCGCCGACGCCGTGTAGCCGACGTTGTAATACGGCGGGAGCCGCGCGGACACGAACCCCACCACGTCGCACGAGATGTTCGTGGCGGCGAACACTCCGCCCTCGCCGCGAAGGTCGCCGGCAACAGACACCTTCACGCCCTTGAGATCCCCGCCCGTCGACGCCACCACCACCTGCACACTCTCGTACTCGTTGCGTGCCAACCTCACGGAAAGCCCCTCCTTTGGTATCGCACGCGCCGCGATGTCGGCACGCGGACGCACCTTCTCCATCGAAGTCGCCGTGCCGATCGCCATCTGCGGCGAACGGAAGGCGGACTTCGCGGCGTCAGAGCAGAAGCCGACGTATGCCCTGAGATGCCCCAGCTCCGCCGCCAACGCTGAATTCGTGGCGCTCAGCGTATCCTTCGCCGCCATCACCAGCGGCAGCACCTCGCGCCCGATGCACGGGCTTGACGGAACCGGCAAATCCTCGCCCTTCTTGAGGAGCGCGATCCTGTCGATGTATACGTCGCATCCGTTCTGGAAGCTCTCGAACGCGAAGTAAAGGCGGGCGATGTCCCCCAGGCGCTTGGACGGCTTCAGCGGAACCACCCACTGCCTGTAGCCGCATTCCACCAGAGGAAGGTGCAGCCAGATTCCGCGGTCGTATCCGCCGGTCGGTCCGCAGAGGAAGAGCCGCATCACCCCGTTCGCGCCGGAGTCGCGGGCGCTGACAACGTCCATCACCATGCGGTCGTAGCCTCGCCAGTCCGTAGTCTTCGGACGCAGAAGGATGTGCGGCGGGAAACCTATCTTCGCATCCTCCACGTCGCCCATGTTGGTGGCCCTAAGCGCGTTCGCGCCCGAGCCGGCCATGCGGTTGGTGACGCAGACCTTCCTTGCGTCGCCGCCGTTCCACCTCCTTACGTCGGCGCGCTCCTCATCGGTCTCGAAGTCGAAAAGCGTCAATGCACCGCAAGCATGCAACGCCACCAGCGGCGCGCAAGCCCAGAAAAAGACCTTGCCCATGTCGCCCATCTTTTCGCGCATTATTTTACGTTCATGTAAAAGCCCCGCCTGTTCACCACAACGGTCCCGACACGCGTCGTGGAACCGTACGCAAGGCCGATGGTCCACACACCGAATTTGTCCGGCGAGAACGGGACGGTCCCGGTGCCGACATGCGCCTCGTTCGTCGCGACGCCGCCGGGGGGCGTGAACGTGAGCGTCGAAGACGCCGTTGCGCTTCCGGCCCACCCGTCGCCCGTGTAGGCGATACCAGGCCACGGTCCGCGCCGGAAGCCCTTGCGATCGGGTCCGGGAAACTGGGAATCCGCCACGAACGCCGCCGCGCCGCCCACCATCAACAACCCGTCCGCCGCTGCGGAGAGGGCGTATGCGCCGCCGTCAAGGACGATGATTGCGAAGCCCGCCGGGCGTTTCAGCGACGCGAGCAGGTTGTCCGCGCCGTTCAGCGTAAACACCGTTCCGTCGCCAACGGCCCCAGTTCCGGCCAGGTCCCTAAGCTCTTCCGCGTCCATGATCTTGCGCGGACTCGCCGCCGTGCCGTCCCCCTCCGTCCCCGGGAAGAAGCCGTAGCGCACCGTGAACGTCGTCGTGCCCTCCGCAGAGTTCTGGAGCGTCCAGACCCCGCCGCACGACGCCGACCAGCTGTAGGTGCCGGCCGAACCGGCAGACGAGACGAGCGTGGCCGCCGTCCCGCCGGGCGGAGTCGCCTTCAAGGTCACACCCGCGCCATATGGAAGCGACACCGGAAGGTTCGTAGCGGCGTGCGGAACGGCCGTGTCCGCGAAAAAACCCACCTCGGTCGATGTCGCCAGCTCGGCCGCGCCCGTCGCGAACGCGCCTGCACAGGCGAATGCAAGCAGCAGCTTGTGTTTTGCACTCATGTCGAAAATCCTCCCTGGCGGACGTCCTCAGTCGCCAACGTAGTACCACGCGGCACGGAACGTAAACGTAGCGTATATATTGTTGGTATTGCGATCTTGCTTGCCGCGATAGGACACGTACCATGATGTGTCAGTATTGCTCCAACCGCTATTTTGATGTTTACCGCCACGCGTACGTATCATTGCGGGCGATTCGTTCTCTATGAAGGGAGCCGGCGTAAACGGATCTGCCGCGTCTGCCTGGTCGACGAGAGATGCGCCATCGCGGCACCATTCGAAGCAAGCGCCCGCCATGTCGTACACGCCCCATGCATTCGGCAGTTTTGAGCCAGTCTCCGGATAACTTGCCTTTGCGGTCATGTAGGACGTGCGCTTCGAAGCGTCGTTTCCCCACCAGTATGTCGTCTCCGCAGTCATCGCACGCGCAGCGATTTCCCACATCACCTCCGTGGGCAGGTCAAATCCCCGCATGCCGGTTTTGGCGTTCAGGCGTTCGAACCACGATCCGGACGAAGCGTCTTTCCCGAGATCGGTGTCCGGCGATTGCGAACGGCGAAGACGATTCCAGTTTGAGAAGAGGGAAGGTCTGGAATTCTGGCTTTCGGTGGAACAAGCCGATCCGCCGAGCTTCCGGAATTGAAATCCGGTGACTTTGAAAATGCCGATGAAGTAGTCCCTGTCGGTATTCCAGGTCTTTACGCTATTGGTGTTTGCGAAATGCGCGTTGTCGCCAGTGGGGTAGGGGCCTCCCTTCGGAATTCTGCGCAATGCCATGCGGCACTCGCCGACGCTGTTCGTAGTCTTGTAGAGGTCGGTGTTGTAGCGGATGTTGGAGTTCGTCTGGCACAAGGCCGGCGTCGCGCCCTCGGCAAGATCCTGAAAGGCGTACGCACCCGTGTTGAGATCCACGATCATGTAATCTCCGGTCGTCTCGTAGAGCTTCGCGACCATCTTGCAATTGGTGGGCTTGATGCCGCCCGGCATTGTCCACGTGACCTTATGCGTGCCAGTCCCCGCCTTCGCGATCACGTCGTCCGAGCCGTCTATCGTGTATTTGGTTCCTGCGGCATCCACCTCGAACACCACCTTGTAGTAGATGCCGTTCGCAAGGTCCTGGCCGTTCTCGATCGTGTAGGTGATGTCGACCTTGTTGTTCCACGGCCAACGCTGCGCAACGCTGTCGATGGCGATCGTGGGCGCTGCCGTGGCGGCAAGGGCCATGCCCGCCGCGAAGGCGGCCGTGAGGAATGCCCGTTCCCCTCTGGGCTCCGCGTGTTTCTTCAGTTTGCTGAACATTATCGTTTCTCCTTGTTTGTTTGTTTGTTTTTTGCGTGACTTGAAATCAGAAGGTCTCACCCCTTATCCACTTCGGCCCGATCACGGTTCCGGAGGGATATTCCCCGTCCCTCAGGTATCCCAGGACGGCGTCGGCCACCGTCCGCCCCGCCTCGGACGGATCCATCTCCATGCGCGAGAACTGGCGCGAATAGACTGGTCCCAGCCCCTTATTCGCCCACACGGCGAGGCGGACGTCCTCGGGGATGCGAAGCCCGGCCTGCAGAATCGCCGTGAGCGCCCCGCGCGCCAGATAGTCGTCCGAGATGAAATAAACCGTGTCCGGACGCTGGGCGCGTCCAAGCCTGCCGTCTGCGACCATCCTCCTGAAGGCGTCGTAGCCGGTGCGTTCCACAGCCGCCAGCATCGGCGTGGACAAATCCGGATCCAGGCATATCTTGGTCGACCGTATGCCGACGGCCTTGAGCGCAGACGACGCGTCGCAGATCTCCTCGCGGAGCCAACCCACCTGCACCACCTCGCCGACACCGGCGGAAGCACACGCCGCGGCGAATTCCGCCGTGGCAAGGTTGTGATCAAACATCGTGAATCCTTTGCTGCCAGCTGCCGTGTCCACGCGCTCGCAGACCGTCACGAACGGTATCCCGCGCCGCAAGAGATAGGAGGCGATCTGGGGACGATCGTAGATGGACACCGCGAGGGACACAGACCGCGAGAGCATCGCGTCAAGGATGGAGAAGTCGCACGAACGGTCAGGCTTCATCCTCACGCCCGCACACGTGAAGTGGTAACCGGCTTCGTTCAAGACGTTCCTGATCTCGTCCACGAAAAGCGTCTGGAAGTAGCCCACTTCCCTGTCCGGGCAGATGAACGCCACATGCCCACGCCACCGTTTCGCCTTGCGGGCGTTCACCATTGTGCCCACACGCGGACGCGCAATCACGAATCCTTCGTCGGACAGTTTGCGGAACGCGGCCCTCGTCACGATGCGGCTCACGCCGAGGGCATGCACCAGCGTATACGACGACGGCAGGATGTCGCCCGCCGTGTAGTAGCCGTCGATAATGGCTCCCCGGAAGCCGTCGACCACCTGGCCGAGCAGCGTCCGTTCGTCGTTTCGATCAACCGCGAATGGAATTGGTTTTGTCAAATCCTACTTCTCCGAAAAATAGAACAGGGGCATTATACCTAATATACCTAGACCTGTCAACACCTAACATGCGAAAAAGCGAAAAAGCGAAAAAAAGTACACTTTCGGGTACGTATGGGGGGTAGTCCACTCAGGCTGTGCAACAGCCACTTAACCACTTAAAGCGACCGAAGGGCGCGACTTAAAGGCGTTGAAAATGGGCGTCTGCAAGCGCCGCCGGCGCCGCAAGAAAACTGCGGAGCTGGTACGACCCCATCGGTTACGCAGCCTAAGTTACTGTCGCAGTAGTTCGTCACCGTGCGGGAATCCAACGACGGAACCAGTCTATTTTATGGGCCGCTGGCAGCGTCGAATCGTCCAGTTTGTCGGGCTCGGCCTTTTGCCAACGGGCGATTTCCACATCGATCATCACATGCAGTTCCGTGTGAAAGTAGTCGTTCGCCCGACGATACGTCTCAACGCCATCGACATACCACACCATCTCGCGTTCCGTCCATAGAAATCCGTAGACGTGGAAGTCGTCGCAAGGCCGCCACACAACGGCATACCTCCCACCCTCATTCTCAAGTTTCGTCTTGGCGCCGTTTACCACGCCCTCGACGTAAGGCGTTTCGAAACGATGCACATGGGAACATATCTTGTACGGCGTCTTCTCCGCCTCGTCCTGAAACTTTCCGATAAACTCATAAATGTCTATTTCCTCAGAATGGCTGCCAGGGGCATACTTACTACGAAGGCGGTCCGAAAGAGGGTCGTAGAGCCAGAATGCATTGCGGACTTCGGCGGCAATGCCCTTCGCGCGAACTTCGAAATAACCGTATTTCACCTTTCGGCGACTTTTGACTATGCCGCATGTATATGGCCAGAAGCCCTGCGCCCGGTCTTCATACTCCTGCACTTGCGAAGGAATGCGCTTCGCCCAAAGTTCCAGGACTCCGTTTGTCTGCACAACGTTCGCAGCTCTGTTCACATACTCCTTGCGTCCGCGCCAGCGCGGGGTGAAATCCCACCATTTGGACTTGTCGAACTTCTCCGCGTTGAACTCATCGCTCATCTCTATGTCAAGCCTCCATTCACCAGGAAGCGGACATTCCGCCGCACAGACGCACAACGCCCCCAAAAGAAACGCTGTTGTGAATCCCGTCCTTCTTTCTGACTTGTAGAGAGGAGATCCACGCCTTGCCGTTGCCTTTCCATCGAGTGCTTTCTGGCTTGTCATTGATTTCTGCCTTTCTTGAGTTGAGGTAATTCATGAACCCCTCTTTCGTGGCGTTTGCGGTTCAGGCCACTCGACCTGAAATAAGCCGCATAACTGCAAAAACACGATCAAGGGGTTTATGGATTACCTCATACCATAAATCGCTCAGCCGCGCAATCACTTTTCAGCGGAATATCAGGAACGTGCCGCGCGGGATGACGTACCAGAGGCCATGGACGCCGTTGTGCGTGACGTCCTTCACCAGGCTGCCGTGCGGATCGTCGCCGACGACCGAGATGTCCTCGTCCGCGAAATATCCCTCCCTCTCGGCATACTTCACAATCGGGAACCACGACCTGGGAGCCTTCACGTATTCCGTGAAGTCAAGGACGAGCCTCGAGCCCCTGGACACGGTGAACTTCCCGGAGGCGGCAACGCACCCGGCCGTGCCCTCGCCGAAGCGCACGCGCAGCGTCGCGTTGCTCGTCGTCTCCACCCCCTCCACCTCGCAGACGGTATTGGAGAGCGTCACGTTCTTCGCCTCGATCACGCCCGCGCCCGGCCCCACCGAGACGAAGCCCTCGCCCACGACGGCGGCGAAGAGGTTGGACGGCGTGTGGAACGTTCCGTCCTCAACCGACAACGTCCCCTTCGCCGGCGCGAACGCATTGTAGGCCTTCGCGAAATTCTCGCCCCCGTTCCACGGAGTGCCGCCGGGTTGGGCCACGCCGTTGAAACCCACCAGCTCGTTCGTCACGGCTCCGCCGATGTAGACATCCGTCAACACCGTCGCGACGCTACCGGAGCAGACGTTCCATTCGCCGACGCCCCCGAACGCCCCGATCATGCACTGGAGGTTGCTGTTGTGATAAAGCGACCCTCCCAGCTGGTTGATGCAGCCGTATGCGCTCCGCCCCACACCTACCTTAAGATACACACCTGCGCCCTTCTGGGGTCTGGATGTGTTGACAAGGTTTGACACCACGCCCTGGGGGAAGATGTTCAACGTGCCCCGAACTTTCGTCCCGTTGGATCTTTTCCCATCGCCCACGCTCAGCCCATACAGGCAGTCGCTGTACTGCGCGCTGGAATACTGGACGAATGCGCCGTCATAGACGTTCACCTCGCCTATGCTGGCGGTGTTCGGGTTGTAGCCCACGACATTCAGGTTGCCTCTGCCCCGCACCCAATGGCCGTTGCGGATGTTGAGGACCGACCCCGAGGTTGAACCGATTATCACGCCATACGGGACATCGGTCTTGGCCGCGGAGTCAAGGTTCATCGTCGCGCTTCCTGCAGAACATCCCACATAGAGAACGGCATCACTGTAGAACCCCATGCTGGCATTGTCGCTGAAGGTGACCTCGCCGCTGCTCGAGGCTCCATCCGGCCCGAAGAACGAATGATGCAGGTAGATGTACGCATTGCCGGAGAATGACGCGTTGCCGCCGCATCTGAAGTTTCGCTTGGCGTTTTCCGTGACGTACAACTTGCCGTTGCCGGAAATGTCGAGACGGCTGTTGTCCTGCAGGTTGCAGAGCCAATTCGCGCCGAAGAAATGCATCTCGCCGCCGGAGATGTCAAGCGCGGCGCCGGCTTTCACCTTGAACGCCGACTGCGTGGCGTTCGTGAAGGCGAACACGCCAGACTCGACGCGCATGACGCCGCCAGCCTCGACGTTGAAGGCTGTGTTTGTGGCGGAAACCGCACCGCCCGAGAGCTTCATGACACCCCCGCGTTCAATGGACACCGACGAGCCGGACGCGAAATCCAGATTTCCGCCAGTCGCCACATCCACGGCGGCCGTGCAGCCTGCAGGGTTGCCGATCAAAAGCGTTTTCGGAGCGGTCGCTGCCGAACTGATCGTGGCCGTGTAGGACATGGGCAGGCTGAGGTTGACGTTGGCGCCACGGTCGGCGGACGGGAGACGCCCTCCAGCCCAGTTCACAGCGTCCAGCCAGCTGCCGCCGTCCCTGTTGATCCAGATTGATGGAAATTCCGGCGTGACGCCGGACACCGTGAGAGTCCCCGCTCCGTCGATCCATTCCACCTGCGTCGCCCCGGAGGCGCCGCCCAAGCCCGTATAGACGCCCGCCGAAACATCGTTTCCATCGTATATGACCCGGACCGCAGAGAGCGCGCTTCCCTCGCGCACCTTGAGTCTGCTGCCAGAATCGATGGACAGCAAAGTGGCCTTCGTGGCGTCAGAGCCGTCAAGGCTAACGATGATGTGTTCATCGTGCATCGGGAACCAGCTCGCCTGCAGCATCTCGTCGGGGGCAAGGATCCGGTCTGATACTCTTAGCCCGCACACTTTGCCGTATAGACTCTCGCCCGCCGAGCCGCTTCCTCCCACATAGAAGGGACGCGACGCCGTGGTGGTGACGTTTGTAAGGAATTCCTTGTGCTGATACACACGGTTCAAGTAGTTACTTGCCACATTGTTCGCCTTGCTCCACACAACTGCTATATGGAACCATATTCCCGACGACGCCGAAACCGTAGAACTGTCATACGATCCCGCGAGATTGTATTGCCAGAAATTCTGCCAGTATATCCTCGTGCCGTCGAAGCATATCTTGAAGCTCTGCCCGCCGTTGAACGTCACTATGTTGCGCCAGCTTTGGTTCGCGTCGCTTTTCGCGAAGAACTCGACAGTGCCTTCGTCCATCGCGCTGATGGCGGTGGAGAGGTTGGCGAGTGTCAGGAGTCCGCCGGATTTGGACACGCCGTCGGCTGGCGCGAAGGCAACGGAGTTTGCCGACGAGGACAGGAGATTGGTGCGTTGGGCGTCGGAGTATAGCCAACCTCCGGGGATGTCGGAGGAGTATGCCGGCATCTGACCTGAGGCGATCTGGGACGGAGTGCCGGAATAGAGCGTCGAATCCACAGCGTTCAACACGGATGCGACATCGGTCCCGGGCGCTCCCTCGTCGAACGGGTAGAACGCCGTTGTGGCGGCGGTCGCGGCGCACACCACAAGCTCAGCTGCCGCGAGCGCGAGGATTCGTCCGCGGCATGTTCTCATTTTACCATTCGTCTCCATTTTGCCTCCTTTGGGTTGAGGGCCCCTCTTTCAAGGCGTCCACGGCGAACAGTATAGCAGAATTCCCCCCGCAGATGCAAGCGGGAAATAGAGCGGGCAAGACTGATGCTCAATGCAATAGGGAAATCACACGAATCATCGTTTTAGCGCGCCTGTTTGGGGAAAGCGGCGTTCGTCGTTCAGGCGCTTGAACACGGCCAGTATCCGCGCGGCGTCGGGGTGGGCGCGCAGCGCCTCAACGGACGTCCACAGGGCGAGCGGCGCGTTCCATTCCCTGGCGCGGTCCGCCATGAATTCGTATTCCTCCACTGAACGCCCCGGCTTGACGTCCATCCAGCCCAGATCCACGGTGGTGAAGTTCTCCCGCGCCTCCCGCATGCACGGCAGCTGGTATTTGAAATACGCCTCGCGCGTCTTGCCTGGCGGATACGGATCGAACGCGTTGCCTCTGGAGAACATGTGCCAGCCGAAGTGGTTGCGCACGTACGTCTCCGCCGCCACCGGCGCCGGCGAAAGCCTGTCCCAGACGCGCTTCTGCGCCTTCGAGACCTGATACCAGTAGGGTTCGGGCACGTCTTCGGCGCCGTCGAAATAGGCAAAACGGAATCCGCAGCGCGAGTATATCTCGCCAAGCCTTTGGGCGATCTCGTCAGCGATGGCCGAATCGGCGTCCACGCGGATGAACCGGGTCCAGGTGTCCACGTCCACATGACGGACGGGCGAAGAGGCAGAGTGGGGCGCGGCCCTGGAGCCGAGGCATCCCCGCCTGCAGCCAGTGAGCCGCCAGGGCGCGGAGGCGGAAACGCCGCCGAACTCGATCCACTCGCGGTCCACCAAGAGCAGCCTGCGCCCGTCCTCCATGTTCAGAGCGGCGGGGCGGGTCTGCAGCGGCAGCTCGGTGTCGCCGGCGCCGACGTCCGCCGCAAGCAGCGAAGTAGACACCGTGTTCATCCGCGCGTCGGGCTGCGGCCCAAGGATGTACGGGTCGTCGCGAGAGACCTTCGAATAGTGGAAATGGAGCCCAGGCAGGATACCCTCCTTGCGCAGACGCTCCGTCATCTTCGCGAGATCATCCTCCTTGCCGGGGTAGGTGTCCCTCCACACGAAATGCCCGCACGTGGACGCGAATGCGCTGTATGAGATCATGAACAGCGGGAATCCCCCTGCCTTCGCCGCCGCAAGATGCTCTTCGAAATTCGCCGGCGTCACGCCGTTCGCCCAGTAGTACGACGCGTTCGCCATTGGCGATCGGCGCATCGCCGCGCCCAGAGGGAGACCGTTGTCGCGCTCGAAGGAATCCACCGCGTCAAGAAGGTTGGTGGTCGCGGCGGCGATGAGCGCGCCGGATGCGCCGTCCGTTCCGGTGGAGCGCAGGCAGGCGAGCTGCAGCGTCAGGTCGCCGTTGTCGCGCCTGTCGGCCGAGGCGCGCGTTTCCGGGGTGGCGCCCATAAGCGCGGCCGCGCCCGCCTCGTCCCACACCGTGTTCATCCATTCGCCGAAATGCGCCCGGCGGGCGAACGTGAGGCGCGCGAACGAACATGCGTCCGGCGTCCAGGTCCACTTCGGACCGAACTCCTCCGCCTCTATGCCGGACCCCAGGAGCGAGAACTCGAAGCGGTCCGGCTTCACCGCCACGCCGACGCGCAGGAAGTCGCGCGTTCCTGAGAAGCCTATCTTGAGGACGCCGTCCTCGAACGACATCCTGTCCGCGTAGAACACCCGCTCCTGCGCTGGATGCTTCAGCTGCGCGACCTTGTCGTAGGGACGCGCGTGCGTGACGCTCGCGAACGGGGTGGTGGACGGCAGGCGCAACAGCTCTTGGCCCGTGGCCTTGAGCTTCAGGCTCCTCGCGACGCCGTTAGTGCCCAGAATGAGGCGGGCGGCGGAGTTCTCGAACACGATCGCCCCGGGATGCGCGGAGGCCAGGGCGTCGAGGCGCGTCGCCACGCTGCGCGCATAGTAGCGGTCCCATATCTCGATGCCGAGCTCGGCGATGATGTCGTCAATGGGGCGATCGGGCCTGTTCGAGATGAGCGTGCACGCGCCCACGTTTCCGGGGTTGCGCACCGTCACATCGGGGCCGTACCGCTTGACTGCCTCCTCCAGGTGCTTCCAGTGCATCCCCATGTGGACGACGCGGCAGTTGGTGTTGATCTTCTGGGAGAAGGTGCGCCAGTAGCCGTAGTTGTGCTGGTGCGCGATGTCCTCGCCGCAGGGGCCCGTTATCGCCTTCGCGAAGGGACCGGTAGTGGCGGCCACCATGTAGGCCCGGCAGGTGTAGCTCACGGCCTTGCGCCAGAAAGTGCTGCCGTCGAACGCGCTGCAGTAGCAGATGACGTCCGGCTTCTTTTCCCGTATCTTTTCGATGTAGTCGCGGAAGTTGATGTCGAAGCACGTGATGAACGCCACGCGGCCGAAGTCCGTGTCCGCCGTCACGACTTCATCGCCGGGGCGTATCGTCAGCGCCTTCTGCCAGATCTCGATGGGCGCCGGGTAGTATTTGTCGTACACGGCGATGCAGTCGCCGTCACGGTCCAGCATGTACGTGGTGTTGCAGAGGTCGCCGTCGCTGCGCACCCTTGCGCTGTTGAACACGAGATACATGCGGTGCTCGCGGGCGTATGCGACGAAGCGGTCGATGAGTTTCCGCCCCCTGCGGTTGCACCATTCCAGCTTTTCCTGCGAGGACATCCCCCTCCAGGAATCCACGCCCTCCGGCAGCACCATCAGGTCCGGGCGGTTGGGGATCTCGCGGTCCATCGAGCGCTTCCAGTAGGCGAAGCAGGCATCGACCGTGGGCCGGCGGTTCTGCGGCATTGCGGGGCGCTCCTCCCCGACGATCGTCACGGTTATCTCGCGCCGCACGGTCTTGACCGGCTTCGCAACGGCCTTCACTTCGAATGGTTCCGGAGACGCACCGCCCTGCGGCGCGCCGAAGCCATCTCCGGGCAACGGACATTTCGCCGCGAAGGCGCCCAACGCGCCCAGGAGAATCACGGCGGCGACCCCGGCTCGACTTTCGGTCATCAGATGCATTTTTATCATTCCTTTTCTTTGTAGCGTAAAACGGACTTCCCTAACCTCGCGCTTCATCTACCCCCCACCCTTTCGACAACCAGGCGGCCTGGCTTCACGCGACCTTTCGAGACGTGCAGAAAAGCGATGCCATAGGTCTCTGCGTTCCCCATCCGTCCGCCGCGCATACCCTTCGTCATGGCAATCACATAGCGCATCGGTCCCGATTTCCCGTGCGGGGTGACACACGCCTCGGATCCTCTCCCCGCGCCGCCCGGCTCCATCAGCCGCAGCTGCCACCTGGGCGCGCCTTCCGGCTGATCGCTCTCCATGTCTAGCGTCAAGCGGAAACGCGTGCCCTTCTTCCCGGCGAAGAGCTTCGGCGGCAGGGCAATCATCACCTCCCCGCCGAACGGTCCGTACCAGCCGTCCGCATCGGGCTTGAAACGACGGTTCGCTTTCCCGACGGCCTTGATGGGGAATATGCCGAACTCCGCCGCCGGATCGGCGGACTCCAGCAGCATCTGTCCGCGATCACCGCCATCAGGCACGACTATCGCGTCCGACTTCGCGGTTTCCGCGCCGGCGACGCCGTACGGGTTCACCGGTGCCGCAGAGAAGCAAACCGTGTCGCCAGGCGTGAAGTACAACGCATCGAACAAGGCCGTCACCTCCGCCTTGCGCTCCTTCGGCGGCAGCCACCAGTCGCCCAGGACCTCGCGCCAAGTGAACTGCTTCCATTCTCCCGAAGAGTCCTTGCGGAAGGCAACAAGCCGATATTTGTGCGCTTTCGGTCCGGCGGAGGGGATGGTGACGTCAAACCCCTTGAACTTCTTCCCCTGCGCCGACGCCTTTACGGTGGCGCCGGAGGGGAACTGCGGCACCGCATACTCCGCCTTGCGAACGCTCTTGCGCCAAGGCGCCTTGTCCTCTACGAACGGAAGCGGCACGACCCACGGCTTGTCCGGAAGGATCTCGCTGCCGTCGCGAACGTCCCAGCGGCGGATGTCCAGCCGGTCGGGATGGACATCCACCGTCAGCACGCCGTAGGCGTTGCGGCGCTCGCTTACGCCCACAAGCCACGCCCCCCAGTTCTGCAGACACCCGGAATGGACGGCGGTGAACTTCCCCTGCCAGAGGAGAAGGTCACTGCGGACCGATCCGTGCAGATGGCCGCAGAAGTACACGACCTGCGGGAACTTCGACAGTATTTCGGTGCGCGGGGTGTTCGGCTTCCCGCCCCATACGCCGCCGGCGGGGATGTGGTCCAACACGAACACGGGCTTCCCGGGGCTGTCGGCGACAGCATCCGCTATGCGCTTCTCGTATTCGTCCCAACCGATGAAGCCCTTGTGTCCGATGTATTGGGGGAACACGACGAAGGAATACCCCTTGTACTTGATGGTGCAGGTGTGTCCGTTCTCGGCGTGCAGATGCTTCTGCACCTCGTCGAACGCTTCCGCAGACAAGGCGATGGTGTTCGCCTCCGTCCACTTCTGGGTTCCCTTGTAGCCGATGGAATCGTGCCCGGCGTAGACGAATATCTGCCTTGGCCTGTCCGCCGCGCCCTCGTATGCCTCGTCGAACACCTGGCGGTAGGCTGCATAACCCGAAGGATAATAATGGTCGGCGATATCGCCGGTGTTGATTATCAGATCGCACCCCTTCGACCTGAAAAGCTGGAACGCCAACTTCACGCGACCACAGCTTTCCACCGTCTCGCCGATGTGGGTGTCGGTCATGGTCCCGAACCGGAAGAGGGGCTTTTCCTCCTCAGCCCAGAGTTTCGCGGCAATGGACGCCGTCAGCGCTCCACCGATGAAACCTCGCCTTGTACTATTCATCTACTAGTCCTTTTCTTTTGACCAATCGACAGTATACACTATCCTGCGTCGGATAGCAACGCTCATTCCTCGCGACTCGCGAAGAACGTCTCCCATTATTTTGGTGGATAATGCTGGACATTTGTAGTTGCTGAACATTGACTTTCAATGAGCCGATCCAGTGCAACGTGAACATCCGTTGGACGACTTGACCTCAATCTTAGGGAAAGTCGATAAAATCATGGCATCATCGGCGAATTTACGCAAATAGCATCTTTTCCAAGGATGCGAAGGGCAATTTTTGCATCATTTTCCTCGTTTGCAAGACAGTTTCTTGCATCATTTTCCGCATTTGCCATGCTAGACGGCTCAAGGGGGAACTTGCCGTGCTGGTGAAAATGGCAAGCGGTATCACTTGCCCTTCGGGGGCGGGGCGTAGTCCGCGCTGATGTCGTCGCCCTTCGTGTGGAGGAGGCAGCAGACGGCCATCTGCCGCCGTTGATTCACATACGCGCGGACGACGAGCTCCACCTCCTCCGCCTTGGTCGGGTCCGGCTTCCACCAGTATGTCGTCTCGTAGCAGCCCTTCTTCTTGTCCGCATGAAGCGGTACGGCCATCGCCTTGCCGCCGCTACGCTCCCAGACGGCGGCGAATATCTGGTTCGTGAGCGCGTACGCGCCTTCGTCGGTAGTGGGATAGACGTTGCTTCCCATCGCCCCGCGAATGATCTTCTTCTTGTTGTCCACGATGACGTGCGAGACGCGCAGCGCGGCGCACTTCGCCCCATCGCTCCATTCCCGCGGAACTTCCACCTGCGTGACGCCCTTATACCATGAGTGATACCGCAAGTCCAGATTGAGAACTGTGCCGCCCACGGGAACATTCAAGATGTTCTTCATGTCTATCTTCAACGACGACAGCGGGATCGGGTTCGCCAGGCATTGTCTTGCCATCGGCCCTACCAAGGCGGCCATAAGGCAGGCCGCCGCCATGATGATTGATCTCATTTCGCTTTTCCTTTCATGTGTAGTAAAGCGAATTGAAGAACTCGATCAAGGCGTCGCGGGTTTCGCCGTCGAAGGCGTAGCCGACGATCTCGTCGCCCCAGCGCTTCGTGACGCCGCTTTCGGAGACGACGATGCCGGAATCGTCGCCGCCCATTTCGCCGCCGATGACAGTGACGGAGTTGCCGTTCTTATCGATCTTGATGCGGATCATCTGCGTGCCCTCGAAGCGTTCGCGGAGGTCTTCGCCGTCCGCGACCATCTTCTCGATGTCCTTGCCGACAAACCGGCAATGCGCTTTCGCTTCATCTATCGTCTGCATTTCGTTTCTCCTTTTCTGGTTGCCTCACCTCTTCAAGAACCCATATTCGTAGACCTTTGGCTCGATGCGACGAGAGAGTCGTTTCATAGCGGCGCGAAGGTTGGCGAGCAACTCCGTGTACGTCGTGTCGGACGATTCATTGTTCATGCGTTCCTTGCCTTTAGCATCCTTTGTGGTGCCTTGGAAGTGTAGCCGGATGTCGTAGAACGACGCATTGGGATTCGCGTTTGGCTGCGCGTGGTAGTACCGCCACAGCTCACGCCCCGCATCCATCACCGCCTTGGCCTCCGACGAAAACACAAGCGGCTTTCGTTCTCCTACCGTCGCGTCAGCAAACAAATCACCCTGCATTTCCGTCTTTACTTGAACCTTGTCGGCAAGAAAATCACTCATGAAGTGGCTCTTGAACAATTCCTGTGCATTGACTTCCTGCTCCGTGAACGGTATCCAGTGGTTTACGCCGTCAGCGGACTTCACCACATTGTCGAACAACGTCCAAACAAGACAGTTGTTCACGAACTCAGAATCCTCTGCCCATCCTTTATTCGGCCAGAGAAACTGGTCTCTGTTATTCAACCACGTCGGTTCTATTACATGCCGTATCGACATGTAGATGCAGATTTCTTTAAAGTTCTTTACAGTGACAATTGTATAGGTGTGTTTCGTAAAATCGTTTGGCGATGGTTTGCTCGTAACAAACACATTGTTACTATGTTGCACATCCGTACCGACCATGACAAGATAGCCTATCCGCTCACCTCTCTTGTCATAAAATTGACGAAGCCATTCAATTACAAACCTGTCATTCGTATATGAATAGATGTTTTTCTTTCCAACATAATACCCAATTGCATCATACACATCAGCAACTGTAGAGGTTAATACTTCATTGCCGCTCCCCAACCGCCATGTGAAAAATCCAATAGGGAATTTACCTTTTACATTGTCAAATGTATAAGATGGAACAACAAATGAATTACACAAACTTCCTTTGAATTTCATCCGAAACATTCTGAAGTTTTGAGCCTGCAAATGTTTCAATGTTGAGAATTCACCAAGAATACAACCTGGAATCTCCGTGGCGACGCGATAAAAGAACTGCGCAAAAAGCTCACGGGCGGCGACACCAATTTCTTTCAGGTATTTCTCGTAACGAGGTGTTCCTTTCGTGAGGCCTTTTATATTTCCACCTGTGCCCGTCTTCTGTTTAGCACTAGTCGCTTCCTTGTACGGCGGGTTGATGTAGATGACGAGCCGCTTACGCTTCTCCGCATCGTTAATCACGTCGCGCAGATCTTCTGGAACCTTCTCGCTGTCGAGCGAATCGTTGAGGAAGTCGAACTGGAAAACATGCGCTTCAAGGAGGTTTGCGCCGTTGGCGATGCGCTGCTTCATCACGGCCACGTCCTGCATATCGAGCGTTGACGCCCAGACACGATGCTTGCTCGTGAGTCCGGCGAGCAGGTTGCCAGTCCCCGCACAGCAGTCCCAGACATAGTATTCATCCTGCCAGTTCTCGCCCAACGCCATTTCAAGGTAGTGCTGCGAAAGCTCTACCCATTTCTTGGGCGTGAAGAAAGACCCTTTGCGCTCGCGCACATCCTGCGGGACCAGAAGATCGCGACGGTTGACGATGTACTCGCGATACTCCTCGCGCGGCGGCCTCTTGTAGCGATTCCAGAACTGCTTGTGCGCTTTCTGCCCGTCCTTGAAACGTATGTCCTGGAAAAGCGGAAGGCCGATATTGCTGACGCCAAGCTCCTGCTTGTAGTGATCAAGTTTGAGAAGAATGTTCAGTTTCCTTGAAAGTCCGACATTGCCCTGCGAGAGTATGTCCGCAAGAAAGAAGTCCGCGTCGATGATTCCGTTCTTCTTTGCAATCTCCCAGTCCGGGATTTCAATCGTCGGCATCACGGCATCGCGCCACTTGCTGTAGATGTGCGTGAAGTTGTTCTTTGTTATCTGAAGCCGACTTACGCCTTCCTCGCCAATCTTGAAGTTGGCCTTGATGAACTTGCGCAGTTCTCCTTCATCAGACAGCCAGTTGAACAGCGTTGCGCTGCCGCTCAGCTTCTCGCCAACCAGTGCGTCCAGCTCCTTGAACTCCTTTGAGTCGTGGTTACTCGGCGTGACGTTCCAGTTGAAGTCGTTCTTCTCGAATACATCCATTACCTCGTGATACGGTATGAACGCGATCTTCTCCGCGTCGAACGCGCCGAGAAACTTCGGTGGCAGAAACTTGTCGAAGGTCTTTTCCTTGCCGATGGTGAGAATCAGCTGTATGAAGCTTTCACGAATGTCGGCCTTATTGCCTTTCTTCGCCTCAGCCCACAATACGCTTTCGGCCTCCAGAAGCTTCATCTGCGTTGCCGGCACAGCCACGCAGAAATCGACGTTGCCGACAATCTGCGTCGTGTCAAAGTTTGGGAACCAGTCTGCAGCGACCTTGTTCTTCAGCTCCTCTTCGCGGATGCTGAGACGATAGCGAACCGATGCTGCGGCGCAAGTGAGGTGTTTCTTTGCCATCGATGCTCCTTACCCTCCACACTTTCCGCATGGCGATCCCTCGTCTTTGGAGCAAGGATATCCGTGCGTCTTGCGGTAGTTCTCGCATTTGCGGTTGTGGCGCATGC